>Ga0182012_10000873_pt1 | contig 33274 bp, 30 predicted proteins | sample 612S2SmetaG_FD_120486 | JGI IMG/M metagenome (GOLD analysis project Ga0182012, IMG submission 120486) | Permafrost microbial communities from Stordalen Mire, Sweden - 612S2S metaG | ecosystem: Environmental > Terrestrial > Soil > Wetlands > Permafrost | place: Sweden: Stordalen | collected...
GCCGGGAAATGGAGCAGGAACAGAAGGCCAATAAGCCATCTGGCTTCGTTCCAACAGCCAAAACGAAGGCCGCCGCCGCATCCGGCCCAGAACCCGAAAACGCGCCTCCATCCCACGAAATCATACGGGAAACGCCCCTCGCTCCTACCCCCGCAGCGCAAAAGGTGGCCGCCTAGCGAAAAAATTTGCCCGCCTTCACGTCCAACCCGATCGTTCGTCCAAAGGGAAAGCCCGTTCCGCGTCCTGCCGGCGCAGACCGGATACGCAGGCCACGATTCGTGCTAACAATTGGTTGGCACATGCGGATTCTGCTCACTTCCACGGCGTCGTTTGTTCCCCCGCGCGGCGGGTCGACGCGCAGCAACCGGGCGTGGCTGGAGGTGCTGGCTTCGCGCGGGCACCAATGCCGGGTGGTTTGCGGCGCCGCGCCGGCCGAGACCAGAGAACAGATCGAAGCCGTCACTGCCGAGGCGGCCAGCCAGGGTCTGCTGGTTCATCCTGAGCGGGATCATCAGGAGTTCGTGGACGCGAGTGGAATTCAACTTTCGATCCACCGGCGGTTGGGGCGGCAGGCCGGATTGCTCGCGGGCGAGATCGAATCGTTTCGACCGGATTGGGTGCTGGTGTCCTCGGAAGACATCGGACATTCTCTTCTGCGTGAGGCGGATGAAGCTGCGCCGGGCCGTGTGGTCTATCTGGCGCATACTCCGCAATTCCTTCCGTTTGGAGCGGAGAGCTGGAGTCCGGACGCGCAGGCTGCGGCGCGGGTGCGGCGGGCGGCCGCCGTGATTGTCATTGGGAATCATATGGCCGGGTACATCGGCGGCGCCGCCGCGGTGATTCACCCGCCCGTTTATGGGCCGGGTCCATTTGAAAATATCGCCCGATGGGATGAAGGCTTCGTGCTGATGGTGAACCCGTGCGCGGTAAAAGGGATCGGCATCTTCAGAGATGTGGCGCGGGCGTTGCCGCACGTGAAGTTCGCCGCCTTGCCCGGGTGGGGAACGACACCGGCGGATCGCGCGAGCCTGGAAGCGCTGCCGAATGTTCACCTGCTGGAGCCGGTTCGACGAATCCACGAAGTTCTGGAACGAACGCGCGTGCTGCTGATGCCGTCGCTATGGTACGAGGGTTTCGGATTGATTGTGATGGAGGCGCAGCTTCGCGGCATCCCGGTGATCGCGAGCGACTCCGGCGGATTGCCCGAAGCCAAACGCAGCCGGGATTTTGTGCTGCCGGTCAATCCCATTCGCGAGTATCTTGCGGAGTTTGATGAAGTGCATATGCCGCGTCCGGTGGTGCCACAGCAGGATTTCGAGGCTTGGGTGAGCGCGCTGGGAACACTGCTCACAGACCGGGCGGCGTATGAACGCGAATCGGAGCGTGGGTTTGAAGCGGCGGTGGATTTTGTCTATACGCTGCGCGCGTCCGCCATGGAGGAGTTGCTGCTGTCGCTCGACCAGGCAACGCCCGATTCGCAGCCGGTGCGAAGGCTGACGGCCAGCCAGAAGCAACTGCTGCTGGCCCGGTTGAAGACGCGCGTGCGCCCATGAAGATCCTGCTGGCGCATAACTCACTTTATTTTCCGTCGCACGGCGGCGGCGATAAATCGAACCGGCTTTTGATGGAGGCGCTGGCGGCGCGAGGCCATGCGGTGGAAGTGATGGCGCGCCTGGAAAGCTTCGGGCCGGCGGAGGAGCGGCGGTTTCTGGAAGACCTGGCCAAACGGCAAACACCTGTGGAGAGTGTGTCGGATGGCGTGGTGCGGTTCCAGCGCAATGGAGTTACGGTTTATACGCTGGCGGGCAGTCCGCATTTCCGCAGCGCGTTTTCGCGGCGCGTGGAAGAGTTTCGGCCGGACGTGATTCTTTGTTCGACCGACGACCCTGGCGCGCTGCTGCTCGAAGTGGCGCTCAGATACCCGGCCAGCCGCGTGGTTTACCTGGTCCGCGCCACGGTCGCGGTTCCTTTTGGACCCGATTGCGCGTTCCCCAATGCTTCCAAAACGCAGTTGATCGGGCGAGTGGATTCAATCATTGGCGTGAGCGAGTACGTGGCGGCCTACGTCCGCCAGTGGAGTGGATTTCCCGCCGTGCATGTCCCGATCTCTCTGCTGGAACCGGGCGATTATTCGGCCATGGGCAGCTTCCAGAACCAGTTGGTGCTGATGGTGAATCCGTGCGCGGTGAAGGGGATTTCGATTTTCACGGCGCTGGCGGGAGCGATGCCCGATGTGCCTTTTGCCGCGGTACCTACGTGGGGCACGAATCCGGAAGATCTGGCTCTCTTGCGGAAATACGCCAATATCAAGCTGTTCGAGCCCGTGGACGATATGGCGACCCTGCTGCGGCAGACGCGCGTGGTGCTCGTGCCGTCGGTGTGGGCGGAGGCGCGATCCCGCATGGTGGTGGAGTCGATGATTCGCGGCATTCCGGTGATTGCGAGCGATGTGGGCGGACTCCATGAAGCCAAGATGGGCGTGGAATATCTGCTGCCCGTGAATCCGATTCAACACTACCGGGCAAACGTGGATACCAACATGGTTCCGGTGGCCGAAGTGCCGCCTCAGGACATCGGGCCATGGCAGGCGGCGCTCGGCCGCTTGTTGACGGATCGCGAGCATTATGAAGATGTCTCGCGGCGTTCGAGAGCGGCGGCGATGGACTACGCCAATACTCTGCATGCGGGGTGGCTGGAAGAACACCTCGAAAATCTGATCGCGCGCCCGAGCCACTTGTCGCCCGCCAAGCGGCGTCTTCTCGATCTTCGGATCGCGAGGTCGAAGGCGGTGCTGCCGGCCGGCAACGCGAGGCTCCGCCTGTTTTATTTCCCCCACGCGGGAGGCAGTTCCCTCACCACGTGGGGCAAATCGCTCGCGCCTGAGATTGAGGTGCGCGCCCTTCGAGTGCAAGGCTTTACCGAAATGCGGCAATTGGTGGAAGCTCTCACGCACACCATTGCGCCGCAGCTTGACAAGCCGTTTGCGTTCCACGGGCATAGCATGGGCGCGGGAGTTGCTTTCGAACTGGCGCGAGCGCTGCGGCGCGGCAAGATGCCCATGCCGTTGAAGCTGATCGTGTCATCGGCGCGGGCTCCGCAGTTACGGACGAAGCCGCCGTCCGGTCCCGATCCTACAGACGGCGAACTACTTCGGGAAGTCGCGCGGCTGAGCGGCGTCTCGACGGAGTTACTCAAACTGACACTTCCGGCGATTGTTGCAGACACCCATCTCTACCGTCATTACGTTTACGAACCGGCAGCGCCGCTGGATGTACCGATCGACGCGCACGTCGGTGTGGATGATCCCTCACTCGAGCCGCAGCACGTGGAGGCGTGGAGGGAACAAACCACCGGTGAATTCGCGTTGACGCTGCATTCCGGGGGACATTTCTTTATGCGCGGGGAGGAAGCGGATTGGGTCAAGGCATTGCGAGCCGCGCTTCTTCGTTAGGGTTCAGGCGTTGCCCTGGGAACTGTGGCGCTGCCGGCGTTCCGGACTGAGTTAGAAATTGTCCCCTTGCTGGTCCTTTTCCCGCTTATTCAATCAGACCGGGATCTTTTTTGAAAGCGAGCTATTTCGATGCGTCACAGCGTTTGGCTGATTATTTTTCTGGGCTGCGTGGCCGGGCCCTGTTTTTCTCAAACGGCCACGACTGCGGCAGCTCTGGGAGCGGGCGCCGCGCTCGGTGCGGGTGCGGGCCAAAACTCCACGACTTCCTCTTCGATGGGATCGGGGGGCAGCGCCCCGATTGAAATGCAGATCATGGCTTACCACGGCCTTGCGACTATCGCGAACGACATCGCGGATTTGACGTCCCGAAAACTGGCGTGCGCCGAGAAGGTCATCGTCGACAGCGTTGAACACTGCATCGCCCACGACAGCGTGTTGCTGGAAGACAGCACAGCCTCCACACAGATTGGTCTTTACAATGCGCTGGACGGATTCGCGAGCCACTTGACGGCTCTGCACTCCGACCTTCAGCGCCGGCTGGCGCTCCGGGTGGCTCCGGCGAGCCTCGACCTGTCGGCCGCAGCCGATACGAAACTCGTAACACTGAAGAACGAGGGCCAGAAACCGTTGTCCATTCCAGAAATCACAATCGGGAGTCATGGCACTGAAGGCGGAACGTTCCGCGTGGATGCCAATTTCGCTGCGATCAGCGCCTGCAAGCTGATGCCTGTGGACGCGGCAGATCCTAAAAAGGGCTACGCAACTACGATTCCTGAAAAAAGCGCGTGCAGTATCCAGCTGCGCTTCGAGAAAGGCACTCCCGGAGACACAGAGAAGAAGGCGGCCGCCACGTTGAAGATCGTCTCAAGCCTGAACGTTCCCGGGAATCCAAAATCGGTGCAGGAGGTTCAGTTAACCGGCATCACACCAGCCAAACCCAAGCCCGCAAAGCAGGGCGAGCAGTTTCTGAACAATTCCGTTCCGAACCCGCCAGACAACGGAACCGCGGGAGGCGCAGGACAGCCGCTCTCCCAGGAACCCATCACGCCCAGCCCCACCACTGGCGGTGGATCGGGCGCCGCAACTACGCCGCTCGGCCTGACATACCTCAGCACTCTCACCACCGCGATCGGCGCGCTGAAATCGGGGATCACCTATAGCCCGTCCACTTTCCAGCCAACCACGCAGTCTTTTCAGGTCTTACTCGAAAAAGAGCTGATGGACAAAAACATCAAGGCGTATACGTCGACTTCCGCTCTTGTGCTGGACTCCGCCACTGCACAGCTCTCCGAAAAATTCGCGGGCATGCAATCCGAAAGCGCCGACGTCACCAACTGGACCAACGCCTGCAAACCGGCCGCTGGCGCCACTTCGCCATCCGCGGCCGTCAACCCGGAGTGCGCGAGTTCGGCAGTGTCCATAGAGCTCCAGAGCGCCCAGCAACTGATCGCGGCCTATACGAGCATGTTCGTGACCGCGGCCGACACCGCCGGGAGCCCCACCATTGTCGACATCCTGCGTGGAGCCGTGCTTTCCAGACTGATGCGCGATGGGATTCCGTCTTTACAACTATCCGTCGCGGCCGCCGGCGGCAGCACACGGGTCAACAGCTTCTTCCTCCTGAACCTTTTCTATACTCCGAAGCCCTCCTATAATTCCGGAGTGATCGTGACGTTCGAGCTTCGCAACAGGGTCAACGTCCTGCTGACGGCCGGCGCGCGGAACGTGCTCTACGATTACACGAAGTGGAAGCCTCGCTCCTTCGACCCCGAGCGCCTGAACCAGGGGTCTGCCGAATGCACCTTCTGCAATGAACGATAATCCCAGGCTGGTCAAGGGACGCGCTCGCGTTACCATCGAACGATGTCTCTTGTTGTTGTCGGCTCCGTCGCCTATGACGGGATAGAAACACCCCACGGTAAGGTGGACCGTATTCTGGGCGGCGCGGCCACCTACATCGCGCTTTCGGCGAGCTACTTTGCGCGGCCTCACATCGTGGCCGTCGTGGGGGATGACTTTGCGCAGGAAGATTTCGATTTTCTGGCCTCGCGCAATATCGATCTGGCCGGCCTCGAACGGGTTCCGGGAAAGAGCTTCTTCTGGTCCGGTGTGTATTCGCACGATATGAACGACCGGCAGACGCTGGCGACCGAGTTGAATGTTTTTGCCGATTTCGATCCAAAGCTGCCGGCGGCTTACCGCGAGAAGCCGTATCTGCTGCTGGGGAATATTCAGCCCGCCCTGCAGCGTTCAGTGCGCGCGCAGGTTTCGAAGCCGCGGCTTGTGGGCGGCGACACCATGAACTACTGGATTGCCGATTACCGCGATGATCTTCTGGCGACCATCAAAGAGTGGGATTTCCTGTTGATCAACGACAGTGAAGCGCGTATGTTATCGGGCGAGAATAATCTGCGTCGGGCGGCGGCGAAAATCATGGAAATGGGTCCGCACACGCTGGTGATCAAGCGCGGCGAATACGGCGCGGTTCTGTTTCGGCAGGACTTTCATTTCATGGTTCCCGGATATCTGCTCGAAAATGTATTCGATCCCACCGGCGCGGGGGATTGTTTCGCGGGCGGTTTTGCGGGTTATCTGGCGGGGGAAAACGTGGGCCTGGGTGACCCGCATGTGGATGAAAAGACGCTCCGCCGCGCGGTGATCTATGGCTCGGTGATGGGCAGTTTCTGCTGCGAGCAATTCGGCCCGAACCGTTTCCGCACGCTGAACCGCGCGGAGGTGGACGAACGCTTCCAGGAATTCAGAGACTGCACAGGATTCTAGCTGCCGGATTGGCCGGCGCCATCTGTATCCTGGCTGTCGGGTTTTTCGCGGCGCACGGCTGGCTCTACTACTACGGCGATGCGGAAGCGCATCTGAATATTGCGCGGCGATTATTTGATACGCCGGCCTTCGGATGGGAACAGCTCGGCAGCCCCTGGTTGCCCCTGCCGCACGTTCTCATTGCGCCGTTCGCGGCCAGCGATTCCTTGTGGCGGAACGGGCTCGCCGGGTCCATCCCAACCGCCGCGTGTTTCGTTACGGCAGCGTTATTTCTCTTCGCGGCCGTCCGCGAAAGCCTCGGCAGCAGCGCGGCCGCCTGGACCGCGATGCTGGTGCTGCTGCTGAACCCCAACGCGCTTTACCTGGCATCCACGGCGATGACCGAAGCCGTGTTCGCCGCGGCGTTGTGTGGACTACTTTACTTCGCGGTGTGTTTCCCGCGTTCGCAGGACGTGTGGCATGCCACGGGAGCAGGACTCTGCGCGCTGGCGGCCACCTGGACCCGCTATGAAGGGTGGTTTCTGTTGCCCTTTTGCGCGGTTTATTTCGTGATTCAGGGGAGGCCCAGATGGAAAGCCGCCGTTGTTTTTTGTTCCATTGCCGGCGCTGGGCCGGTTCTGTGGATCTTCTACAACTGGTGGCTCAGCGGCAATCCTCTCGATTTTCTGAACGGACCATCCTCGGCCAAAGCAATTCAGGGCAACGCGCCGTACCCCGGCTTGCACGATTGGGCGCTCGCCCAGCTTTACTACCGCACATGCGTGGAACTGGTGCTGGGAAAACCGCTGTTCTGGCTAGCCGCGCTGGGGCTGATTGCGGCCGGGGCACGGCGCAAATGGTGGCCCGTGGTGCTACTTGCGCTTCCACCCTTTTTTTACGTCTGGAGCCTGCACTCCGGCGGAACTCCGATCTTTGTGCCGGAACTGTGGCCGCATTCCTGGTACAACACGCGCTACGGCCTGGCTGCTTTGCCGCTGGCCGCGTACTCTGTCGCGGCGATTACGCGTACGCGCTGGTCGCCCGCATTGGTGCTGATCGCGATCTATCCCTGGGTGCGCTATCCCTCGCAAGAGAACTGGATCACCTGGAAAGAATCCGAGCAGAATTCCATCAGTCGTCTGGCGTGGACCCGGCAGGCCGCGGCCTATTTACAACCGCGCATCCAGCCGGGCGAACATATCGCAGCGGAACTCGACGATACAATAGGGATATTCCGTTCTAATGGGATTCCGCTGAAACAAGTCTTCCATCCCGCCGACGGCCTGCAATGGGAAGCGGCGGTGGAGCGTCCCGATCTTTTCCTGAACACGACGTGGGTGGTTTGCCAGCGGCGAGCTTCCAGCCGGCTCTCAAACGCTATGCCACACGCGAATCGCTATATTTTGATCCACTCGATTATTGTCCCTGACGCTCCGCCGCTCGATATCTTTCATCAGCAATTCAAACCATGAGAATTCCGTTCACCAAAGCCCACGGCGCACAAAACGATTTTCTGCTGACGTGGGTGAAAGACGTCCCACCGGAGGCTGATCTTACTGCCATCGCCATCGCCATCTGCGACCGGTATACCGGTCTGGGAGGCGACGGCTGGATGCTGGTGGATGAACGCCCTGGCATCCGCCTCTTCAATTCCGACGGGAGCGAAGCTGAAATCTCCGGGAACGGAACGCGCTGCGCCGCGGCTTTCCTGATCGCCCACAAGGTAGCGGGAAGCGAAATGGAAATCGCGACGGGAGCGGGGCGCAAGCACCTGAAGCTGCTCTCGCGCCATGGCCTCACCTTCTCCTTTGAGATGAATATGGGGCGGCCGCGCGTGATCGAGCGGTACTTTTCGTTGCCGCTCAGTTCGGGGGCGCGCGACGTGACGCTGGTGGATTGCGGCAATCCGCAATGCGCCGTGCCCGTGGAAGACTTCGAGTTCGATTGGGCCGCCATGGGCGCCGAGATCGAACGTCATCCGCATTTCCCCAACCGGACCAACGTTTCGTTTGTTCGCCAGGTGGGCGCGCATAGCATTGATGTGCGCTTTTTTGAACGGGGAGCGGGAGTGACGAGGAGTTCCGGAACCGGGTCCACCGGGGCCGCCGCCTGTGCGGTGGCGCGAGGATTTGCGTCGAGCCCGGTGAATGTCCTTACGCCTGCCGGAACGCTGGAGATCGTGCTGCGGGGGGACTATTTCCTGCGGGGACCAGTAGTTCTAGTAGCGCACGGCACTTATAACTTCGAATCGCCGAATTATCATAGTGAGGGGTAACCACTTACGTCGACCACTACTTTAAAAGAAGGCGATCCAAGCGCTGCGCCTGCGCGCGAAGGAGAGACTGCGAGCCTGTTAGCGGAAAAGATTCGCACGCGCAAAGTTCGTGTGGGGATTGTGGGCCTTGGCTACGTGGGCCTGCCCCTGGCGGTTGAGTTCGCCAAAGCGGGCTTCGATGTAACGGGAATCGACCTAAGTGACCAGAAGGTGGCGAAGGTAAACGCGGGCGAATCGTATATTCCGGATATCCCGACGACGGTGCTGGCCGAACTGGTAAGCCAGGGCAAATTGCGCGCCACCACCGATTTTGCCGTGGTGAGCGATCTGGATACGATCAACATCTGCGTGCCGACGCCGCTCCGCAAGACCAAGGACCCCGACATGAGTTTCATCGTGGAAGCATGCCAGGACGTGACGAGCCATTTCCACGCGGGGATGCTGGTGATTCTGGAATCAACCACATATCCGGGAACCACGGACGAACTGGTTCTGCCGATGCTGGAAGAATCCGGCCTCAAGGTGGGTGAGGATTTTTTCCTCTGTTTCTCGCCGGAACGCGTGGACCCCGGCAATGCGCGCTTTCAAACTTCAAACATTCCGAAAGTGGTGGGCGGCTCGACCCCAGCCTGCACCGAAATGGGCCGGCTTTTCTACGCGCAGGCTCTGGAAACGGTGGTTCCGGTGAGTTCCACGCAAGTTGCGGAGATGGTCAAGTTGCTGGAAAACACCTTCCGGATGATCAACATCGGCCTGGCAAATGAGATTGCGACCATGTGCAACGGCATGGGCATCAACGTGTGGGAAGTGATTGAAGCGGCGGCCACCAAGCCGTTTGGATTCATGCCGTTTTATCCGGGACCGGGGTTGGGCGGCCATTGCATTCCCATCGATCCGTTTTACCTTTCCTGGAAGACGAAGCAGGCGGGCATTGAAGCGCGCTTCATCGAACTCGCCGGACAAATTAACGGCCAGATGCCGCACTTCGTGGTGGAGAAAATCCAGCAGGCGCTGAATGACCATTCGAAGCCTGTGAAAGGATCGCACGTTCACATCTACGGCGTCTCCTACAAGAGGAATATCGACGATGTCCGCGAATCGCCGGCGCTCGATATCATGCTGCTTCTGGAACGTAAGGGCGCGCGGGTGACCTACACCGATCCGCACGTTCCGTCGCTCCGGCTGGGCGAGCGCACGCTGGAATCGCAACCGGAGTCAGTGGCGGGGGATGCGGATTGCGTGGCCATCATTACTGATCACTCGGCTTTCGACTACAAACGTCTTCACGACACAGCGAAGTTGCTGGTGGACACCCGCAACGCGCTCAAGGGAATTAGTTCCAAAAAAATCGTTAGATTGTGAAACTTTCATGATTTTCGCCGCGTCGAGGATAGCGGCATGAGGTAGAGCAGTTGACAAGAGTGCGAATTTGGCACAGACTTCATCCTAAGGAGCTCGCTATGTTCCCGCTTCGCCGTCTTTCTCCTATCGCCGCTGCATGTACGGCCACTCTTGCCCTCGCTGGCGTTGCCGCTTTTGGTCAGGATGTGATTTCAGCCAGGTCCGGTCTGGTGCATTACGTGGAGGGCGATGTTTCGATCGACGGAAAACCTGTAGCTGATCGCAACGGCACGTTCTCTGAGGTGAAAAAAGAGGGCGAACTGGCGACGGCGCTTGGGCGGGCCGAGATCTTGCTTACGCCGGGGGTTTTTCTGCGAGTGGGCGAGAATAGCGCGATTCGCATGCGGGAGACCGCGCTCGAAGATACCAAGGTGGAGTTTGTTTCGGGCAAAACCATGCTTGAAGCGGACACGCCGATGAAGGACAACCGCGTCACAGTCCAATTCAAGGATTATGCGGTGACACCGGTGGACCACGGGCTTTATGAATTCACGAGCGAACCGGCGCAGCTGGCAGTGTACGCCGGTGAAGCGGACGTCACAGCCGGCGGGCAAACGGTGCGTGTGAAGGCGGGGAAGAAGCTGATCTTAAGCGCGGCGCTTGCCCAGGAGCGCTTCAACGATAAGGACGGCGACTCACTCTATCGCTGGAGCAAGCTGCGCAGCGAATACGTCTCGGTAGCGAATGTTTCGGCGGCGAGGCAGGCGTACTCCAGCGGCTCCTACGGAGGAAACTTCGACGGGTTAGGGAACGGGATGTGGTTTTACAACCCGTTCTACAACATGTACACGTACCTGCCGGGTTCGGGAATGATGTTCAGCCCGTTTGGGTTTGGCTTCTACAGCCCGTACGCATTTAACCAGTATTACGGTGGCTACGGCGGTTACGGGGGCTATGGCGGCTACTACTCGGCGCCCACGTCATCCGGAAGCGGCAGCAAGCCGGGAAGCAGCAGCGCGGGCTCGGGAACCCATAGCTTCAATCATCCGTACCGTCCCACCATCGGACCGGTTGCGTCGACGTCGCGCGGTTCGTCCGGCGTTGGAGGCGGCTCTCACGACGGCCCGTGGAGCGCGTCATTGCCCAGCGGCACTTTACCGAGTAGCTCAACGAGCAAGCCGATTGGGGGCATCCCCACTTCCGGGTCCGTGGGCCACGGCGGGTCCGGCGGCTCTCACAAATAGCGGCGTTCATTTCGAGGTTTCGGCCGATCATTATGCTGACGGGCCGATTCTTTGAAACGATTCATTCCTCTCGCACTTGCTGTGTTGGTTACACAGGCTGCGGGCAATACCCTGGTCACAGAACCTGACCAGGGCCTCGGTGTGATCTATAGCCTGATCAACGCGGCCCAGCACACCATCGACATCACGATGTATGAACTGGACGACCCCACGTTTGAACAGGATCTGGCGAACCGAGTTGCGGCGGGCGTCGCGGTGCGGGTGATACTCGATCAAAACCTGGAGGGAAACAACAATCAGGCAGCGTACGCATTTCTGTCGCAGAACGGAGTTGCGGTGCATTGGGCAAATCCGGTTTATGCGGCGACTCACCAGAAGAGCATCACGATCGATGGCGCTCAAACGGCAATCCTGACGTTGAATCTGACGCCGCGATACTACTCGACAGACCGCGATTTCGCCATCATCGACTCCGATTTGAACGATGTCTCGGCGATTGAAGGAACGTTTCAGGCCGACTTCACGAACTCCGCAATCACGCCGGCCCTGGGCGACGACCTGGTCTGGAGCCCAACGAACTCAGAGGGCGCGATACTTGGGCTGATCAATTCCGCGCAAAAGAAACTGCAGGTGGAGAACGAGGAGATGAGCGATCGAGACATCGTGAATGCGCTGGCGTCGGCGGCCCGGCGCGGCGTCGATGTGCAGATCACGATGACGAATACCGCGGGCGAGTATGCCAGTGAATGGAGCCAACTGACGGCGGCCGGAGCAGGCGTCTCCACGTACCTGCCGGACGCACCGCTTTACATCCATGCGAAGGTGATTCTTGCAGACAACCTGCGGGCCTTCGTGGGGTCCGAGAATTTCTCCAGCGCTTCGCTGACGAGGAACCGCGAAGTAGGCTTGATCGTTAGCGATTCTGAAATTGTGGCATCTCTGAATGCGACGTTGGCGAGCGATTTTCTGGGCGGTACGCGGTGGCCGGGGGAGCCGCGGTGCCCGAACATATATGGGCCTCACACGTTTGGGGAGAACCCCGACGTGAATTGCCGCGGCTTATCGCTGAGTGCCGCGGCGTGCGCGCCAACCGCGTGCGTCAGCCCATCGAGATCATATCCGCCTTCGAGCACCGAGACCAGACGGCCGCCCGCATACTCGCCGGCGATGGCCAGCAGCGTCGCCGTCAAATCAGCGAAATCCTGGTCAGTCAAGCGAAACTTGCCCAGCGGATCGCCCAGGCGCGAGTCGAATCCGGCCGAAATCATCACCAGTTCGGGACGGAACTCACGCATGGCCGGCACGAGCCTTTGCTCAAATGCGCCCAGGATCTCGGTGCGACCGGAGCCTGCCAGAAATGGGCAGTTCATGGTTGTTCCGGCGCCCGCCGCTTCGCCCGTCTCATTCGCCGCACCCGTGCCCGGATACCAGGGCGATTGGTGGGTGCTAAAAAAGAATACGGAGCCATCGGCGTAAAATATGTCCTGCGTACCATTGCCGTGGTGGACGTCCCAATCGGCGATCAGCACGCGCTCGACTCCGTGCTTCTGTTGGGCATATCGCGCGCCGATGGCGACATTGTTGAAGAGGCAAAAGCCCATGCCGCGATCGGGAGTCGCGTGATGTCCGGGTGGGCGGACGATGGCGAAAGCGTTCTTCGCCGCCCCGGAACACACCAGATCCAGGGCCGTCATGACTGTGCCCGCCGCGCACCGAGCCACGTCGTAGGAGCGTTCGCAAACCTGTACATCGCCGGTGGATAGTTCGGTGGCTCCGGCCTGGACTTCGTGTTCCACGAGGCGGATGTAGCCGCGCGTGTGGCAGAGCGCCAGTTCGTCGGGCGTGGCGGCGCGTCGTTCAAAGCTTGTGAGGTCCAAGCCTGTGAGGTGAAGGCCAGTTACACCCCGCACCGCGGCATCGAAGCGCGCGGGCTGCTCGGGATGGCCGCAGCCGGGGTCGTGCTGCTTCGAGATGGGGTCGGCCAGAATTGCGGTGTGCATTCTCCCGAGTTTAAGTCCCGTGCCACAATCGGTCATTCGCAACCCGACGCCCGAAATCAAGAAGACACTGGAAAGAGTGCTATCCAAAGCCGGCCTGGGTTCGCGCTCCGAAGCGCGTTCGTGGATCCATGCCCGGCGGGTGCGGGTGAATGGACGCGTCGTTGAAAACCCGGATCACTGGGTGGATCTAAAGCGCGACAAAATCCTGTTCGACAATCAGCCTCTGGCGGCTGCCGAGAAGCGTTACATCCTGCTCTATAAACCCAAAGGCTACATCACCACTTATGGCGATCCGGAGAAGCGGCCCACGGTTTACGATCTGATCGCGGACGCCGGCACGTGGGTCGCGCCGGTGGGGCGGCTGGACCTCGATACCAGCGGGCTTTTGATCCTGACCAACGATACGGCATTCGCCGAACGCATGACCAATCCCGATTTTCACGTGCCGAAGACCTACCTGATCAAAGCCTCCACGCTGCTGAGCGACAAGCAGCTCGAACGCCTGCGGAACGGGGTGGAACTGAGCGATGGCCCCACGCGGCCTGCGCAGGTGAATCGCCTGCGCGATTCGACCAAATACACACATCTCGAAATGACCATCACCGAGGGTAGGAACAGACAGGTCCGAAGGATGCTGGAAGCGGTGGATAGCAAGGTTTTGGAGTTGGTGCGGGTGGGGATTGGGAAGCTGAGAATCGGGAATCTGCCGATTGGCAAGTGGCGCGAGATGGAGCCGCGGGAACTGTAGGGTCACAGTCACGCTATGATCGACTAGACTCCAGAAACAACATGCGCATCTGTGTATTCTGCGGTTCGCACTCCGGGAACAACGAGATCTACGTTGAGGCCGCGCGCGAGATGGGCCGAACCCTTGCCGGCCTGAAGATCGGTCTGGTATATGGTGGCGGCCGCGCCGGAATGATGGGCGCGCTGGCGGATGCGGCGTTGCTTGGCGGCGGCTCGGTGACCGGGGTGATGCCGCAATCCCTGATCGACCGGGAGATTCAGCATACGGGGCTCACCGAATTGCACACGGTCGCCTCCATGCATGAGCGAAAGACCCGGATGGCGGAGTTGGCCGATGGCTTCATCGCTCTTCCCGGCGGCGCGGGCACGCTGGAAGAGATCTTCGAACAGTGGACCTGGGCGCAGCTCGGCATTCACCGGAAACCCTGCGGATTCCTGAATACCAACGGCTATTTCGATCCCTTGCGGAAAATGGTGGAAAGAATGGCCGGAGACGGCTTTCTGGCGCCGGCGTACGCGTCGATGCTGATCTTCGATGTCGCGCCTGCGGCGATCCTTCAGGGATTTCGCCATTACACCGCGCCGCCCGCCAAATGGCAGATGCCCTGAGCGCAGCCGGTCGGACCCGGGGCTAGTAGTTTTCCCAGTCGTTCACAAAACAGATTTAGCTCAGCCTTATACTTGAAATTAAAGCAGGAGCAGTGTATGAAAAAGAACGCGAAGTTCGCCCTTCTCATTGTTCTCATCCTCGGAACCCTCGCCTGGATTGGAACTTCGGCCGTCAGCAGCACCAAGAGCTATTACAAAACCATCTCGGAGGTGCAGACGCTGAATGACAACGCGCGTTCGGAGCGCCTGCGCGTGGCGGGAGACATTCAGACCGGGTCGATCCACAAGAACGGGCCCGAGACAGACTTTACGCTCACCCAGGAGCACCAGACCTTGAAAGTGGCGTATACCGGCGAAGATCCGCTTCCCGATACGTTCCGCGATGGAGCGCAAGCACTGGCCGAAGGCAAACTCGGGGCGGACGGTGTTTTCCGCGCCAATCACATACAGGCTAAGTGTTCGTCGAAGTATCAATCGAAACCCGGCCAGGCGCCGGCCGGATTGAAACCGGTCACGGCGAGCAAAGCATCTCTCTAGTGGCGCCAGAACCAGAAATATGGAAAATATAGGCGCTCTTGCTATTCTGCTCGCGTTGTGCGTGGCGCTTTATGCCGCGGTGGCGTCCGTAGTCGGTAAGCTCAAATCCAAACCATACCTGATCCTGAGCGGCGAGCGCGCCGTATTGGCGGTTTGGGTACTCATTACGGTTGCTTCCGGCATTCTGGTATACGCGCTCATCACGGGCGATTTCCACTTTGCGTACGCTGCGGGACACAGTAACCACGCCATGCCGACGCTGTATAAGTTTACGGCGTGGTGGGGAGGACAGGAAGGGTCGGTGCTCTTCTGGGGCTGGCTACTCTCCTCTTACTCAGTGATCGTCGTGCTGCAGAACCAGCGGCGCCATCGCCAGATGATGCCCTACGTGGTGGCCATCCTCAGCGGCGTGCAATCGTTCTTTCTGTTCCTGAGCGCTTTTCTGGTAAGTCCGTTTGAAGTATTGGTGTCGTCGGTTACCCACGCGATTACTCCGGTGGTGGACGGGCTAGGGTTGAATCCTCAGTTGCAGTATCCGGCCATGGCCATACACCCGCCGATGCTGTATCTGGGTTATGTAGGCTTCACGGTTCCCTTCGCATTTGCGATGGCTTCGTTGATTACCAAGCAGAAGGGCGACGCCTGGATACATACAACGCGACGATGGACCATCGTGGCGTGGCTCTTCCTGAGCGTGGGAATCATACTCGGTTCCGGCTGGGCCTATCATGCGCTGGGCTGGGGCGGCTATTGGGCCTGGGACCCGGTTGAGAATGCATCTTTGTTGCCGTGGCTGAGCGGGACGGCGTTTCTGCACTCCGTGATGATGCAGGAAAAGAAGGGCATGATGAAGATCTGGAACATGGTGCTGGTGGCTTCCACATTCTTCCTCTGTATCTTCGGTACTTTCCTGACGCGGTCCGGTGTGGTGAGTTCGGTCCACGCATTCGCGCAATCGCCGATTGGCAAATATTTCGTTGGATTCCTTACAATCGGCATCGCGGCTACGGTCTATCTGATCCTGGAGCGGCGTAAGTTCCTCAAGAGCGAGTCGCACCTGGAATCGGTAGTCTCGCGCGAATCCAGCTTCCTGTTCAATAATCTGGTTCTGCTGGCCAGTTGCTTTGCAGTGCTATGGGGTACCTTGTTTCCGGTGATCACCGAAGCCCTGTCGGACGAAAAAATCGGGCTGGATAAGGAATGGTTCAACCGGTTGATGATACCGATCGGACTCTTTCTTCTGTTACTCACCGGAGTAGGACCGTTGTTCGCCTGGCGGCGCACATCCGGCGAGAGCTTGCGCAAGAATTTCCTGGTCCCCTGCGCCGCGGGTTTGACGCTGGCCGCGGTTCTTTTCGCCGGGGGTGCGCGCAGCCCTTATGGAATCGTCGCGCTTTCCTTCTGCATGTTCGTGATGTGCGCCATCCTGCTTGAGTTCTACCGGGGTTCACGGGCCATCCATCAAAAGGACGGAGTGAACTACTTGAAGGCTGCGATCGAACTCACGCACCGCAACACGCGCCGCTATGGCGGATATCTGGTGCATATGGGGATTGTTCTGATGTTCGTCGGCTGGAGTGGTTCGGCTTTCAACCAGAACATCATGGCCGACGTGGGAATTGGCGATACGGTACACATTGGTCCTTACGCAGTTGAGGCCGTGGATTTTCATACCGGTGACAACGGTAACTATGTTTGGGATAGCGCGGAGCTCAAAGTTTCGAAGAACGGCGACTATCTCGGCGAGATGGAGCCGGAGAAACGCCTGTATACAGTGAGTAAGCAGGGGCTCACTCACGTGGCAATTCGCACGCGGCTGAATGAGGATCTTTATATCAGTCTGGCCTCGGTGGAGCAAAACGGCCAAAAGCTGACGGCCACGTTGCAGTTATGGGTTTTCCCGCTGGTGACGTGGATCTGGATCGGAACGGCAGTCCTTGTATTCGGGACGCTGGTGGCTCTGTTGCCGAGTAAGGTTGCGCGGCAATATGCGCGCACGGAAGTAGTCGGGGTAACTCGCAAACATGCAGTTGTGGAAAGCTAGTCTTATCGGTCTGGTGGTGTCATGCGCCGCATTTGCCGATACGCCGCAGATCGATAGCGAGGCAGTGCGCCGGGTGGCGCGGCACATCGCGTGCCAGTGCGGCGCGTGCAAGGACACGGCGGTATGCCCCATGTCCATGCAGGGTTGCGGCTTCTGCGTGCCAGCCAAGAACAAGATCGCGCGGATGCAGCAGGCCGGTTTTTCAGACCAGGCGATTATCGACCAGTTCAAGAAGGATTACGGAAACGATATCTACCGGGCGGGTCCCAGCAACTTCTTCTGGCTGGTGCCTTACGGTTCTCTGGTGCTGGGAGCAGGCGCGATTCTTTGGTTTGTACTGCGGTACGCCAAAGCTCCCGTCCCGGCGGTGGTGGGGGGCGCGCCCATGGTTGATGATCCAAACTACGCCCGGTACCGGGAGACCATTGAGCGGGATATGGGGAGATTCGATTCGTGATTCTGGTGAGCGCAGCCGCTCTTTCCATTCTGGTACTGACTGCGTTACTTCTGGTGCGCGAGACCGATCTTCACAAACCTACTCCGGTTTCTCCCTTCCAGCACCTGGATGAACGGAAAGCGGCCATCTATGAAAACCTGCGCGACCTGCAGTTTGAATTTCGCGTTGGAAAGCTTTCCGACGCCGACTACCAGCAGACCAAGCTCGACTTACAAAGAGAACTTGCGCAAGTGATGGCGCAAGCAGACCAGTTGAAATCGGAACTGAAGCTTTCCCCTCAGCCGGTCACTTTACATGAACCGAGGCCTACAGAGAGCGTCAGCGCGGCCACACGGTGTTCAACCTGCGGCGCGACATTCCCGCAACCGCTGAAGTTCTGCGGCGAATGCGGCGCCCCCATGGGATCTCAACAGAAAGGTCAACGGGCATGAGGCTGGCTCTCGTTTTCACTCTGCTTGCGGCGACCAAGGTCTTTGCGATCGACGGTACTGTACATAACGCCACCAAAGACAAGCCGCAGGCGTCCGCTACGGTATCGCTGTTCAATATCACCTCAAACGGACCGGAGATGATTACCAGCGTGAAGTCCTCGGCTGACGGCTCCTTCAATATTCAGCCGCCGGCGGGCAGCGAAACGCCCGGACCGAAGCTGCTGCAGGCGGCCTATGATGGGGTCACTTACAACAAGATGATTCCACCGGGGACGCCTACCCAGAACCTGCAGATCGATGTCTTCGAGTCTTCCGCCAAACCGGGAGACTCGAAGGTGACCACTCATATGATGCTTCTGGAGCCGGTGAATGGGCAGCTTCGCGTGAGCGAGAGTTACGTGTGGACGAACTCGAGCAAGATTACCTATAGCGATCCCGACCGTGGAACTCTCCGCATCTATCTGCCCGCGGCTACAGAAGGGAAAGCGGAAGTGAACGTGATCGCGCCCAACAGCGTGGCCGTTCGCCGCTCGGCGGATCCAACCAAGGAAGCCAACGTTTATAAGATCGATTTCCCGATCAAGCCCGGCGAGTCGCGCGTGGACCTTACTTACCAGATGCCTTTTACAACGCCGGCCCAGTTTACAGATAAGTGGCTGTTCCCGAATCCGAATACGAAGTTACTGGCACCGGTTGGGGTTTCTTTCAAGGGACCGGGACTTTCCCAGCTAGGCGCTGAGCCAACGACCAAGGCGACCATCTATAACTTCGACGGCGCGGCACTCACCATGGATGTGCAAGGCGCAGGCGCCCTCCAGCAGGGCAATTCTCAGCAAAGCGATGGCACCGCTTCCGATGCATCCGGCAGCGGCGATTCCGACGATCAGATTGCCGAACTGCTTCCCCAGCTATACGGGAAGGCGAGCCCCGTCGACGGGTTTCTGGGAGCGTTGAATGCGGTCAAGTGGATACTGTCACTGGCGGTTGCAATGCTGGCGCTGGGTTTTGTCTACCTCTACCGAAAGCCAACTTCAAATCCCTCATGAGCCCGGCGAGCGAGGCGGTGCTCGCAAGCGATGTCTGGAAGTTCCACGGTGACTTTCCGGCTCTGCGAGGTGTCTCCCTCCGCACCGAGCGCGGGACCTGTCTGGCTCTTCTGGGCCGCAACGGCGCGGGCAAAACCACGTTGCTACGCATTCTGGCCGGCCTCTCCGCGCCATCTCGGGGCGACGTGCGCATCCTCGGAACCGCACCACGTTTGCCCGTGACGCGGCGGCGCGCCGGATACCTGGGGCACGGAATCGGCATCTACGATGAACTTACGGCGCGAGAGAACCTGCTGCACTTCGCGCGTCTCTACGGCGTAGAGAACAAGGAAGCCGCGGCCTCCAAATGGCTTGAGCGCGTGGATCTGAAACGCGTGGAAGACGGCCGCGTTCGGGAGTTCTCGCGGGGCATGCGGCAGCGGCTCGCGATCGCCCGAGCGTTCGTGCATGAGCCCGATGTTCTGCTTCTTGATGAGCCTTTCACCTCGCTCGACGACCGGGCGATTCATTTGCTGCAGAACCTGCTGCGGGAAGCCTTTGCGCGAGGCTGCACGGCAGTGCTTTCCACCCACCAACTGCGCGAAGCCCTGGAACTTGCGACGAACGTGGCGCTGCTGGATCGCGGCAAGCTGAAGTTCGCCGGTCCACGGACGCAGGCCATGCTCGACCTGCCTCCATCCATTTATTTCGAGACGGAGACTGAAGGTTGAGAGGCGTATGGGCCATTGCGCGGAAAGACTTCCAATCGGAATTGCGCAGCAAGGAAGCCATCAACGCATCGGTGTCCTTTGCGCTGGTGATTCTGTTGATCTTCAGCTTTGCGTTCGAGCCCACGGCGGACGAAACACGCGCCATTGCCGGCGGCTTACTTTGGATCGCGTTCGCGTTTGCCGGCGCGCTGATTCTGAACCGCAGCTTCGCGCGCGAACTACAGAACGATTGCCTGGATGCGGTGATTGCCTCGCCGATCGCCGGTTGGGAGCTATTCCTCGGGAAAGCGCTGGCGAGTTTTCTGCTGCTGCTTGTAGTGGAACTGATCTGCTTCCCGGTGTTCAGCATTTTCTACGGCGTCAATCTCACGAAGGCTTTCTGGCCGCTGTTGCTTGTCCTGATTTTGGGAACCTGGGCGCTGACCGCGCTGGGGGTTACTTTCGCCGCGCTGACCGTCAATATCCGTCTGCGGGAGTTGATGCTTCCGTTATTGCTTTACCCGGCGCTCTCGCCCGCGCTGATGGCATCTATGACGCTGACCACTTCGCTGCTGACGGCGGGGGTTTTCGGCGCGAACGACCAACCCTGGCTCCGGCTGCTGGTGGGATTCGACGTGATCTTCACGGCGCTGGCACTGGCCCTGATCGAATTCGTTTTGGTGCTTTGAAAGAATGAAGAGATGAGTAAGCGCGAAAAATGGGTTTACGCCCTGGGGGTATCCGGCACCGTGCTGCTGATTGTGAATCTCTATCGCATCCTGCTGGTGCTGGGTGACGAGATGCAGCAAGGCGCCATCTACCGCATTATCTATTTCCACGTGCCGGCGGCGTTTATTGGATGGACGCTGTTCCTGGCAGCTTTAGTGGCCAGTGCTTTGTATCTTTGGAAGAAGGATCTGGCCTTTGATGGATTCGCGGCATCGGCAATTGAAGTGGGTTGGGTTTTCTGTTCCATCAATCTGGTTACCGGGATGATCTGGGGCCGGATCATCTGGGGCATCTGGTGGACATGGGACCCGCGGCTTACCAGCATGTTCATTTGCTGGCTGCTCTACGGGGGATACATTGTGCTGCGCAGCGCGATAGACGATGCAGGGCAGCGGGCGACCGTATCGGCTGTGCTCGCCATCTTTGCGTTTGCGGACGTACCGATCGTGTTTATGGCAATCCGCTGGTGGCGCACGCAGCATCCATCGCCGGTGCTCGAAACGGGCGGGCTTGCACCGGAAATGCGTCTCCCGTTCTGGTTGAACGTATTCGTGTTTCTGCTGATCGGCCTGGCGATTACGCTGGTAAGAGTTGATCAGGAAGATACCCAGCGCGAGCTGGAGGGGCTGCGCCGCCGGGCTTTCTAACCGCGGTTCCGAACAAGGACTCTCAATGGATAAACGAAACTTTCTCTATCTGTTCTATGGCCTGACGCTCGCGTGGGGCTTGCTCGCGGCCTACCTGTTCATTTTGATGCAGAGGAGCCGTAAGCTTCGCGCGGAAGTGGACCGCGTGAAGCGAATGGTTGGCGATAACGAACGCTGACGCTAAGCGCCAGAACTAGAAAGACCAGACCGAGAAGACAAACGGCATTCCAGCGTCCGGCGGTCCAGCAGATTGCCGCCAGCGCGGAACCAAAAGCGCCTCCACAGAAGTAGGTGAACATATAGACCGTGTTCAAGCGGCTGCGCGCGTTCGCGTCAATCGCATAGATCCGAGTCTGGTTGGCCACCTGACTCGATTGCACGCCGAGATCGAGGAGCACGACGCCCAATATGAGAACGGGCAACGAGGAGGCGCCGAACATAAGAACCACAAACGAGACCATCGTAATGAGGATTCCGAGCAATACGACCACCTTCGGGCCGCGTTTGTCGGCGAGACGGCCAACCAGAGGCGCAGCACCGGCGCCGGCCGCGCCCACTAAGCCAAAGAGGCCGGCGACGGATGCTCCGTAGTGGTAGGGTGGGGCGGCCAACCGGAAGACGATGGTGGTCCAGAATACGCTGAATGAAGCAAACAGCATCGCACCGGAAAACGCGGCGCGGCGCAGTTCGCTGTGTTGGCGTACCAAGCGGACAAGCGATCGCGCCAAGTCCGGAAAAGAGATCACTTGAGAAGCAGGGATATCCGGTAGCTGGGTTCGCAGAACACCGGCCAGCACCAACATCGCCAGAGCTGAGATCCAATAGACCGCTCTCCATCCCAGCCATGAGCCTACAAAGCCGCTGAAGGTTCTGGCCGTGAGAATGCCGAGCAGCAATCCGCTCATCACGATGCCCACGACTCGGCCGCGTTCTAAAGGCGGAGCCAAATGGGCGGCAAAGGGAACGATGACATGGACGGCGGAGGCCGTTGCTCCCACGCCGAAGCTGGCGATGGCCAGTAAGTATATATTCGGCGCCAGTGCCACCGCTCCCAGCAGCAGTGAACAGGCCAGCAGCAGACCGAAAATCAAGGAACGGCGATTGTACTTGTCGCCGAGAGGAACGAAACAAAGCATCCCGGTCGCGGCGCCGATCTGCGTGAGCATCGCGACCACTCCCATTGCGGTGACGCGCGCCGAAAAATCGTGGGCGATATTGGCCAGCAGAGGTTGTGCGTAGTAAATGTTGGCGACGATCGCACCGACGCTGATCGCCATCAACATGGTTAGACGCCGGGTGAGCACGTACCTCAGAGATGCGCGGAGAAAGGGGAAAGCTGCAAGGGTGTTATCCTGAAAAAGCCCTCAGGAGAGATGGCCGAGTGGTTGAAGGCGCACGCTTGGAAAGCGTGTATAGGGGAAACTCTATCCAGGGTTCGAATCCCTGTCTCTCCGCCATCCTTGAAACAATCCCGGCGGTGATCGGTCGCGCCGGGTCCCCGAAGGCTTCGCGTTGGGTAGTCACACCAGATCTGGGCTCGGAGCGCGGCCTGGTTGATTTGGCCAAGCATTCGAACGCATCAAGCGGACCAGCTTTCATTACCGACAGGACACCGTGGACCAGTTGCTCGCGGACGCCACGCGCAGAAACCCCTGAGTTTCTCAGCCAACGTTTTCTTGGCCGGCTTCCGAACCGCTCCGCTATCATCGAAGTTAGTGAGCCATGAGGGGCGATTCGTGAAATCTAAAACTCACAACGCGTGGAAGTTAACCCGCAGCGTCGGGCTGTGGACCATCGCCGCCAGTGCAAGCGCGCTCGCGCAGACAGCCGCGCCTTGTACCGCTGTTGTGAGCGATGCGCAAAGCGTCGTCACCGCCGCGCAACGCCGGGCTGGCGGCGCGAAGGCAATACCGCCAATTACCGATACACAGAACGGCTTTGCATGGCCGGATTCCGAATTCGGGGTGATGCGTACAGCGAACGGATACTCCTTCTTCGCGAGCGATGGCGGGCATCACACCGGCAACAACGAATACGGATCTGTGGTGCGCACCGAAGGCTCGCTCGATAATCCGCTCGGCTCGGCTCCCCCGATTGATGTCATCGTGCATCCGAATCCCGACTCCTCGGTAAACCCCAACTACCCGACTTACACCTACCTGGGTGGCGGACGAATCTATCGTATTCCACCGGGCCGGCCAGGGGCGGGAAATTTGCTCGATGTCTATCACGCCGAGATCAATACCGCGACCAGTTTCTATTCTCTGCTCGGCATGTCCATTTCCCAAGACGGCGGAGCGCATTGGACGGATTTGGGCGAAATCGTGCGCCCAAATCAGCCCTATCAATCCGATCTTGCGGGATTCGATATCGGAAGCCCGAGGCTCGCTCCGTCGCTGGATGGGCAGTACTTCTACGTTTATTTCCCGGATTGGATTGCCAACGGCACCACCCAGCCGACCACAGTGACCGTCATTTCGGTCGCGCGCGCGCCGATTAACGCGGTGCTGGCCGCTGCGGCTGACGCGACGCCTCATGCAGCAGCTTTCGAGAAATATTACCAGGGTGCATGGAGTCAGCCGGGGATCGGAGGCCTCTCGACGGACCTGGACCCAACCGCGGCGTACGCCGGTTCGTCAAACGTCGCGTTTAATGACGTGCTGCAGCGCTTCGTGCGGATTGCTGACGATACCCAGCATATTTCCTATTCCGAATCCATGGACGGCCTCACGTGGAGCACCAGTCTGTTGCTTGTCGAGGACCCGAACACGCAGACCAGTTTCGATTACGCAGTGCCCATCGGGACGGGCGAGGATCCCAATGTGCTCGGGACGCAATTCTACGTGTACTTCACCTTCGGTTCATCGCAAGGTTGGCCGGGCAATACGGTCCAGCGGTTCACGGTTACCTGTGAGTGAACCTGGTCAACCCAGTCGATCTCGCACTACTCGATATCGTCAGAATCGTCGCTATCGTCGGGCTGGGCGGCAGGCGGGGCAATGAGGATCGCGGGCAGGCCGGCGGACTTGAGTTCCTGATTGAGCGGCTCGATTTCGCCGGTGCGAAGTTTTTCCCATGCCCCAATCGCTATCGGGGCGTCGCGTCCGATTTTGGATATGGCGCTGGATTGCGCGATGGTGGGCGCGACGTCCGCGCCGCCGAGCTGGCCGTAGAGCCCGGATGCCTGTCCGTTGACAGACGCGAGCGTGGGCTTGGTGGGCGCGGGTCCGAACGCGCCTCCGGAACCGACGACGGTCTTGACCTTCGCGCCGAGCGCGGTGAGGCGGTCCTTCAACGGACCAGGTGCGTCATGCTCCGCTTTTTCGATTTGCTCCTGCACCGATCGGGCTTCACGGATGGCGGCCGTGGTCTTTGAGATCGCGGAGGCGAGCAGGCGTTGCGCGTCGAGCTGCTTGCGCAGATCGAGGGGCGAAATCCTTACGCGTGGATCGAGCTTGACGGTCAACGGCGCTTTATAGGTCTGTCCGTTGGCGATGAGCTGAACGGTGTATACGCCGGGAGTCGCGAGCGGCCCTTCGGGGCTGGCTGGCGTGCGGAAGGGAACAGCCGAAATGGGATAGTCATGCCGCAGGGATACGGGCGCGGTCTCGTGAAGATCCCAAACCCAGCGATGCAGGCCGATTGAAGCGGGCAGAACGCGGGAGGGTTCCACCCAGAACGCCGGAATGCTCAAGGCTTTGAGATCCGCAGCGGTCAGCTGCGGGGCGTCGGCGCTGGAGTACCGGCGGATCACTTTACCGGCGCCATCGAGGATCTCGAGTTTTACGGGGCCCGAAGGCTTCTGCGCCAGGAAGAAATCGATCACAGCGCCATCCGGCGGGTTCTCGGCGATGGGCTCGTCGGGCGGGATGGGCGTGTCGGGATTGGTGTCGCGCTGGACGCGGAATGCCGTGGCGGGCGTCGAGAGCCAGGCGGCGTTTTGTATGGCTTTCGAGTCGAACTGGCGCAGCGGAGTGATGTCGTCAAGAATCCAGAACGAACGGCCGTGCGTGGCAACGATCAAGTCGCCGTCCTTGATCCAAAGATCGCGCATGGAGGTGTGCGGCAGGTTGAACTGCAGCGACTGCCAGTGGTCGCCATCGTCCAAGGAAACCCAGACGGCGTTCTCGGTTCCGGCGAACAACAGGCCTTTGCGGACGGGATCTTGACGGACGGTATCGACCGGTGCGTCAGGCGGAAGGCCCTCTGTGATGAGCTGCCAAGTCTTGCCGCGATCGTAGGTGCGGTAAATATACGGCTTCAGATCGTCAACGCGGAAGCGGCTGACCGAGGCGTAGGCGGTCTGGTCGTCGAAATGGGAGGCTTCGAGTTGCGTGACTTTGCTCCACGCGTTGAGCGCGGGCGGCGTGATGTCTTTCCAGTTTTTGCCCGCGTCGGCAGTACGCCAGATGAGGCCGTCATCGGTCCCGGCCCAGATGGTATTGGGGTTCTTGAAGGATGGCGCGAGTGCGTAGATGACGCCCCGCTGCTTGAGCGCGCCGGGGTCTTTCGCGGCGAGATTGCCGAGGCTCGCGGGGATGCCGGGTTGGGGACGAGTGAGGTCAGGACTCATGACCTGCCAGGAATGTCCGCCATCGAGAGTCTTGAGCAGCACCTGCGTGGCGTAGTAGAGGACACGAGGATCGAGCGGAGAGAACATGAGCGGCGCGGTGCGATCCGCGCGCAGGGTGCGGGATTCGGGAGGACCGGTAGTGAGCGCGCCGGGGCTGATGATTTCCACCTGCCCGGTGGCACGGTGAAACTTAGAGACCTGGCCGCGTCCGGCTCCGTAAATGGTGTCTGGATCGCGCGGGGCGGGCGCGACGTAACCGTACTCGATGACGCCGATGGGATGCCACTCGCGATAGGTAATGAGGCCGTCATTGCCGCGGCTGGACACGCAAACCGAGCCGCTTTCCTGCTGCGCGCCGCAGACGCGATAGGGGAATGCGTTGTCGGCGATGGCATGATAAAGCTGCGCGGTGGGCTGGTTGTACCAGGAACTCCAGGTGCGGCCGCGATTGACGCTGACGAGCGAACCCTGGTCGCCGACCAGGAGGATAATGTCGGGGTTTGTGGGGTTGATCCAGATGTTCTGGTAGTCGTCGCCGCCGGGCGCGCCTTTCAGGGCGGTCCAGGTTTTGGCTCCGTCGGAGGAACGCCAGGTTACAACGCTGGCGCTGTAGACTGTGTCGGCGTCTTTGGGGTCGACGCGTGGGACGGGCAGATCGCCGCCACCGATGCGGTTAGCGGGACGGGGATCGGTAGTGATGCGGCTCCAGTTTTCGCCGGCGTCATCGGACCGGAAGATGCCGACCTCGTGGCCGAAAGCGGCGGTGGCGTAGAGCCGGCGCGAATCGGTGGGCGCGATGGCGACGTAAGCCTGCTCCACGTCGGGAAGGCCTTTGGTGAGCTTGGTCCACGTCTTGCCGGAGTCCACTGATTTGAAGATGCCTCCGTGCTTGCCCGCGTAGGTGTTGCCGAATTCCCAAGGGCCTTCGCGGGCTTCCCACATGGAGGCGTAGAGAACTTCGGGATTGTTGGGGTCCATCGCGATGTCGGATGCGCCTGTGTTGGCGTCGATGAACAAGAGCCGCTCCCAGGTCTTGCCGCCATTGCGGGATGCGTAGACGCCGCGCTCTTCGTTAGGACCGTAGGGATGCCCGAGGACGGCGGCGTAGAGGTGGTTGGGGTCGCGAGGATCGATGGCGAGGGCTGGAATCTGCTGGCCGTCGCGCAGGCCGAGGTGAACCCAGGTCTTGCCGGCGTCGGTGGACTTATAGATCCCGTTGCCGACAGAAAGATCGGGGCGCTGGAGACCTTCGCCGCTGGCGACGTAGAGGATGTTGGGATCGGAGGGAGCGACGGCGATGGCGCCAATGGACCCGGTGGGTTGGCTATCGAAGATGGGGTTCCACGTGCGGCCGTAGTCGTCCGTTTTCCAGACGCCGCCGTTCACTTGCGCGGCATAGAAGACGTTGGGCTGCGCGGGGACACCGGCGGCGGCGCGCGTGCGGCCACCGCGGAACGGGCCGATGTTGCGCCAATGGAGGTCGTGAAAGATGTCGGAAGAGATTTGCTGGGCGGGTGAGGAGACGGAAACGAGGGCGGCGGAAACCAGGAACGAGCGGGATAACCAGGTCGAGAGCATGTTCTGCTATTATGCGCCGCCGTTGCGGGAGCATTAGACGACGCTGATCGGCGGGAGCACGCTTCGTACCCGGAGTTCCGCGCCTGGGGCGGCGAGGGGCGACACCGATTCTTTCTCCTGATAAGCCGCGACCGACGAATACCGTCCGTTTCGGGGATCTCGGTGAACAACAATACGGCGGCCGTGAAGGTCGAGGACCCAATACTCGATAATCCCCGATCTTGCATACAGGCGAGCCTTGGTGGAGAGATCGAAGGCGAGTGTAGTGTCAGCTACTTCGATCCAGATGCAGATTTTCTGGTTCCGGGTTGGAGTGAAGGAATTCGGCTTGGTCGCGGTTGAGGACAATCAGGTCGGGTTCCGGTTCGGTCGAGGGATTGTCCTGCAGAGCCACGTCGATTGGTGCCTCGGAATTGACGAACGGAAAGGTGAAGGTCTGAACGAGCCATTTCAGCATCAGGCTCATGCCGATCACGTGCGGGCGCTTCTTACCCGTCTTGGATATCAGATCACCTTCCACCAACTCGAGGCTCTGCTCGCTCAGAGTGGGCGAGGTGAGGGCCTCATACCCGCTTCGGGTCCAGCGCTTACGAGGGGGAGCGGATTTTGTGGGCTGAAACTTGAGAGCAGCGGGCACGGACGTTCCTTTCCTGATGATACGTCGCAGATTCGCGCGGTGAAAGTCCTCAGTGGCCCCGCTCTCAGGCTCGTAGCAGCGATTGAACGTAGTCCGGTTTCATGGGGAGGCGGCGCGCAACCTTGCCCGTCGCGTCCAGGAGTGCTCCCGCAATCGCTGGAGCAGCCAGCGCATTGGCTGCCTCGGAACCCTGGCCGTACGATCCCACCTCGGGACGGTTGATCAGCACAACTTTGATCTCCGGCAAATCGGCCATCGTCGCGATCGGGTAGCTTCGCCAGTCGGCTGAGGTTACGCCGCTTTCATCGAAGCGCAATTCCTCCAGCAACGCGATGCTCACACCCATCACTGCGCCACCCTCCACCTGGCGCTTTAACTGGGCGGGGTTGATCACAATACCGGGGTCTACCGCGACCGTGATCTTTTCAACTTTGATTGCGCCGCTGGTCATGTTCACCGCAATCTGCGCGACGCAAGCCCAGTAGGTTCCGGACCGAAACATGACCGAGACGCCCTGCCCCCGGCTCACACCCTCACCAGCGCCTGGGCGGTGAGTACGGGTTTCCCAACCCGAATTCTGGCGAACGGACTCCAGCACGCCAATCACCCGCTTCTCGCGCGCGTGTTGAATCCGAAACTGAAGGGGGTCTACTCCGGCGAGCACAGCCGCCTCGGTGATGGCCACTTCGCGCGGGAAGTTCTGCTGATACTGTCCGGGAGTTCTTAAACTGTGGTCGCGCAATCCAACGTTCAGAGGCGAAGAACTTTGCCCGATCTGCATTGTCCCGAACGAGCTTTCCAGTACCGCCGGTGTCGCTTCGTAAACCCATGGGTCGTGCATGCTGTTGGCGATTCCGAAGAGAGACCCTATTTCATTCGGTGCGGGAATTGTCGGGAGGCCGGCGAGGATCGCACCCACTAAGCGGTCATCCTGCATGGCAGGCATGAAGTGATTGATCTTGTACGCGGTCAAAGCGCCTTTGGCATCCACACCGAGTTCAACTTCGGAAATCGCGGCCGAGGATTGCGTGGACCATTGCAGGTCATCCTGACGGGTCCATTGCACGCGAACGGGCTTGCCCAGGGCCTGCGAGAGGATGACCGCCTCGTCTTCCGCGCCGGCGTTACCTCCGTTGGAGCGCCCGTAATGACCAGCGCCGGCGAAGGTGCGCACGACGACGTGATCCACAGGCGTGGCGAGCATCAACGCGATCCCGGAACGGAGTGCCTGCGGGTTTTGGGTATGGGTGTAGACGTACACGGCGCCGTCGGAACGAACGTCGGCAACCGCCATGGTGGGGCCAATCGGCGCATGCTTCAGGAATGGAAGCTGGTACGTCGCCGAGAGCTTCTTGGACGAGGCTGCGATGGCGGATGGCACGTCGCCTCTGTTTGTCCTGGCGGTGGCTACGGGAGCCTTTTTCCAATCCGCGTCTTCCTTGAGGAATTGGAAGAGACGCTGATCGCCGGGAAGGCCTTTCCAATCGGACCATGTGGTGGCTGACGCAACTTGTTGAGCGGCCTTGATGGCTTCCCATTCAGTGGGCGCAACGACGCCGACGAGATTTCCCTTCACGACCACTTGCGAGTTTGGAAACCGGTTTTTATCCAGGGCGCCGACGGAAATTAACTTTGAGCCCAGCGTCCGTGGGTGAACCATGCGGGCATGCAGCATCCCGGGAAGGCGCACATCCGTCACCCACGTCTCCTTCGCTGTAACCTTCGAGACGGTAACGGAATTGGGGAATGACTTGCCGACCACGGTGTATTGACTTACTGGCTTTAGCGGAGGGTCCCCTTCTACTGTGAGGCCGAACATGCTGGAGATATCGCCCTTCACGGGTATCGTGAGGTTCAAAGTCTGATTCTTAACGAGGTCTCCATAGGACACGCTCCTACCACCACCGGAGACGACGCCGTCTTCGACGGTGAGTTGGTCCTTTGGCACGCCAAGGCGATCGGAAGCTAAACTGAGTAGCGCCTGATAAACGTAGGCGCCGGCTTTTCGAACATTGGGCATGCCGTGCGACAGCAGATCAAACGTGCCGCCCCCATCGGGCGTACGGTCGGTGTCGCCCGAAACAACCGTCGCTATGGCCTCAAACCGTGCGCTGAGTTCTTCGGCCACAATCTGACGGTAGGCTGTGAATATGGTGCCCTGCCCGAAATCCGACCTGCCGGTACGGATCAGGATCGTGTTGTCCGCATGAATTTCAATCCAGGATTCGGGCCGGCCGGGATTGAGCGCATCGACAAGGCCGGGCTTCTGCTGGCCTTCGACCTTGGGCAATGCGAAGCCCGCCAGTAAGACTCCGCCGGTCTTTACGAAACCGCGGCGAGAGAGTGCCGCTCCAAGAACCTTGGTTCGATCGCTCATGCCTGGCTCCTTTTCGCCATCGCCGCACCAGCCCGTTGCACAGCCTGGATGATGGCCGTATAACTCCCGCAACGGCAGAGATGCGGGGAAACGCCGGAGGTAAAGGCATCTTTGATCTCTGTGACCGTTGGCGACGAAACGCGCTCCAGAAGTTCGGTGGCTTTGATCATCATGCCGTTCTGGCAGAACCCGCATAGAGGAGTTTGTTCCTCGATCCAAGCTTCCTGGACGGGGTGAAGCGTCTTCGCCGCTTCTTCGTCGGGGAGCCCCTTTTGTTTCGCCCAGCGCGCCGGGAGGCCTTCCAGCGTGGTCACTTCCTTACCGGCCGCCGAGCCCAGGGTCATGATGCAGGAACGTACTTCCTTACCGTTGAGCAGAACGGAACAAGCGCCGCACTGCGCGAGCCCGCAACCGAACTGCGGCCCGGTGAGCTCAAGATCGTTTCGCAGCACATAAAGCAAAGGAGTATCCGTCGGCGCCTGAATCTCGCGTCTCACTCCGTTCACGGTGACAGTGGTCATTCCAATCTCCTTTGGGCGTCGCCTCAACTAGAATCATTATCCGCCTTCGCCCAGCGTTCGTTATTACTCGGCAGTTCAGGCCCTGTACTGTTCGTCGCTCACCTGTTCCAGCCACTCGGCGGTCTTACCGTCAAGCTGCTCCTGAATGGCGATATGGGTCACCGCCGTTGCCGCGGCGGCTCCGTGCCAATGTTTCTCGCCCGGTGAAAACCAGATCACATCGCCCGGGCGGATTTCCTCGACCGGTCCGCCCCAACGCTGCGCCCGGCCACAACCCGCGGTCACAATCAGGCTCTGGCCCAGCGGGTGCGTGTGCCATGCTGTCCGTGCGCCAGGTTCGAACGTGACGCTCGCACCCACGACGCGCGCCGGAGCGGGTGCACTGAACAGCGGATCGACGCGAACCGTGCCTGTAAAATAATCCGCCGGTCCCTTGCCAGAAGGCTGTGAGCCAACTCTCTTGATATCCATTCTTAAATTCTTTCACTTGTCTCAATTGAGCGTGAACGCAACGGTCTGACTAACCGTCTCGGCTCCCTGCAACACGAAGAACTGGGCCTCGTAATTTCCGGACTCCATCCTGCCGGGAAATGCGCTGGCGACATACTGAATACGGCCGCCGGCATCGGGCTCGGGCAAAAGCGCCGATCCACTGCCCACTGGAACTTCGTCCCGACTGAACTTCATCATCAACTCGGGTTTCCTGCTGTTGTTCCTGTCGGCGAAGATCACCATGTAGAAACGCAACCCCTGCGGGTCGGTCTTCGCCACAGGGCCCAAACTGGGTGTGATCACCTTGGCGCCCACCTGAAACGGGTCGTCCGGCGAAGTTGCTTCTAATTGATCCCGCACGCTGCGCACCATGACCACGCTGCTGATCTCGAGTTTCGATTGCGACTCAGGTACGAGGAACCCCGATTTGCGGGCGCTGATCCGGTTGTCCATCCGATCGATCACCGCGGCTTCCAGCGTGTATCGGCCCGGCGGTAACGGCAGGTTACGCGAAAATATAAAGTGACTGTCCTTCAGGGTCTGCACCTGTGCCGCCGCCCCGGCTAAAGGAACGTTGCCCCGGAACTTCTCCACCACTTCGCCCTGCATGCTCTTCACGATCGCGACGTAGGCCAGGTCGCCTTGATAGGGGTTTTGCGCGTTGGCTTGCCGGAGCGTCACACTGGCCAGAGGAATATCAAGAACCACGCTGCACGTCGATTCCTCGTGTGGTCCGCGGAAATGCAGTCCCGCTGATTGAAAATCGAAGGAATGCGGCAGTGGGCTGATGTTCAGAGCCCGCATCAGCGGTATCTCATAAGGCGCCAGAATCTCGCGGTTACCAGCGGAGGCGGGCAGGGCGAAGTAGCCGGCGCGCGAGTGGATGCGCAAACCCGCGCGCGAAGACCGCACCTCTATCTTTCGATACGAGCCATCGTACGAGGTGATTTGCGGGTTGTACGTGACTTCGTAATAGCTCTCGATATCCTCGCTCACCTTGCGCAGCCCTTCGCGAAAGTCGTTCGAGTTCGCAATCAGAAAGCCGCCGGTGGATTGTGCCAGATCGGCGAGCGTGTCCTGGCCGTTGCTCTTCCCTGCGTTGATCGCCGTGTCGATGCCATTGGCCATTGCCGGCGTCACCGTTCCCGCGCCTGTCATCGCGCTGGCGCGGGAGGCTGAAGACGCGTCCTTCAATCCCGCGACGGCTTCGTCGTTGGCACCAGCGGTGTCAAGCCCGCGCGCGTCGATCGAGTAGAAGGTGACATTGAAGCGGTTGGCTGTACTGATCAGCATCTTCCAGGGTTCCTCCATGCCTTGCGGCACGCCAAAACCCGATGAGAATAGCAGAATCGATTTACGGCCCGGCAGGTCCGTTTGGCCCTCCACCGCCGACATCAGTCCCCAGACGGCGCTGCGTCCCGGTTGTGCGAGTTCGGAACGCTGCGTCAACTGGAGCATGTTCAGTATCATGCGGGCCAGACGCATGCTGGTGGAAGGACTCGACGCTGCGACCGCGGCCTTTGAGGTGGGGTACGAAAGCGCCAGCCAATTCAATCGCGAGTACAGCCGGTTCTTCGGACAACCGCCGATGCGGGATATTCGGACGCTTCGTTCGCCAGGTGCGCCGCCGTTGGAGTCGGTTGGGAGTCCGCAAAACGCAGTGTGACTGCCCAGTCCGGGGTGAGAGCGATTCACCGCGATGGGGTTCCCTTCAGCGCGCGGGCGAGACGCAACGTCGACGGATGCGGATGAAACTGCCACGCTCGCGGATGCGATGAGACAACTCAATGCCTTCGCGGACCAATCCGGGGCCGGCGGCGCCTGCGATGCATAGCGTAATACCCGTGTGCGATTGCGCACATGGTCGATTCCAACCAGACGCGGCGGCAGGATGAGAATGGTGTCAGCGATAAAACGTTGCTGGACCCAACGGCCTGGACCCGGATCAGATCGGGCACGTCCCTGTAACGCGAATATCAGGCAGACCTGATGTACGACCACGGGAGGAACATTCCGCTTTACCTGGAAGTTCAGGCGTTGACAAGCACCGGCAGTTCTGGCTGCGAAGGGTAAGTCAGCTTCGATGCAC
>Ga0182012_10000874_pt1 | contig 33266 bp, 37 predicted proteins | sample 612S2SmetaG_FD_120486 | JGI IMG/M metagenome (GOLD analysis project Ga0182012, IMG submission 120486) | Permafrost microbial communities from Stordalen Mire, Sweden - 612S2S metaG | ecosystem: Environmental > Terrestrial > Soil > Wetlands > Permafrost | place: Sweden: Stordalen | collected...
CCGCAGCTCGACTATCGCGGCCTCGGGATTCGCGTCCCGTGCATCGTCATCTCGCCATACGCGCGCATCGCGCCGGGGGCGAAAGCCGGCTACGTCTCGCACACGCAATACGAGTTCGGGAGCATTCTACGCTTCGTGGAGGACACGTTCGGGCTACCCGTCATCGGGAGCGTCGCCGACGGCTACACCGACGCCCGCGCAACCAGCATCGGCGACGTGCTCGATCCGGCCCAGTCGCCGCGCGCCTTCACGCCGATCCAGGCGCCCTATCCGCCCTCCGCTTTCATGCGCGAGCGGCCGTCGCTACGCCCTCCGGACGACCACTAGCCGCCGGCCCGTACGACGGGCACCGGCGCGTGGCGCGTGGCGATCAGGGATCGATCGCCGATCCATAATGCCGGCGGGATTCGAAAGTATTGCGCCATCGCGTTGAGCGGGACGGCATAACTCGCCCGGATAGACGCGAACGCGGCCCACGCAGCGTCGCGCTCGTGCAACGACAGGCCACGCTGTGCCAGCCGGTCGTACGCCCCGTCAAACTCCGCCCGCTCGATACCGACTTCGAGCTGTAGATCTCGCCGGCTGAAGAGTCGATAGTACTGCACGTAATCGCCGACGAGGTGCCGGCCGATGCCGCTGAGCATCTTCGCCTGCCCGACGTTTCCGGCATCGACGGTCGTGATGACGAGGGTGGAGGCGTCGAGGAGCGCGCCGATCGTTCCAACCCACGATTGATTGTCGTGCGCCGAACGGAAGTACGAGAGTACCGGATAGGCGAGGTGGCTCTCCATCAAATCGGCCATCCATTCCTCGGCCCTGCCGAAGATTGGGCCCAGGTCGTCGAGCATGTCGAGCTTCGCCAGCCGCTCGATCAAATCGACGCCCGACGGCGGGGCCCCGATCCGCTCGCGGAGGGTCAGAATGAAGGTCTCGCGGCGCTGAAACGCGCCGAACAGCAGAAATAGGAACGCCGTGACGATGGCGAACGTCGCCAATCCCACCGATGCCGCAGCCAGCGAAACGGCGCGCGCGCCGCCTCTCTGCGCCACGATATCGCCGTAACCCAGCGTCAACAGCGAGCTGCCGGCATAGTAGACGGATGCCCAGTACGACTGCGGCTCAGGCCGCAGTTCGCTGCGCAATGCAAAGAACGTCAAGCCGAATCCTAGCGTGAGCCCGGCGACCCAAAACGCGAGGAGGCCGACGAGAAGCAGCGGCGCGTAGATGCCATAGAGGGCTTCGCGGCGGTCCGCATCCAGCAGCCGCGTTCCGACGGCGGTCGCGAACCTCCATCCGTTGCGCGCTATGAGGGCGCTCGGGCGCCAAGCGTTTGTCGGCCGCGGGACGATGACGCTTTGAAAGATGTCCGATCCCATAAGCACGACGACGGCCATGCCGACGACGCCGATCGCCAAGCTCTCCATCTTGGCGGCTAGGCTTTCCGCTGATGCAGCGTTATCTTGTTGCCCTCCGGATCGGCAAGCGACGCCTGCCGGCAGACGGGCCCGTCATATGGATCCTCGATGGCAACGCCGCCGGCGCGCAACGAGCGCAGCGTCTCATCGAGATCGTCGACCTCGAAGAAAACCCCGGCAGCGGAGCCCGGCGACCGGCCGACCCACTCCGACGCCATCAAGCTAAAGCAGCCTCCAGCCAGGTGCGCCTCGTTGTACTTTTCGACGCCGTCCTCGACGTACGGTCCGGCGAACCTGAGCCCGAGCATTCTCTCGTACCAGGCCCGCGTGGCGGCGACGTCGTCGGACGGGTAAGCGGTGAACGCGATATCCTTGATCATGACTTGCAACCTCCGGTCGGCGCTAGGCCCGGAACATCGTTAGCCCACGACCGGGCGCGGTCCGCCCTCAGGACGCCTGTGACGCTCTTACCACATCCGGCCCGACGGAGGTCGGCGGACGGTTCGCGTTGCACGTTCCCCGGCAATGAGGCTCTGCCGTACGGTCGCCCTTTGGGCGGCCGCCATGCTGCTCGCGGCATCCGCGACCGCGGCCTTCGCGGCATCGCCGGCGGCGGTCCCGGATACGAACGTGGCCGTCGGCGAGTGGCTGTCGAGCCCGACGACCGGCTTCGCGGCCTGGCGCGACGGTAAGGCGGCCGTCGTTAAACGGTACGACTCCTTCCTCTGCGACCCGCGGCTCCAGCCGACCGGCCAAAGGGAGAGCTTCCCGTACGCCGGCAGCGCTTGCCCGATCCTCAAAAGCGGAACGCGGTTCGTCTACGGCCCGGCCGGACCGACCAGGGGTCACGTCGTCTACGACCGGACTCGTCGCATCGCGCTGTTCGAGAAGGGATGTTGCGCCTGGCGCAGCTTCGCTCTCGTGACAAACGTCGCACCGCCCCCGAAGCCGGTCAGCAGCGCGAATCTCGCGATCGTTCGCACCGCGCGCGGCGTGACGCTCGGCATGACGCAGGCACAACTGAAAGCACTTTACGGCCCGGCTAAGTCCTACGGCACAAGGGGGATGCCGGGCGTAACGACGCTTTCGTATACGACGATGACGGAGAAATCGACGGAGCCCGGCGGCGATGCTTGCGGCCAGTTTCAGAGCTTCTCGTTTCGCGACAATCGGCTGACCTCGATCGAACTGCTGGCCGGATGCTAGCCGGCACGCGCTTGGCGCACGCTCGAAACTATTTGCGCCGTTTGGAGTTGTATTGACCGTGACTAACTCGTCCGCCACGCGCAGCCGCGGCAACCCGGGTACCGGCCTCGCGCTCGCGGGCATCCACTTGATTGCACTGCTCGCCCTCGTTCCGGCATTCTTCTCCTGGAGCGCGGTTGGCGTTCTCCTCGTCCTCTGTTACATCACGGGGGGCATCGGCATCACCCTCGGCTATCACCGCCTGCTCACGCATCGCAGCCTGCAGGTGCCAAAGCCGATCGAGTACCTCTTCACCTTCCTCGGCGTTCTCGCGCTGCAGGGCGGACCAATCTCCTGGGTCGCGACGCACCGCCGCCATCATACGTACGCCGACCGCGAAGGCGATCCGCACGGGATGGACCGCGGCTTCTGGTGGGCGCACGTCGGCTGGCTCTATTTGCCGAACCCCGCGCTGCCCACGCCCGCCGAGGAGCGCCGCCTCGCCGCCGACATCGTCTCGGACCCGTTCTACCGCTTCTTGGATCGCACGTCGGCACTGTGGCAGGTCGCGCTCGGCCTCTTGCTGTTCGCGCTCGGCGGCTGGTCGTGGGTGATCTGGGGCATCTTCGCCCGGCTCGTCGTCACCTATCACCTGACCTGGTTCGTCAACAGCGCCGCCCACTGGACGGGCTACCGCACGTTCCGCACGAGCGATCTCTCGACCAACAGTTGGTGGGTCGCCGTCCTCACCTGGGGCGAAGGCTGGCACAACAACCACCACGCCTTCCCGTTCTCAGCGCGCCACGGCCTGCGGTGGTTCGAGTTCGACATCACTTGGCTCATGATCAGGGTCTTGAAGGTCGTCGGCATCGTCCGCAACGTCAAGGTGCCGACGGCGGCGATGATCGAGCGGCTCAAGGCCCTCGATCCGGCGACGGCTCCCGCAGCCGTTCAGGCCCAGGCGAAGTCCGCCAGCTAGACTCTGGCTATGCCCGCGGCAGCACGACGATCCAACACGTGCTGACGACGAGCAAAACGAACGCTACTACGACGACGGCGATACGCGCGCCCATCACCTCGAAGCGCTGGCTGAGCGCCGTCAGGAATAGCACGGTCGCGAGAAAGACCGTCACCTCGACGTAACTGTCGCCCGTCTCGCGCGTGCTGACGCCGCGCTCGAAGATCGCTACAGCGTCATGAGACAACTTCGCTGAGGCTTTCGCGTTCGCGTTCGCATACTCGGGCATGAAGATTGGGCCGGCCGGCGCCGAGGCGTTCGTCAGCGGGTTCAGACGCATCCACGCGCGGAACGCGACGGCGTACTCGGGCCGGAAGCGCCGCTCGTAGAACGCGGCGAGCTTCTCCCGGCCGGCCGTCTTCGCTGCGACCCAGCCGTTGAACGTGACCGTGTCGTAGAGGCGGTCCTGGCCCGCAAGCGTCGCGCGCTCTTGTGCCAGCGCGGTCGTGCTCGTCGCTAGGGCGTAGTCCTTGGCCGATACGGCATCCCATTTCGACGCCTGAAACCCGCTCCACGCCGTCGCGACGGCGACGACGGCAAGCAGGACGGCCTCCGCGATGCCGACCCACGCAGGCCCGCCGTGCGGCGCCCCGTGCTCGTGCCCGGACTCGTGAACCCGGTGGGCGAGCTCGACGTTCGAGGCGGACTCAGGCATGCAAAGGCTTCCTCCGAAGAAAAACGTAGGTCGCGGGAGCAGTACGGCTCCGTTGCCGCCGCATCCCGCTTCGCTGCATCGCAAACTCGAGGAGGCCCGCCGACGAAACGCGTCATCTTCACTGCGGACGACTTCGGCCTCGGCCTCGCGCTCAACCAGGCAGTGGAGCGCGCCCATCGCGAGGGCGTGCTGTCCACAGCGAGCCTCATGGTCGGCGCGCCCGCCGCCTCCGACGCCATCGCGCGCGCGAAGCGGCTACCCTCGCTCCGCGTCGGACTGCACGTCGTCGTGGTGCACGGCACTCCGCTCCTGCCGGCGGCCGACGTCTCCGCCTTGGTGGATGCGGACGGGAGGTTCTCCACGGCCGGATTCTCGACGGGATGGCGCTACTTCGCAAGCGGGCGGGCGCGCAGCCAAGTACGCGCGGAGATCCGCGCGCAGTTCGAGGCGTTTGCCGCCACCGGCTTGCCGCTGGACCACGTGAACGCGCAGAGCCACTTCCACGTGCATCCGACCGTCTTCGGCATGCTGCTCGAGATCGGCCGCGAGTTCGGCGCGCGGGCGGTGCGCATCCCGTACGAGCCGTTCGGGCCGTCGTGGCGCAGCGCCCACATAGGTCTCACCGGCCGCCTCGCCAACGACGTTCTCCTCGCGCCGTGGCTCGGCCTCATGCGAACGCGGGCACGGCGCGCCGGTTACGTCTCCAACGACCACGTGTTCGGCCTCAACGACACCGGTCGCATGACGCCCGAGCGAGTCCGGCGGCTCATTGCCGAATTGCCGGACGGCGTGAGCGAGTTCTACTTTCATCCGGCGACCGGTCCGTTTCCCGAGGGCGATGCGGACATGCCGGGCTACGCCTTCGAACAGGAACTCGCGGCGCTCCTCGACCCGGGCGTGCGCGACGCGCTGCGCGCTGCCGGCGCCGTGCCGGTCACGTTCGGCGAACTCGCGGACGAGCGTCGTGGGTAGGCTGGCGGACGCGGCCTCAAAGGCCGTCGCGCTGTCCGCCGTCGCGGGCGTCGCGTACCTCGCGGTCGCGCTCGTCCGCGTGCGCGCGTTCGCGCGGCAGCTACGAACGCCGGAAAATGCGGCCGGCGACTGCCCGCCGATCACGATCCTCAAGCCGCTGCGCGGCAGCGAGCCGCATCTCGAGGCGAACCTGGCGACCTTCTTCGAACAGGACTATCCGTCGTACCAAATCGTTCTGTCGGTCACCAGCGCGGACGATCCGGCACTTGCCGCGGCGCGCCGCATCGTCGCGTGCTATCCCCACGTGGATGCGGAGATCGTCGTAGCACCCGCCGTGCAAGGCATCGCGAACCCGAAGATCGCCAACGCGCTGAACGCAGTCGCGCGCGCCAAGTACGGAATCGTGGCGATGGTCGACGCCGACATGCGCGTGGACCGCCGCTATCTCGCCGCGATCGCCGCCGCGTTTTCTGACGACCAGGTCGGCGCGGTCACCTGCCTCTACGGCGGCGTGCCGGACCGCAACGCCGTCTCGGCGCTCAGCGCTATGTTCGTCAACGATCACTTCATCCCGTCGGTCCTCGTCGCGGGAGCGGTCGAGCCGCTGCGCTACACGTTCGGGTCTACGATGGCGTTCCGGCGCGACGTGCTCGAACGCGCCGGCGGCCTCGCGGAACTCGGCCGCACGATCGCCGACGATCACCGGCTGGGCGCGCTGATGGCGGAGGCGGGCATGCGCGTCGTACTCGCGCCGTACGTCGTCGCGAACGTGCAAGGCTCGCCGAGCCTCGGCGCTCTGTGGCAACGCGAGGTGCGGTGGTCGCGGACGACGCGTTCGGTCCGCCCCCTCGGCTCCACCCTCGCCGTCGTGACGTACGCGCTGCCGCTCGCGCTCGGCGCCTGGCTGTTGCGGCCGCGCTCCGTCGCTCGCGCGATGCTGCTCGGCGCGGCCGCAGTCTTAAGGATGGCGCTGCACGACACCGCCCGCAGCGCATTCGCGCCGGAAGCGCGGCCCGCGCCGCACCTCATACCCGCGCGCGACCTGCTGGCGCTCGCCGTCTGGGCGGTGGGGCGCACCGGCCGGAGCGCGCGCTGGAAAGGCGACGACGTCGGCCTCTGACGCGCGCTCGCAAGGTTTCCCGAGGCCGCTGGGAATCACCGCGACATGAGCATCGCAGCACTGCGCACGCCCGCCGGCGCATTCGCGTCACTTGCCGACTGGCCGTACCCACCGCAGTACGTCGACGACCTCGCCGGCTACGAGGGGCTCCGCCTCGCGTACGTCGACAAGGGTCCGCGCGAGGGGCACGTTTACCTCTGCTTGCACGGCGAGCCGACGTGGAGCTACCTGTACCGGAAGATGGCGCCGTACGTGCTGGCGAGCGGCGCGCGCCTGGTCGCACCCGACCTCTTCGGCTTCGGCCGCTCCGACAAGCCGGTGGATGACCCGGCCTACACGTTCGACTTCCATCGCAGCGCGTTGCTACGCCTCGTCGAGCGTCTCGGGTTACGAGACGTCACGCTCGTGTGCCAGGACTGGGGCGGCCTGCTCGGCCTGACGCTGCCGCTCGACGCACCGCACTTGGTCGCGCGGCTGCTGGTGATGAATACCGCGATCGCCACCGGGGACGTGCCGCTCGGCCCAGGCTTTCTCGCCTGGCGCGACTACTGCAACGCGCATCCCGATCTCGCCGTCGGCCAACTCATCGCGCGCTCCGCGCAACTCACCGCAGCGGAGCTCGCAGCGTACGACGCGCCGTTCCCCGACGCGCGTTACAAAGCGGGCGTGCGGGCCTTCCCGAACCTCGTCCCGGCGACGCCGGAAGCCGACGGTGCCGAGACCGGCCGCCGCGCCCGTACGTGGTGGCAGACGCAGTGGGACGGGCCCGCGGTGATGGTGGTCGGCCTCGCCGACCCGGTGCTTGGAGGACCGGCCATGAAGATGCTGCAGCGCACGATTCGCAACTGTCCGCCGCCGATCGTGCTGGAAAACGCCGGCCACTTCGTGCAAGAGGCGGCCGCAGACTTCATGCCACAGGCGCTGGCCGCACTCGAGCGACGAAGCCCGCGCTAAGATGATCCAATACTTCGCTTACTCCGGCGACGCTCGGCCGCAGGGCGCTCGTCAGCCAGGAGGCCAACGCCATCGGCACGACCTACCTGCGCGCCGACTATTTGCCGCCGGCTCCCGAGCGCCGCTTCCGCACGCTTCTCCGCAACTACACGGCCGTACGCATCGACCACTATCGGACCTTCGGCGAGCAAGACGACGACGTCCGGTCGCTAGCGGCGACGGCTCGCTATCAAAACGAGCTCTGGGCAATATCGGCGACGGCCGGCCGCGCAGACTCGAGCAACGTGCAGTTGGCGCAGTTAACGCAGTCGCTCAACGACACGATCGACATATCGGCTCAGCAGGAGACGAGACTCGGCAGCCGGATCCCGTCGTCGATGCTCGGGTTCGTCGTACTGATGGTTTCGATCAACGCGCTGCTTCAGGGCTTCGGCTTCGGCCGTTCGAAACATCTGAAAGTCGGCGTCTCGCTCGGCTACTTGATCTTGATGTCACTCGTGGTTTTCACGATCGTCGACCTCGACCGCCCTCAGCGCGGCCTCATCAAGGTCAATCTCAAGCCCCTGGAGGTGCAGTACCGGAGCATGCAGTGACGTCCTGCACCGCCCACCGCAACCCCCCGCGGTCGCGGGCGGTCAGCGATGGCATGGCAACGTACCACGAATGCTCTCGCCACGCCGCACCCGCGGGCCGCGTGCAACCGATGGCCCTGCTCGGAACCACCCTGTGGGCCGGCTCCTGGGAGACCGACCGGCTCTACGCGATCGATGTAGCGACATGGTCGGTCACGGACGAAGTGGCCGCCCCGGGCCGGCCGTACGGTTTGACCGCGATGGCCGGCGAGTTGCGCGTCGTGATATCCGTCGGCGAGGAGGACGACCGCTATCTCTATCGCTTCGTCCCCGGCCAGGGCTTCCTCCACGGCAGCACCCCGTGCCCGGAACTCAACGGCTCGCATCTCGCGTCCGACGGAACTGCCCTCTACCTATGCCAGGCGACGAACCGCCGCATCGTGGAGCTCGACGCCGCGGGCGCGATCGCCCGCGAGATCGCGCTCCCGACGCGCTGTGCGGGGATGGGCTTCGGGCCCGACGGGTTGCGGATCATCTCGGCCGACGACGACTTCGACCATCTCAGCTTCGCGACGCTCGACCTCGCGCAACCGGCCCCGCAGATCGGCGCGATCGCAGAGATGCCCGCCGAGGCGCGCAGTCTCGTCTTCGACGGCGCAAACTGGTGGACGAGCCTCCGCGAAGAAGGCGCGATCGTCTCGTTTACGTTGGAGTAGCGGCGATGGCGCGGGCAACGTGAGCGGGGCAGACGGACGGCACCGGCGGGACTGGGGCGAAAGCGGCGCGCTATTCGTGGCAGCCACGCTGTTTGCCATTCTGCAGGAGCGCTACACGATCGGTCCACCCGTCACGAAATGGATCCTCGGCGGCCTGGTCGCGGCGATGTGCTTGCTCTCGGTCATCTCGACGATCGTCGGCGATCGCAGGGCTCTGCGGGCCGTCATGACAGCCGGGGCAGCGCTGATGGCTGCCGGGGTCGCCCTGAGCCTCATCAAACTCGTGACCCTCGTCGTCTACCACGCCACGTCGATCGAGGCGATCCCGCTCCTCCAGACGGCGGTCCTTATCTGGGTCGGCGACGTGGTCGTCTTCGCGACGATCTACCACGTCGTCGGCGACCGCGAGTTCGCCTTTCCGCGAGCGGAAGGCCAGCCCGCGAACCACGCGATGCATTTTCTCGACTACGTCTTCCTCTCGTTCACGACGGCCACCGCGTTCAGCCCGACGGATACGTCCCCCCTAACCACCAGGGCGCGGATGCTCATGATGGTCGAATCCATCATCTCGCTCGTGGTCATCGCGATCGCCGCCGCCCGCGCGATCAACATCCTTCCGACGTAACGCTACACGAGGTATGCGATCAACGCTAGGGTCATGAACGCGCAGAGCGTCCAGCCCATGGCGGTGCTCTTTCTCGAGTTCGTGAACGACTTCATAATCTTGCGGTTACTCGCGATCTGCGTAACGATGAACAGCAGCACCGGCGAGATCATCCCGTTGAGGACGGCCGAGTAGTACAGCAACCGGAACGGCGAGACGTGCAGGACGTTCACGAATAGGCCGATCGCGCACGATCCGACGATGACGCCGTAGAAGCGCCACTCCTGCCAGAACGGCTTGCCGAGGCTTCGCGGCCACTCGAAGGCGCCGCCGACGGCATAGGCGGACGAGCCGGCCATCACCGGAATGGCGAGCAGCCCCGAGCTGACGATGCCGGCCGCGAAGATCAAGGATGTAAGCGGGCCCGCTAGCGGCTTCAGTACTTCGGCGGCCTGAGCGGCGCTCTGTACGTTCGCATAACCCCTTGCATGCAACGTCGCCGCGGCGGTGATGATGACGAATAGTGTGATCGCGTTCGAGAACACCATCCCGAACGTCGTGTCCTTGTCGAGGAAGCGTACGTCGGCCTTGGACGTCCGGGGGCGCGCCGACTCCTCGCGCACCAACTTATGCTCGCCTACGATCTCCTCCACTTCTTCGCTCGACTGCCAGAAGAACTCGTACGGAGAGATCGTGACGCCGAAGACGGCGATCAGCGTCAGGATAAAGCCCTTGTCCCACCGAATGTGGGGCACGACGGCGGCGATGGCGGCCTGGCGCCAATCGACGTGAACGGTAAACGCCGCCACGACGTACGCGAACAGCGTAAGCCCGAGGAACTTCAGGTACGTCGAGTACGCTCGATACGGCACCAGCACGATGAGCGCCGACGTGAGCGCGGTCGTAAGAGCGAGCAAGGCATAGTACGGGATGTGCCACAGAAGGCGCGCCGACTCGGCCATCGCACTCAGGTCCGCCCCGATATTGATCGTATTGGTGAGCACTTGGATGCCGATGACGAACAGCAGAACCGGGCGCGCGTAGTTGTTGCGAATGACGGCCGCCAGGCCTTGGCCCGTCACCATCCCGATCCGGCCGCTCATCTCCTGAACGACGATCATGAAGGGCGTCGAGAAGAGCGCGATCCACAGTTGGGAATATCCGAACTGCGCGCCGGACTGAATGTACGTTCCGATTCCGGCGGGATCGTCGTCGGAGGCCCCGGCGACGAAGCCGGGGCCCAAGGCCTTTAGAATGCTGCGGAGTCTCACCGGCGCGCGCCCACTTCGGCGATCGTCTTCTCGGGGCGCGCGCTCGGTGCCCTACACCATCGAGACGAGCGTCAGGTTCGTCGGATTAACCTGGTACATACCCGGGCCGACGGCGTTGTTCGGGTACGCGCAGATGACGCTGTTGCGTGGGCCCCAGATGACGACGAGGTTCGGCTGGCCGCACTGCGTCTGCTGCAGGCCGTAGTTCTGGAGCAGGATTTCGCCGGGTGTGTTCTCGGCGATCGCGTACGACGGATAGTACTGCTGATTCTGGTCGTAGAGATACGACCCGTAGGAGGTCAAACCGGCGAGTCCGGCAAGAGCATACGGACCCCAGAAGCCGCCGCCCCAGTAGATCGGCGCCGGGTTCCATACGACGTTATTGTTCCAGCCCCAGCCGTTCCAGGGATGAGGGTTCACGATCACGGGACCGTGGAAGCGGTTCCAGTACGGTCCGTAATTCACGTTCCCGTAAAACGTTGCTTGGTGATAGTTTCGTGGCGGCGGGTTGACGTGCTGCGGGGGCGGATTGACGCGCTGCGACGGCGGATTGACGTGCTGCGGGGGGGCCGGGTTAACGTGCGGGGGCGGATTCACGTGCGGCGGCGGGTTGACGTGCGGCGGCGGAGCCGGCGGCGTCTCGTGCGGCAGGTTGAAACCTCGCACCGGCTGCTCCACGGGTTTCGGGGGCTGGGCCACACGCGGCGGAGGCGGAGCCGCATGGGGCGCGGGCGGGGCCGCATGGGGCGGAGGGGGCGCCGCATGGGGTGGGGGCGGAGCGGGGTGGGAAGCGGGCGGAGGCTGAGCGCCATGGTTTTGCGCGAGCGTTGCGGCAGGTACGAACGCGATCAGCCCAAGCGCGAATGCGCAACGCAGACGGCCGTTCACGGCGCCACCTCGTCCAGCTTGCCCTTAAGCGAGATATACGTACCACGCTGCGTATACAAGAACGCAACGATGTGTTGCGGCGCGACCACCTCAGAGGAGTGCGGCAAGTGCCCGACCTCGCTCGAGAGGTTGAGAAACACCGTACCGTGCGAAAGGCCGATCTCGCGGGCGGCGCCGCCCTGGTAGAGCGTCACCGAGTAGGGAAGGCACCGCTGGAGGCCGTCCGCAAACGAGCAAGCCCCGTTGACAACCTTGAGCGTACCCTTGTGATCGGCGCTCCGAAGCCAGAGCGTCTGCCCCGACAGCCGAACGCTCACGTCGCGGTACGTGCGCGAAGAACCGTCCGCTTGCTGTATGTACGTCACGCCGCCTGCGTTGGCCGCCACAGCGGTCGCGATGGTGAACGACGCAACGATCGCGCCGATCAGAACTCGGTAAGACGGAGAAGTCAACGTACACCCCTTTCGGCGTCGGCACTCATCAACGTACCGCCGCAGTGCGAAATTCCCGTGAACAGATCGAACGAGCCGTAGACTCGGGACGTCATAGCGTGGGGAGCCGGAGCCCGTTGGGAGGTGCGGTCGCGGCAACCCGTTTGTCGAGGAGGTCCAAGAACGGCTTCACGACGTCCAACGGCATCGGGAAGATGACCGTCGAGTTGTGCTCGCCGCCGATTTCCGTCAGCGTTTGGAGATACCGAAGTTGCATCGCTGCGGGCACCGACGCGAGAATCGATGCGGCATTCACGAGCGTCTGAGCGGCCTGAAACTCTGCATCGGCGTGGATGATCTTCGCCCGGCGGTCCCGTTCGGCTTCCGCCTGCTTCGCAATTGCCTTGACCATGTTATCGGTGAGCTGTACGTCGCGGATTTCAACAGCGCTCACGTCGATGCCCCAGTCTTTGGTCCGGCTGTCGAGGATGTCTTGCACGTCCGTGTTGAGTTTGGCCCGCTCGGAGAGCATCTCATCGAGTTCGTGCTGGCCCAGCACCGACCGGAGTGTGGTCTGGGCGAGCATATTCGTGGCCGCGATGAACTCTTCGACCTGGATCACGGCCTTTTCGGGATCGACGACGTGGAAGTACAGCACGGCGTCGACCTTTACCGACACGTTGTCCCGAGAGATAAGATCCTGGCTCGGCACTTCCATGACGACGGTCCGCAAGTCGACGCGAACGATCTGCTGGACGAAGGGGACCAGCACGATGAACCCCGGCCCTCGGACGTGCGAGAAACGTCCGAGGGTGAACACGACGGCCCGCTCGTATTCGCGGAGCACCTTGCACGATGCGGTCGCCAACACAACGAGCACGAAGATAACGAGGACCGGCGACAAGAGACCGGCGAGCGCCGCCATCCGCTAGTTCGTCGTCCCCGGCGCTGGAATCGTCGGATTTCCGGCTGGCCCGGCCGGCGCGACCGTATGCAGGCTCGTTGCGTAGAACGTGCCGGAGCGCCAGTAGCCGACGGCGTACACCTGGCGGCCGACCGCCACTTTGCCGGTATCCTGGCGTTCCAGAGCCGGCTGGTCGTTGATGACCATCGACTGCGTACTCTGCTGGAGTGTGACCAGATGGCCTTTCACGGCCGTGACGGTACCGGCGACGTGCGAGCGATAATCGTTGGCGCCGCAGGCCCCGCTCGGAACCCACGTTCCGCTCTGCCAGGTACCGCAGTCGGGCGCCGGAGCGGCGTCCGGCGCGGCCGGCTGGGCGACCGCGGCCGCGGGGAGTCCGGCCATGGACAATGCCATAGACAAAGAGATCGCGGGCACGAGCGCGCGGAGCATCGGGTTTAGGGATTTCACGAGGTAACCTCAGTCCGGGATGCGTTGGGTGTTGCAGGTAGCCGGTCGTCGGCGAGGCTCGCTCGCAGCAGCACGATATGATCGAGCAACGCTACGAGGGCTCGGCGGTCGTATTGCTCCAGCAAGATGTCGCGAACGCGCGACACGTCCAGAGCGCCGTCCGCCTCCGCCCCGCGGCCGAGTTGCCGGTCCTGGCGGAAACCGCTCGCGTCGAGTTCAAGCGTCGTGGTGCGACCCCAGGGCTCGCTTCCACCTTGACGATCTCCGCTGACTTCCAGGGTCGCGGCTAAATCGCTTGGCTTGGCCACGCCGCTCTTGGGTTCTGTCTCATTCATACTCGTTCAACGTCCTTATGCTCGAGGTTACGTACCCAAAAATCGCCGTCCGGCTACCTCGAGGGACATCCCCGCGATTAACGATACTCCGTCGCCTCTACTTGTGCTAAGGCCCAGCGGCCGTCTCATTGGCGAAAGAGGCGGCAAGCAGCTTAAGAAGGCCCGAGCCCCGGAGCTAGACGGAGGATCGGCGCCCCGTCATCATGTTCACGATGAACAACACGAGAGCAACGACGATGAGCAGATGGATCAGGCTGCCTCCGACGTGGAGAGCAAACCCGAGAATCCAGAATACGACGAGCACCACGATGATCGCCCAGAGCAGTCCGCCCATATATTTTCCTCCACCCGCCCGGCCGTGCGCCCGGATGGGCGCGCTACCGCGGATACTCTCAGCATACGCCGCGCCGGCGCGCTCCGCCATCGTGGAAAATGGCGATACCTGACGGCATCCACAGCCGCAAGCGCGGGGGGGCGTCATGCCGCGCCGGCAAAACTCGCCGGCATGGAAACGTTCCGGACGTGATTATCGAGACGCCGCGCATGCGACTCCGGCCCTTGACCGACGCGGACATGGAGCCATACCTCGCCATGGCGGCCGATCCCGAGGTGATGCGCTATGTATCGCCCACGCCAATCCCTCGTGCCAGTGCCGAAGCGGCCGCTACGCATTACCGCCGGCTCCTAGAGACCAAGGGTTACGGCTACTGGGCGATCGAGGTGGCCGGGGGCGCGTCGTTCGCCGGTATCATCCTCCTGCAAGACGTCACGTTCAACGCCTCCTTTACACCCGCGGTCGAAGTCGGCTGGCTCTTGCCGCGGCCGTACTGGGGCAACGGTTATGCGACGGAGGGCGGACGGGCCGCACTCGACCACGCCTTCACGACCCTGAGGCTTGATGAAGTCGTCGCCCTCACGGCTGCAAGCAATGTAGCCTCGCAGCGGGTGATGCAACGCCTCGGCATGACGCACGATCCGGTCGACGACTTCGATCACCCGTACACCATCGGCACTCCACTCCAGCGCTGCGTTCTGTACCGAGCAAAACGCCCGAAAGCGCTACCGCCCGAAGGGTAGCGCGTCCGAGGCGGCACTTAAGCTACCCCGCGAATTCACGATACCGCGCAGACGGCGGCCGTGCTACGTTGATCGGGCTGCCATCCGGCGGCGAACCGAAAGAAGAAACAAGCAATGGCCCTGCAACCCGTCATGCCCGCGATGGAATACGAAAGCGTCAACCCGTTCGACGGCAAAACCATGAAGACGTTTGTCGAGATCACCGACGAGCAACTGGAGAACAAGCTGGCTGCCGCCCAGACCTGCTACGAGACGTGGCGGCACAAGACGTACGCCGAGCGCGCGGCGATCGTCGCCAAAGCGGCGTCGATCATGCACGCCAAGCGCGACGATTTCGCGCGTCTCGCGACGCTCGAGATGGGCAAGCGCATCGACGAGGCGCGCGGTGAGGTATCGTTCAGCGCAGACATTCTCGCCTACTACGCCAAGAATGCCGAGCGCTTCCTCGCGCCGGTAAAGCTCAATCCGGCCGTCGGCTCCGCCCATATGGAAAGCAGCCCGATGGGCGTGATTTTCTGCGTCGAGCCCTGGAACTTTCCGTTCTACCAGCTCGCCCGCGTGGCCGGCCCGCATCTCATGGCCGGTAACGTCATCATGGTAAAGCACGCCGGCATCGTCCCGCAGTGCGCCATCGCATTTGAGAAACTATGGGTCGAAGCGGGGGCGCCGGCCGGCCTGTACACGAACTTGCTCGCGACGCACGCGCAGTCGGACCGCATCGTCAACGACTCGCGAGTCAGGGGCGTCGCGCTGACCGGCAGCGTCGCTGCAGGCAAAGCCATCGCGGCGAAAGCGGGCGCGAACGTCAAACCGTCGTCGATGGAACTCGGCGGAAGCGACGCGTTCATCGTCCTCGAAGACGCCGATCTCGACCATACGGTCAAGTGGGCGGTCTGGGGCCGCATGTACAACGCCGGCCAGACCTGTTGCGCGGCCAAGCGCTTCATCGTCGTCGAAGAAGTCGCCGACAAATTCCTCGAGAAGTTCCGGGCTGCGCTGGCCGCCCTCGCGCCCGGCGATCCGATGGACGAGAAGACCACGCTCGGGCCACTTTCCAGCGAGCCCGCCCTGCTGCAACTACTGGAGCAGGTCGACGGGGCCGTTAAACACGGCGCGAAGCTGGCGCTTGGCGGCAAGCGCATCGAGCGCCCCGGCTCGTTCATGCAGCCGTCCATCCTCACGGACATCGCGCCGAACAATCCCGCCTTCCGGGAAGAGTTCTTCGGCCCGGTCGCGCTCTTCTTCCGCGTCAAAGACGAAGACGCGGCGATCGCTCTGGCCAACGACTGCGACTTCGGACTGGGCGGCTCCGTCTTCACGAAGGACGAGGCCCGCGGCCAACGCGTTGCGAGCCGCGTCGAGACGGGCATGATGTTCGTCAACAACATCTCGTGGTCGGATGCGGAACTGCCGTTCGGCGGCATTAAGTACTCGGGCTACGGACGCGAACTCGGCGACATGGGCATCCAGGAGTTCGTCAACAAGAAGCTGGTCCGCTTCGGCAAGATCGAAGCCCCCGCGACGGTCCCTCAGAGCGGCGCTCACGCCAACGGTACGTCATGACCGCGAACGGCTCCGTCCTTGCGCCGGTAGCCCCGGCGCAGGGCGGAGCGGTTACCATGAAGGCGCTCGTCTACCTGGGCGACGGGAAGAAGGCCTTCAAAGATAAACCCAAGCCGGGCATCACCGTTCCGACGGACGCGATCGTGCGCATCGTGAAGACCACGATCTGCGGGACCGACCTGCACATCCTCAAGGGCGACGTGCCGACGGCCAAGCCCGGCCGGACGCTCGGGCACGAGGGGGTCGGCGTCATCGACGACGTCGGCTCCGCTGTGCGGGCTTTCAAGAAGGGCGACCGCGTCCTCATCTCCTGCGTCACGTCGTGCGGTTCGTGCACGTACTGCCGCAGGCTGATGTTCTCGCACTGTCTCGACGGCGGCTGGATATTAGGAAACGCCATCGACGGCACGCAGGCGGATTTCGTCCGCATCCCACACGCCGACACCAGTCTGTACCCGATCCTGACGGGCGAAGACGAGGAGCCGCTGGTGATGTTCAGCGACATCCTCCCGACGGGATACGAGTGCGGCGTGCTCAACGGCCACATCGCGCCGGGGAGCACCGTCGCAATCGTCGGATCCGGGCCGATCGGGCTCGCCGCGCTGCTGACGGCACAGTTCTACTCGCCGGCCGAGATCATCATGGTCGACCTCGACCAGAAGCGGCTCGACCTCGCGCTGCGGTTCGGCGCGACCAAGGCCGTCAACAGCACGGACGGCAAGGCCAAGGAAGCCATCCTGGCGCTGACCGGCAAGGTCGGCGTCGACACGGCGATCGAGGCAGTCGGCATTCCCGCCACGTTCGAACTCTGCGAACAGATCGTGGCGCCGGGCGGCCACATCGCCAACATCGGCGTGCACGGCAAGCCCGTGACGCTCCACCTCGAGCAACTGTGGGACCGCAACATCGGCATCACGACGCGCTTGGTGGACACCGTCAGCACGCCGACGCTCCTCAAGATGATGCGCGCTCACAAGATCGATCCCAAGAAGCTGATCACGCATCACTTCAAGCTCACCGACATCATCTCCGCGTACGACACGTTCGCACACGCGGCGACGACCGGCGCGCTCAAGGTCATTCTGGAGGGATAGTGTTCGTCAACGTCGCGATTCTCAAAGAGACCCTGCCACACGAGCACCGCGTCGCGCTCGTGCCTGCGGTCGTTCCCAAGCTGAGCAAACTCGGCGCGAAGCTCCACATGCAGGCCGGCGCCGGCGACGCCGTCGGCCTGCCCGACTCCGCGTACGAGGACGTCACCTTCGTGACGGATCGCGCAGCACTGGTTCGGGACGCCGACGTCGTGCTCTGCATCCAACCGCCCGCCCTCGAGGTCGTCGCCGAGATGAAGGAGGGCGCCATTCTCGTCTCCTTCATCTATGCGGACCACGAGAAGCGGCTGGTGCGCGAACTGCTGGAACGGAAGATCACGTGCTTCGCCATGGAACGCATCCCGCGCATAACGCGGGCGCAAGCCATGGACGCGCTTTCGAGCCAGTCGGCGCTCGCGGGCTACTACGCCGTGCAACTCGGCGCGACGAAGATGAACCGGGTGCTTCCCAAGATCACGACGGCCGGCGGGACCCTCGGGCCCGCCAAAGTGCTCGTGATGGGCCTCGGCGTGGCGGGCCTCGAGGCGGTCGCCACCGCGCATCGCCTGGGCGCCGTCGTCGAAGGCTACGACGTCCGGCCGGCGACGGCCGAGCAGGCGCAGTCGCTCGGCGCGACGTTCGTCGATACCGGAGTGGACGCGCGCGGCAAGGGCGGCTACGCGCGCGAGCTGACGCCGGAGGAGAAGACGACGGTCGCCGCCGTGCTGACCAAACACATCCAAGCCTCCGACCTCGTCGTGACGACGGCCGCGATCCCCGGTAAGCCTTCGCCCAAGCTCATCAGCAAGGCACAGGTCGCGGGCATGAAGTCCGGCGCCGTCATCGTCGACCTCTCCGCCGAAGGCGGGGGCAACTGCGAGGACACCCAGCCGGGCGCGACGGTCAGGGCCGGCAACGTGACGATCGCTGCGCCGCTCAACGTGCCCTCGCTGCTGGGGGACGACGCCAGTACGCTCTACTCGCACAACCAGTTCAACTTCTTGGCCTTGATGTTGAAGGACAACATCATCTCCATCGACTGGACCGACGAGGTGCTCGCCAAGACCGTGCTGACCCATGCCGGCAAGATGTACGACGATGCCGTCACCCACCAAAGTACCAAAGCTGCCGCGAAAGTGGCCTGAACGGATTTCGTCGACCAATGGACTCTCAAATGGCGGTCAACGTCTACGCCGGCGCCTACATCTTCATGCTCGCCGCATTTGCCGGCTGGGTCATCATCGGGAACGTCCCGGCGATCCTCCACACGCCGCTCATGTCGGGTTCGAACTTCGTGCACGGGATCGTCGTCGTGGGCGGACTTTTCGTCCTCCTCAACGCGACCAACGTGCTGGAACAGTCGATCGGCTTCGTCGCCGTCTTACTGGGTGCGGGCAACGCAGCCGGTGGCTACGCCGTCACCGTCAGGATGCTCGAGATGTTCAAATCGAGCGACGACAAGCCTCACCACGGCGCTCGCCGCCGCCATGCAGCCCATCGCGCGACGAAAGCGTGAGTGACGGCATGCTCTCAATTATTTCACAAGTCGTCATCGCCGTAACCGGTTTCGCGGCGGCCCTGCTGTTCATGTACGGCTTGAAGCGCATGTCGTCGCCCGCTACGGCTGCCTCGGGCATCCGGGTCGCCGGCGTCGGGATGCTCGCCGCCGTGCTCGCGGCGTTCCTCTACTTCTTCACCGTCGAGGCGGCGGCGAAGCCGCTGCACTTCGTGAATCTCGGCCTCGCCGTTTTGGCCCTCGCGATCGGCGGGACGATCGCGTGGTGGAGCGGCAAGACGGTCAAGATGACGGCCATGCCGCAGATGGTCGCGATCTACAACGGCATGGGCGGCGGCGCAGCGGCAGCGATTGCCGCCGTCGAGCTCTTCGGCAACCACGCCGACGGCGACACCCAACTGATCGCGGCCCTGTTCGGTGCCATCATCGGCGCCGTGTCCTTGTCGGGTTCGATCATCGCCTGGGCAAAACTCGACCGGGTCCTCAAGGAGCCGCTGCAGTTCGAGGGTCAGCAGATCCTCAACGGCGTCGTGATGCTCGCCACGCTCGCGGTCGGCGGAGCCATCGTCGTCGCCGTCGCCGGTGGACCGCACGTCCTGCCGCTTCCAGGGCTGATCTGCCTCTTCTTGGGGGGTGCCCTCGTGTTCGGGGTTCTCATGACCCTCCCGATCGGCGGCGCCGACATGCCCGTCGTCATCTCGATTTACAACGCGTGCACCGGCATCGCCGTCGGCCTCGAGGGCTTCGTGTTGCAGAACCCTGCCCTCATGATCGCCGGTATGGTCGTCGGCGCCGCCGGCACGCTCCTCACCGTGCTGATGGCCAAGGCCATGAACCGGACCGTCTTCAACGTGCTGTTCAAACACTTTGGAGCGAGCAAGAAGCGCAAGCGTGGCGCGATCGCCGGCAGCGAAAAGCCGGTCGAGGCGAGCGACGCCGCGATCGACATGCGCTATGCCAAGAGCGTCATCATCGTCCCGGGTTACGGCCTCGCCGTCTCGCAGGGGCAGCAGAAGCTCTACGACTTCGTCAAGCTTCTCGTGGCGGCTGGGGTCAGCGTCAAGTTCGCGATTCATCCGGTCGCCGGGCGCATGCCCGGCCAAATGGACGTCCTGCTCGCCGAGGCCGGCGTACCCTACGACATGATCTTCCAGCTCGCCGACATCAACGATCAATTCGCGACGACCGACGTGGCGCTGGTCATCGGCGCAAACGATGTCGTCAATCCGGCGGCACGGACCGACAAATCGTCGCCGATCTACGGCATGCCGATCCTCAATGCCGATAAGGCGAAGAAAGTCTACGTCATCAAGCGTACGGCAGGCGGGAAGGGCTACAGCGGCGTCGTCAACGGTCTCTTCTACGACCCGAACAGCTTCATGGTCTACGGCGACGCATCTGCGGTCCTCGCGAAGATGATCGAGGCGGTCAAGGGTCTCGGAGCCGCGGCCGCATGAGCCGCTCCCAACACGCTCAACTCAGCACTACGAATTGGAGAGTCAGCCATGGCAGGTAAAATGCAAGCGGCGGTCGTCGAGGCCTTCGGCAAACCGCTCGTCCTCAAAGAGGTCGACATCCCGAGCCCCGGGCCGGGCCAGATCCTGGTGAAGACGGAGGCGTGCGGCGTCTGCCACACCGACCTGCACGCCGCCGCCGGCGACTGGCCGCTCAAGCCGAAGCTGCCGTTCATCCCGGGGCACGAAGCGATCGGGCGCGTCGCCGCCGTGGGCGCGGGCGTCACGAACGTCCGGGAAGGCGACCGGGTCGGCGTGCCGTGGCTGTACTCGGCTTGCGGTCACTGCGAATATTGCCTCACGGCGTGGGAGACGGTCTGCCCGCATGCCGAGTTCGGCGGATACACGCAAAACGGCGGGTTCGCCGAATACCTGCTCGCCGACCCGAACTACGTCGCGCACATCCCAAAGGGCCTGAAGGCTGAAGAGGCCGCCCCGTTGATCTGCGCCGGCATCACCACGTATAAGGGCATCAAACAGACTGAAGCGATCGCCGGGGAGTGGATCGCGATCTCGGGCTGCGGCGGCCTCGGTCACCTGGCGATTCAATACGCGAAGTTCATGGGACTTTACGTATGCGCCGTCGACATCGACGACGGCAAGCTCGCCCTAGCGAAGAAGCTCGGGGCGGATTTCGCGGTGAACGCGAAAACGGCGAGCGATCCTGCGGCCGAAGTAAAAAAGGCTACCGGCGGCGGAGCGCACGGCGTCCTGATCACGGCGCCGTCCCTGCCAGCGTTCAAACAGGGCGTCGAGATGACGCGCAAGCACGGCATCTGCGTGCTCGTCGGGCTGCCGCCGGGCGATTTCCCGGTCCCGCTCTTCGACGTCGTCGCGAACTGCATCAGCATCCGCGGCTCGTTCGTCGGCAACCGCGAAGACATGGCCGAGACGCTGGCGATCGCGGACGAGGGCAAGGTCCGAGCCGACATCGAGCTGGAGCCGCTCGCCTCGATCAACGCCATTTTCGATCGTCTCGAGCACGGGAAGGTAGCCGGCCGCGCCGTTCTCGAGTTCGCGACCGTGTCCAACAGCCGGCCGGAGCCTGCCGCCCACCCAGTAGCGGTACCCGCATGACGCTTGGCTCCGCATGTTAGCCGTCACGGCGGCGCAGATGGGCCTCATCGACGGGGTCGCCGTCCTGCGCGACGGCGAGGCCTCGCTGGTGCGGCTCGCGGGCGCCGCCATCGCGGAGATCGTCGCCAAGTACCGCGGCGAAGGACCGATCGTCGCGTTCGCGGGGAACGGCAACAACGGCGGCGACGCCTTCGCAGCGCTGGCCGATCTCGACGGTCCGCGCGTCGCGTACCACGACCCTGCGCACGACGGCAGCCCGACGCGCGTGGGCGCTCGCGAACGAGCGCGCGCGTCGGGCGTCGAGTTGCGCCCGTTCCCGGCCGACCCGGCGGACCTGCGCATCGCGGGGCTGCTACTGGACGGCCTGCTCGGCGTCAACGTCCGCCTCCCGCTCGACGCTCCGGCCGCCGCGCGGGTGTCCGCCCTGAATGCCGCGGGGGTCCCAATCCTCGCACTGGACATTGCAACGGGAACCGACCCGACGAGCGGCGCGCTGGGCAACCCGCACATACGAGCGATCGCGACGATCGCGATCGGGCGCCCGAAGGCCGGCTCGCTGCTCGATCCGGGCCGTGACGCCACGGGGGATCTCTGGTGCGCCCCCATCGGCATGCACGACGCGGACCTCACGGACGCCGGCCCGGATACCTTCGTCTGTACCCCGGACGTATTCGCCTCGCTGCTGCCCCGCCGCAGCGCGTCGGCGGACAAGCGTAGTTCGGGCGCTCCGCTCGTCGTTGCGGGCTCCGCGCAATTTCCCGGCGCGGCGATCCTGTGCGCGCTTGGAGCGGCGCGCGCCGGTGCCGGCTACGTAACCCTTGCGGTACCGCAGGCGGCGTTGCAGGCGGTACGGGCCCACCTCGTCGAGCAAGTGGTCGTGCCGTTCGACGACACCGACGCAGCGTCGGCGACCCGCACGATCGCCGATCTCACAAAGCACTGCAGTTCGCTCGCGATAGGCCCCGGGCTGGCGCTCACCGACACGATGGGCACGATCGTCCGTGACGTCGTCACCGAAACGAAACTGCCGATCGTCGCCGATGCGAGCGCGCTTCATCTCCTCACCGGGCACCTGGCAGACTTGCACGATAGGTCGTTGATTCTGACCCCGCACGAGGGGGAATTTGCGCTAGTTTCCGGGCGCGGCAGGCTCGCTCCGGGACAGCGGCGCGAGCGGCTACGGGCCTTCGTCGAAGAGTTCGGAATTACGACACTCCTGAAGGGCCGCACGACGATGATTGCCGATCGCACGAGCCTGCATCTCAACCCGACGGGCACGGCGGCGCTCGCCACGGCAGGGACAGGCGACGTGCTCTCCGGGGTCGTCGCGACGCTGCTCTCGCAGGGCCTCACCCCCGTCGACGCCGGCCGGGTGGGGGCATTCTGGCACGGACGCGCGGGCGAATGTGCTGCAGCGGCTCGGCCGGTGGGCGTCATCGCCTCCGACGTCGCGGCTGCGCTAGGCCAAGCGTCGGACGCTCCGCCCGAAGGCTCGCCCATCCGGATCTTTTAGCTATTACGAGCGGGCGCAAGCTCGCGATCCATAGGAAATGAGAAACGACCATGCTTACCGCGACACCTCCACCCTCGGAGACGAAGACCACCACAGCCGCCGTCCTGGCGGGGACCGGGCCGGTCTCCAAGGACCGGCTAAAAATTGAAGAGAGGGCGCTCCCGGCACTCGGCGCGGGCCAGATCCTGGTTACCGTCCGTGCCTGCGGCGTCTGCCGAACCGATCTCAACATCGTCGAAGGCGACCTGCCGGCCCACCACTCGACGATCGTACCGGGCCATCAGATCGTCGGTGTCGTCGCCGCCGCGGCCCCGGGCGTCGACCTCAAGATCGGCACGCGCGTCGGGATATCGTGGCTCGGCGGAACGGACGGCACGTGCCGGTTCTGCCTCGAAGGGCGCGAGAACCTGTGCGACCATCCCGTCTATACCGGGTACGACGTGGACGGCGGCTACGCGAAGGCGGTCGTCGCTCGCGCCGACTTTGCCTATCCGCTGAGCGACCGGCTCGACGATCTGCACGCCGCTCCGCTCTTGTGCGCCGGCATCATCGGGTTCCGGGCACTGCGCGTGGCGGGCGTTCAGAAAGGCGAGCGCGTCGGGCTCTACGGCTTCGGGTCGTCCGCCCACCTCGCACTGCCGATCCTCAAGAGCTGGGGATGCTCCGTATACGTCGTCACGCGCGGCGCGAAGCATCGCGAGACCGCGGAGAAACTCGGGGCCGATTGGGTCGGCAAAGAGCACCATCGCCCGCCGGAGCCGCTGGATCGGGCCGTGACCTTCGCACCGGTCGGCTCCGTCGTCGTCTCGGCGCTAGGAGCCCTGCGTAAGGGCGGCGTCGTGGCCATCAACGCCATCCACCTCAACCACATTCCGCAGTTCGACTACGACTCGCTCCTCTGGGGCGAGCGCGAGATTCGGAGCGTCACCAACATGACGCGATCCGACGCGAAAGACTTCCTCGAACTCGCGACGCAACTCGAGCTCAAGCCGGCGACGCACCATTTCTCGCTCGAGCGCGTCAACGACGCACTCCGGGCCGTGAGCGAGGACGCGATCGACGGCTCCGCAGTCATCACGATGACGGAATGAACGGAGGTTCACAGATGAATATCCTGATCGTAACGACCAACGCCGCAGAACTCGCTCCAGGCCACCCGACGGGCACGTGGCTCGAAGAGTTTGCGATTCCGTACACGGCGTTCCGAAAGGCCGGCGCCACCGTAACGGTCGCCTCCCCCAAGGGCGGCGCGAGCCCCATAGACCCGAAGAGCAAGGCCGACGATCAACAGCGGATGGACTGGGCCGACGCGATCGGCGCCCTCGAGCGCACGGTACCGCTCGCGACCCTCTCGCCCGGCGACTTCACCGCACTCTACATCCCCGGCGGCCACGGCCCGATGGTCGACCTCGCCGTGGATCCTGCGACCCACGCCGCTCTCACTGCATGCGATGCGAGCGGAACGCTGATCGCCGCGGTGTGCCACGGGCCGGCCGCCCTGGTGAACGCCAAGCGCGCGAACGGGGAGCCGTTCGTGTTGGGCAGGCGGGTGAGCGGCTTCACGAACGCCGAGGAAAAGCTGGCGGGTCTGGACCACGTCGTCCCGTTCTTGCTCGAGACCGTCTTGAAGGAGCGCGGCGCACACTTCGACGCAACGCCGGTTCCGTTCGCACCGCACGTCGTTCGCGACGGAAATCTCATCACCGGGCAGAACCCTGCTTCCAGCAAAGGAATCGCTGAGGCGATCCTCGCCGCGCTGAGCGCGCCCCTACCAGGCTAGACCAGAGGAGACGAACGTGTTAAAAGTCGGCGATAGAGTACGGCTCGACGGGACCGGCGAGGAAGGCACCGTCCGCGAAGTCCATCCGCACGAGGCCGTCGTCCGAGTCGAGATCCCCGGCGGGCACGAAGACCGGCGCTATCCCTATGAAAGCCTGCGGCTCGATCCGACGATGAACGAGGCCTCCAACTTCATCGATCACTAGGCGCCGTCCACGAGGCGCGCCCAGCGGTATGGGTCAGCCTTCGCCTTCCGGCGCCGTCGCCTCCCAGCCGAGAACGCGCGCGATCAGTTCGCTCCTGTTCCGGCTGGCGGTCTTCTCGAGCATGCTCCTGATGTGATCCTGGACGGTCGACGACGTGATGTAGAGTTGCGTTGCGATCTGCTCGAGCCGCTTGCCGTCGAGGAGGAGCGCGAGCACCTGCACCTCGCGCGGCGAGATGTGGAAGCGCGCGGCCGCGCCCGTGAGCGAATTCGGCGCGTGAAAACGGTCGATCCGCACGCCGATGAACAGCCCCGCCGGGCCCGACATCGGATGCGTGCGGACGACGAGGAACGGCACGGGGTGGGCCACGCCGGCGGATTTGACCGTCGAACCGCCCCACGCCGAGGTCAACTCGCGAACGGTCTCTTCGAGCACCTTGGGCAGTCGCTCTCCGATCCGGGTGTGGAGGCCCGTCAACGCGACGCGGCGCTGGTCCTCGCTGCTCCACGTCAACACGATCTGCAGGTCGCTGTCGAGAACGTAGAAAGCCCCGTCGTCCGCCTCGTCGGACGAACCGCGCCCCAAGGGTCCCGTTTGCTGCGACTCCGGCTGTAACCGCAATGCTGAGAGCTGGTCGGAGACGGAGTCCAACGCGAACGTCAGCATGCTGACTTCGCTCGACGTGAACGGCCCGAGTTCCGCCGTCCGCAGAAGCGTGAGAATGCCGTAACTGGCGCGGGCGTCGGCGAACAGGAGCGTGATTCCGCTCTCGTAATCGCCGAGCGAACCGAGCAGCGCGGCGATGCGCGGGCCCGACGGGGCTCTTTTCCGCTGGCGCTTCAGCTCGTCCGCGAGACCCGCAAGACCACCGTCGCCGTCCGATTGGTAGAGCGAGACGAGATCCCCGTTCGGTTGAACCCGGGCAAAGGTCCAGCGCGAGGCCGGCACGACGTCCAACACCCCTGCGAGGATCGGGTATACGGGGTCGGACTTGGGCATCGGGTAGACGGGATCCGAAGTGGCCATCCCATCCTCCACGTCACCGCCTCCCCGGCCAGTATTCTTCATAAAGGGGACTCCTGCGTTCCCTCGCCGGGGAGCGGCTTCCTGGTCTGCCTCCATGTAATGCACGATACCGCCGCACGTCTTCCGCCCCTAGACTTAGCTCATGAGTCTTAGCGTTGAGCGCCTCCCCGGCGCCGGCAGCCTCGTCCGTACGACGTTGCTCGTGGATACAGGCGTCCCCGCAGATGCGGTCGCAGCAGCGATCGCGGCGCTGCACCGCGTACCGGGGGTCTTGCTCGCCGAGGCCGGTCCCGTCACCGGCCGCGTCCTCGTCGCGCACGATCCCGGCGTGCCGATGGCGTCGCTCGTCGCGGCCGCCGCGGGGCCCGGCGCGCTCGCGTCGCCGCGCGTCGATGCCGGCCCTATCCTCGCGCATGAGGCGCGATCCCGACAGATGCGGCCCCTGCCGCAGCAACTCGCCGCCCTCGCCGCAGGCGCGCTCCTCGTCGTGCTGGGCGCGTTCGATGTCGCGGTTCGCGGCGACCTCGACAAGCGCTGGCTACCGATCCTGATCGTGTGGCCACTGTGCATGCTCGTCGTCTTTGGAGCGCGTGCCGACAGGCGCCGATGAGAACCGCGCTGCCGGCTCCCAACGGCTACGTCTTCGACGCCGCGCTGTCAACCGCAGTTGCCGCGCGCTCGAATCTGCGACCGGTGCGCGGTCATGTCGCCGGCCCGCTCGCCCCCGAGCTACTCGACAAGATGCACCGCTACTGGTGTGCGGCGAACTACCTGACCGTCGGACAGATCTATCTCTGCGACAACCCGCTCTTGCGACGGCCGCTCGAGGCCGCGGACATCAAGCCGCGGTTGCTCGGCCACTGGGGAACATCGCCGGGATTGAGCCTGATCTACGTCCACCTGAACCGTCTCATCGCGGCGCACGATGCGAGCATCATTTACGTCGCCGGCCCGGGGCACGGCGGTCCGGCGCTCAACGCGAATGCGTATCTCGAAGGATCGTACACCGAGGTCCACCCGGACGTCACGCGCGACGAGAACGGGATGCGGCTGCTGTTTCGACGGTTTTCGACGCCGGGCGGAATCCCCAGCCATTGCGGACCGCACGTCCCGAATTCCCTGCACGAGGGCGGGGAACTCGGCTACTCGCTCGTCCACGCATTCGGTGCCGCCTACGACAACCCGGACCTCCTCGTCGCGTGCGTGGTCGGGGACGGAGAGTCCGAAACGTGCCCGCTCGAGGGCAGCTGGAAATCGGTCAACTTCCTCAATCCGATCAGAGACGGCGCAGTACTGCCGATCCTGCACCTCAACGGCTACAAGATATCGGGCCCGACCGTGCAGGCCCGCACGAGCGACGACGATCTGCGCGCGCTCTACGCCGGGCGGGGCTATCACCCGTACTTCGTCGAGGGCGACGATCCGCAGATCGTCCACCAGTTGCTCGCCCAGGCACTCGACGACTGTTACTTCGAGATCCGCGCAATTCAGAGCGACGCGCGCCGAACGGGCTGGCACAAACAGCCGGTCTGGCCGATGATCGTTCTGCGAACCCCGAAGGGCTGGACCGGCCCCAGGGAGGTCGACGGCATCCCGATCGAGGGGACGTTCCGCGCGCATCAAGTGCCGCTAACGGCGGTGCGCGAGAATCCCGCGCATCTGAACATTCTTGAGGCGTGGCTCAGAAGCTACGAGCCACAGCATCTCTTCGACGCGGACGGCGCGCTCGTCGACGAACTCGCCCAACTCGCGCCGCACGGCGACCTTCGCATGGGCGGCAACCCGCACGTCAACGGAGGCCGGCTGCTGACCGCACTCGACCTACCCGACTTCACGGGTTACGCGCTCGATGTCCCCGGCCCGGGACAGGTTGTGGCCGAGGCTCCTCACAAGCTCGGAGAATACTTCAGAGACGTCCTCCGGCTCAACCTCACGAACTTTCGGATGTTTTGCCCCGACGAGACGAACTCCAACCGGCTCGGAGCCGTCTTCGAGGCGACCAACCGTTGCTTCATGGCCGAGACGGTCTCGATCGACGACGCGCTCGGTCCCGACGGGCGCGTCATCGAAGTGCTCAGCGAACACTGCTGCCAGGGCTGGCTCGAGGGTTACCTGCTGACGGGACGCCACGGCATGTGGTCGTCGTACGAGGCGTTCGCTCAGGTCGTGGACTCGATGCTGACCCAGCATGCAAAGTGGCTGGAACAATGCCGCGACTATCCGTGGCGCAGGCCCATCGCATCCCTGAACGTGTTCCTGACGAGCCATGTCTGGCGCAACGACCACAACGGTTTCAGCCACCAGGCGACCGGCTTCGTCGACAACGCGCTAGCGCGCAGGAGCGAGACGGTTCGCGTCTACTATCCCCCGGACGGCAACTGTCTCATCAACGTATTCGACCACTGCCTGCGCAGCCGAAACTACGTCAACATCGTGACCTGCGGGAAGCAGCCGCAACTTCAATGGCTCACGATGGCGCAAGCGTTGGAGCACTGCTCGCGAGGCGCTTCGACGTGGGCCTTCGCAAGCAACGACGAAGGCGCGGAGCCCGACGTCGTGCTGGCCTGCGCGGGCGACGTGCCGACGATCGAGGCGTGCGCGGCCTCGTGGCTCCTCCAGAAGTACGTCCCCGGCATTGTGGTCCGCGTCGTCAACGTCGTCGACCTGACGGTCCTGATGATGCCGGACGTCCACCCGCACGGAATGGACAACATGTCGTTCGACGCGCTGTTCACGCAGACCGCGCCGGTAATGTTCGCGTTCCACAACAATCGCTGGCTGATCCATACGATGGTGCACGGCCGCACGAACGAACAGCGCTTCCACGTTCGCGGCTACATGGATCGCGGCACGACGACGACCCCGTTCGATATGGTCGTCCTCAACGAGATGAGCCGCTTCCATCTCGCCCTCGACGCGCTGAAGCACGTTCCTCGGCTCCGCTCCGAAGCCGCCGGCGCCATCGCGCTCTTCGAACGCAAGCTCGTCGACCACCATGCCTACATCCGGGAGCACCTCGACGACATGCCCGAGATCGCGAACTGGCGTTGGACGGCCGACTTCAGCGATAGCTAGGAGACGATCGGCTGAGATCGACCGTCAACGCTGCGCGAGAACATGTTCAGCGGCGGCGTCCACGCGGTCAGGATGGCCGCGTCGTCGTGGCCCGAACCCGTCAAGGCCATTTCCCTCTCGAGGATGAGAGAGGCCGCGACCCTTCGGAACTTACGCGCCAGCACGGTCGCCTTGCGCAGTTGGCGCTGCCCAAGGGCGCCGTCGCGTTCGCGGTCGGTTACGCCGTCCGTGTACATCACCAGCAGCGTGTCCGCCGGCAGATGCGCCGTGTGAAGACTCGGGGTGGCGGCGGGATCGGCTCCAAGCAGCAGATCGGCCTCGGCTGACTCGATGAAGCGTTGTCCGAAGGAGCCGGCCATCAGCGGCGGGGGATGTCCAGCGTTGGCATACGTGAACGCGTAGCTCGTCGTGTCGAGGAGCGCGAACAGCGCCGATACATAGAGCCCGGGTTCCTCCAACGCAAGCGCAGCATTGACCGCCGCGAGCGTCTGGGCCGGGTCCAGTCCGCGCGACGCCGCGTCGCGAACGGATCGGCGGGTCCGGAGCATCGACGCGTGCACCCCCGGCCCGTGCCCACATACGTCGCCGATGGACAAGGCAACGACCGTGTCCGAGACGGCGAACGTTTCGCACCAGTCGCCGCCGCGAACGGCGTCGCCGGCAGGCACGATTCTCGTCGATAACTTGAATCCGTTGAACGTCGTTCTCGTCCCGAGAAGTTCGCCGCCCTCGACGGCGTCTACCGCGATGGAGCCGCAGTTCCCGTCAGCGCTCACGCTGCGCGGAACGCCGGGTCGGTAAAGCACCCGCCTCGCAGCGCGTCGCGAAGGCCGACTCCGATTCGGCCCTCGTCGCTCGCTTTCGAAAGCAGGCAGTTAGCCCCGGCCAAGTGACAAGACATCGCCCAATCCTCATCGATGAGGCTCGTATACACGGCGATCATGCACGCGGGTAGAACGAAGCGCAGCCTGCGGAGCATCTCCAGCGGATCGACGTCGAGCCCGTCGAGATCGACGACGAGGAGGCCGGGAGCGAGCAGCCCCATTTCGGTCACGCTCAGCGTGTGAACGATGACCGGCAGCGGGCGCGAAACCTCGAGCAACGCGGCGGTCAGTACATCGACTGCGCCCGGCTCGATACGCGCGAGACAGGAAGCCCGATTGAGGAGTGCCACTTTCGGCATCCTCCTTCCAAGGTAGCCATGAGTGCCGATTCGTACGCTTCTTAGCATAGCGACTCGGCAGCCGGAGCGGTATCGTGAAACGCGGGGATGCGAGCGACGGTTAAGCCCTTCTCCTTCCGGGAAAGATGAGAGAGCCTCGAAGAGGCCTTTTTTTGAAGAACAGGAGTCGGAGTTGTGCGCAACTTCAAGTCGTCACTAGCACTCGTCACCGGCATCGTTCTAAGCGCCGTGCCCATTCCATCGCTCGCCCAGCTCTACGTCGGGATCTCCGCGCCGCCGCTCTTGCCCTCGTACCAGCAACCGCAGCTTACCGTTCAGAATCAGATCTGGACGCCTGGTTACTGGGCGTGGGGCCAAGGCGGCTACTATTGGGTGCCCGGCACGTGGGCGCAGCCGCCGTCGAACGGCCTCATGTATACGCCCGGATACTGGGCTGCGGCCCAAAACGGCTATCAGTATAACCAGGGATACTGGGCGCCCAACGTCGGCTACTACGGCGGCGTCAACTACGGTTCGGGCTACTATGGCAACGGCTACACCGGCGGCGCCTGGTCGGGGAACGCGTTTCGCTATAATACGGCCGTCACGAACGTCAACACGACGGTGATCAGGAACGTCTACGTAGACCGGACGGTCGTCGTCCGCAACGTCAACCAGATCAGCTACTACGGCGGCGCCCACGGGCTGCGCTACGGTCCCACGCCGGCTCAGCTCGCCGTCGTTCACGAGCCCCATTACGGCCTCACCCCGGTGCAACGCGAGCACATTGCCGAGGCATCGCAGGATCGCAACCTGTACGCCTCGGTCAATCGCGGGAAGCCCCCCGTCGTAGCCGTCGCGCGGCCGCTGAGCCGGACTAACCGGCCACCCGACTTCAAACCGCTTCAGACAAACGAAGCTAAGCCGGTCGTACACACCGAAGCCAAGCCGGTCGTACACACCGAAGCCAAGCCGGTCGTACACACCGAAGCCAAGCCGGTCGTACACACCGAAGCCAAGCCGGTCGTGCACACCGAAGCCAAGCCGGTCGTTCACACCGAAGCCAAGCCGGTCGTTCACACGCAGCCGAAGCCGGTCGTACATACGCAGGCCAAGCCGCCGGCGCAGCACGCAGCACCTCCGCCGGCGCATCCCGAGGAAAAGCCACCGGCGGACGCGCCGCACGACGGCGCAAAACCGTAATCGGCCGAGCGGCCGTCGCTCCCTCGAGCGGCGGCCGTCTTCCTTTAGGCGCTCGTCTCCAGCATCGCGAGGATCTCGGCTGTCGTAGCCCTCTCGCCCAGCCGTGGGAAGATGCGCTGCACGCTGCCGTCGTGCGCGTCTGAATCGCGATCGGTCATCGCGTCGGTCGCGAGCACGACGTGATAGCCGAGTTCGTAGGCGGCGCGGGCCGTCGACTCGACGCCGATGCTGGTAGCGACGCCGGCCAAGACGATCTGGGTCACGCCCAGAGCGCGGAGATCGGCGTCCAGCGTCGTCTCGGTAAAGGCGCCCCAGCGCATCTTGGTGATGCGAAGATCGCCCGGCTGCGGCTGCAGTTCCTCGACGATCTCCGTCCAGTCAGGCGGCAGCGCGCGCGGCGAGAAGCCGGCCTCGGTGCGGCCCGGCGCTCCACCGGCGACGTTGACGAGTACGACGGGCAAGCCCCGACGGCGGAAGGCTGCCGCGAGGCTTGCGGCGCGCTGCACCACATCCGCGATAGGATGCACGGTGGGCATCGAGACGATCCCCTTCTGCAGGTCGATCGCGACGAACGCGGGCTTGGGGTCCAAGGTCGTCAGCGGCAACGGTTCGTCCTATCGATGGGTGCGGGGCGGTCAGTTCGCGACGCAGCGGAAACCGACGTGCGACATGCCCGAGTCGACCATCTGCGGCGAACGGGCGGCAGGGCGGAAACGCAGGCAGTAGTTCGGCGCGCACAGGAACGAGCCGCCCTTGAGCACCTTGCGCGGAATGTGGATGTCGGGGAACGCCGGGTCGTAGCTGCGCTCGATCCGCTCGCGCGGGCTCTCCGAAGCGCAGCACGGCGCCTGCGCGGGAGCGTGCGTGAGCGCGTACCAATCGCTCGTCCATTCCCAGACGTTGCCGGCCATGTCGTACAGGCCGTAGCCGTTGGGCGCGAACTGCTCGACCGGCGCCGTCCGTTCGTAGCCGTCGGTGCACAGATTCTGCCACGGAAACTCGCCCTGCCACGTGTTGGCGGCGGGCTTGCCGCCCGGCTCCATCTCGTCGCCCCAGGTGAAGTCCTTGCCCTCGAGACCGCCGCGCGACGCGTACTCCCACTCGGCCTCGGTCGGCAGGCGCTTGCCGGCCCAGCCGGCGTAGGCGACGACGTCCTCGTACGCGACGTGCACGACCGGATGATCCTGCCGGGAAGCGATCGAGCTGCCCGGACCCTCGGGGCAGCGCCAGAACGTGCCGGGAACGTAGTCCCACCAGAGCCGCCAGTCGTCGAGGTTGACCGGTCCGGCCGTCCTGCGGAAGACCATCGCGCCCGGCGGCACGTTCTCGGCGCCGGGAAAGTCGCCGGCGGGGATCGGCCGCTCGGCGACGGTGACGTAGCCCGTCTTGCGCACGAAGGCGGCAAACTCGCGGTTGGTCACCGTGTGCCGGTCGATCCAAAAGCCGTCGACGGCGACCTCCCGCACGGGCTTTTCCTCGGGATAAAAGCGGTCGGATCCCATCGAGAAGCGTCCCGATGGGATGAAGACCATGCCCTCGCGTTCGGCGTTCACGATACGCTAGTTCGCGACGGAGGCCGCGTCGGCTTTCCGGACGGCCGCAACTTCCGCGTCGAGCTGTTTGGCCGAATAGAACGACTCCACGACCATGGCGGCAGCCCCGACGACGATCAGCGCCATTCCCAGGGACGTCAGGCCGAGCGGCAGCCAGGTCAACTGGCTACCGGAGGCCCGATCGACCGCGATCGAAATGCCGGCGACCACGACCACGACCACCGCTGAGAAGAACGATGAAACGGCGACCAACGCGATGCGCGCGCGCAGCTGTTGGCGGTCGAGTTCGGCGGCGCGCGCGCTCGATCCATCGCGCACCTCGGCGAGTTTGCGAACGCGGTCGAGAACGTCCGGCAGGTAGGGGCCGCCGGGGGGAACGGACGACGCCAAGGCGGGCAGG
>Ga0182012_10000875_pt1 | contig 33223 bp, 26 predicted proteins | sample 612S2SmetaG_FD_120486 | JGI IMG/M metagenome (GOLD analysis project Ga0182012, IMG submission 120486) | Permafrost microbial communities from Stordalen Mire, Sweden - 612S2S metaG | ecosystem: Environmental > Terrestrial > Soil > Wetlands > Permafrost | place: Sweden: Stordalen | collected...
AATAGGGGGACATGATACCTATTTCAAGCAATTTGGGCGGGTGGCACCGGTCTCAGGAGAATCTTATCAAGCCGAGGGTGCCCGCCCTGAGCGAAGTCGAAGGATCCCTCGCCTTTGGGGACCGGGGAGACTACCTACTTCGCCCAGCCCCGATTCCCGACTTTGCAGATCATTCCCTGAACAAAGCGCAAACTCTATATAGACCCAACACCAACTACCGGAAGGCCAAACATGAAAAGAATCCTCACATCGCACGGCATCGAACCACGGCAGCAAGCACCGAAAACAACCCTCAGACCGGAAAATCGCACTTTTCAAAACACGAATTTATTTCAGTATCCCAGTAAAACCCCATTTTTCGATTGATTCCAAACAACTTATAAAAATAAAGTTATACAGTCCAAATTTCAGTATTCCTGTATTTCAGTATCCCAGTATCCCAGTACGCCGCCTTCAGCGGCGGTCGGCGCAGTCCGACCGCCCTCAAATACAAAACCAAAGCCCCCCGCGGGATGCGGAGGGCTTTCGCCGATCTGGAGATAGGAACACAGTTATACGACGCCAGCCAGATATTGGTCGGATTTCTGATGGCCCTCCGGCGTGGCGGCGCACGCGCTCAGCACCACCGGCGAAAGCGTCAGCACCGGGCAGTGCGCATGAGCCAGCGTCTTGTACACGATTCCCTGGCGCGTGACGGCTGCGAATGCCGAAGCTCCCTGCGCGCCGAGCACGAGCAGGTCAACATGCTGCGCGCGGCTCTGGTAAAGCAATTCTTCCGTCGGGTCGCCGGGCACGACGACGGTTTGCATCTCGGTCTTCTCGCGCAGCGCAGGCAGCACGAGATTTTCCATCTGCTGCTCGATGTCGTCGAGCGTGCGCCCGGCCAGAATCTCGGCTCGATCCTGCGGGCGAATCACATGCTGCAGGATGAGGGTTGCATTGTGCTCGACCGCAAGTTCAGCGGCAAAGCCGGCTACAGAACTGCTGGCTTCATCGAGGCTCACCGCGCATAGTATCTTGCGCGTGGCAAATGCGCGATACGCGCCGCTGACCACCTCCGGCCCGACGATAAAGACCGGCACAGGCGCGGTGCGCAGCACGGCCTCAGCCACCGAGCCCACCAGCAGCTTGCCGATGGGGCCGGGCGAGTGCGTGCCCATCACGATGCGGTCGATCGCGCGCTCTCTGGCAAAGCCAAGGATCTGGTCCGCGGGCAAGCCCGGGCGCGCTACAACCTCACAGCGAATGCCTGCCTCCTGCGCGCGTTTGGCCATCGGCTCCATGTGCTGCTTTTCCACGCGCGCCGCGGCGGCGTAGTCATAGTATCGGATGCCCGATGTCTCGGAGGCCGATACGACCAGCGTGTCATAGGCATGCAGGAGAATGAGATCGGCGCTGAACTCCTTGGCCTGCGCCAGGGCAAATTCAAATGCGATTTCGTTGGTGGGGATCTCGGATGCGAACAGGATGGTGGAGGGTTTGCTCCAACCGGGCTTCATTTGAGTAGTCATGGGATACCTCCCTACTAGCGACATAAAGTGTGCGCTCACAGTAGTTACCATGCTGTGCCCTATCGCACATGTGCCGGTGATGCAACTCACTCGGCGCGGCCACTAAGCGCCGAGGCCTGGCTGCATTCGACAGCCTGGTGCGATTGAGAAACTCGCGCCGCGAAAAAAATTCCCACAGCACACAGTTGCTACTAACTTCCTCCAGTTTCTGGAATTTGTCCAACAAAATCGGACAAAAAAATCGGCCTCTATACAAAGTCGCTTTGATTGTGTGATTTGGATCACAGCCGGACTCCTCGTTCAGATGATGTTCTGAATGGGAATCGTGGCTGCCCCACACGAACAGTTGGACAGATGATTCTGCACACCGCTGCGATTCACGAGGAGGCCATATGCCGCTAGAAATGATGCAAAGTATCCCCGCCCGCGGCGCTATCGACTACGATGAGTCGCCTTTTCTGGCTATATGGGAAGTGACTCAGTCCTGCGACCTGGCCTGCAAGCACTGCCGCGCAGCAGCGCAGCCAATCGCCCATCCCGATCAGCTTTCGAACGCTGAGGGCAAGGCGCTGATCGATCAGATCGCGGAAATGCATATCCCCATCTTTGTGTTTACAGGCGGCGACCCGCTGAAGCGCGCCGACGTGTTTGAGCTGATCACCTACGCAGCCGGCAAAGGCGTTCATGTGGCGCTCACGCCCAGCGCGACGCCGCTGCTCACTCGCGAGGCGATCTTTAAGCTCAAGGAAGCCGGCCTAGTCCGCCTCGGCATTTCGCTCGACGGCTCCTCGCCCGAGATTCACGATACGTTTCGCGGCCTTCCCGGCGCATATGCGCGGACCATTCAGGCCATTGAGTGGGCCGGCGAGGCGGGGATTCCGATCCAGGTGCACACCACCATCAGCCGTCACAACGTCCACGACCTCGACAACCTGTGCAGCTTGTTCGAAAAGCTGAACATCGTCATGTGGAACGTCTTCTTCCTGGTTCCCGTCGGGCGCGGCCAGTTGGCCGACCTGCTCAGCGGCGAAGAGTTTGAAGAAGTCTTCGCCAAAATCTACGAGCTCTCGCATCGCGTCAACTTCCAGATCAAGTCCACGGAAGCGATGCACTATCGGCGGTATCTTCTGCAGCATAATTTGCAGGAGAAAAAGATGGGACATGGCAGTGGACATCCCGCCGGACACCCGGGCGGGGCAATGGTCGGCGGTACAAGACCGGAAGCAACTCGTCCAGCGCCTGCGGCTTATGAAGCCGGCACGCCCACCACCGATGCCGACTCGCGCACCCAGGCCTGGGTTACCCGCCGCGTGAACGATGGCCGCGGATTCATGTTCATCTCCCACGTAGGCAACGTCTATCCCAGCGGATTCCTGCCCATCCACGCAGGCAACATTCGCGAGACGCCCTTGGCCAACATCTACCGCAACGCGCCCATCTTCAAGGCGCTGCGCGATACATCGCAACTTGAGGGCAAGTGCGGCGCATGCGAGTACAAGGAGATCTGCGGCGGCTCCCGCGCCCGCGCCTACGCCGTAACCGGCGACCCCCTGGCCCAGGAACCCTGCTGCATCTACCAGCCAAGAAACTGGGTCCCCCGCGCAGAGAACGAGCCGGCAGCAATCTGCCAGCCGGAACAATCCGCTACGCTGGTTACGCTTTAGCGCCAGATAAGAACTACCCCAGCTTCGCCGCCACGCCCCAGGCGGAAAACACAATCTCGCTGAGGGGCTTCCGGTCGCGCGGCGCAACTTCGCGCTTCACGATCTCTTCCTCGGGTGTGCCGACGGGGTCCCCTTGATAGCCGACTGCAATCGCTGCGCCCATCGCGAATTCGGCGGGGATTGCAAGTGCCGCGCGGGCTTTTTCCTGGTCGTAGCCGGCCATCTGGTGGGTGGTTAGGCCGAGGGCTGCAGCTTGCAGCGTGAGATAGGCCGTGGCCGCGCCAAGGTCGTAGATCGCATAACGGTTTTCCTGGCCGTTGTGGCTAAAGTGCGTGCTCGCGCAGCCGACGATCAAAACCGGCGCGTTCGGGGCCCAGGACTGGTTGAATACTATAAGCGAGCCGGCGATCTTCTGAAATGTGTCGGACCCTTTGTGGCCGACAATGTAGCGCCAGGGCTGACCATTGTAAGAGGACGGAGCCCAGCGGGCGGCTTCAAATACTTTGGCCATGGTCTCCGGCGCCACGTCGCGGTCGGTGAAGAAGCGCGAGCTCCAGCGCTCGTGAATCACGGGCAGTACGCCGTCGACGGAGGGGGCTTTCTTAAGTTCGTGGATTTCACGGGCGGTAAGAGACATGCGCGGGGAGCTCCTGAGAAAAAGTTGGGTACAAACAGTTCGATTCTCGCACGTCGGCAACGATTCGAATGCCGCGCCGGAATGCGAGACGGAGTCGGTACGTCTCGCCTGCAAGCCGCTGCTGCTAGCCTTTCCATATCAGGAGAGGAAAGACCGTGCGGCGTATTTGCGTAGATATGGATGAGGTTATGGCGGACACGCTCGGCGAGCACCTGCGACGCTACAACCGGCACTTTGATGACAACGTAACCGCGCAAGACCTGGCAGGCAAGGGCTTGTGGCAGAGCGCCCCCGCCGACCGGCAAGAGCAGTTGCGGGCATTTCTCGATGCGGAGGATTTCTTCGAGGTTCTGGACGTAATGCCCGATGCGCAAGCGGTGCTGAAAGAGCTTTCTGAGCGGTTTGAGATTTTTATTGCCACGCAGGCCATGGTTGTGCCCGTCTCACTTGGTCCCAAATATCGCTGGCTGCAGCGCCACTTCCCCTTTATTCCGGCAATGCACTATGTGTTTTGCGGAGACAAATCGATCTTGCGGGCGGATTATCTCGTGGACGATCAGCCGCGCAATCTGGAGAGGTTTGAGGGCCAAGGCCTACTTTACACGGCTCCGCACAACCTTTCGGTGAGCGGGTTTACAAAGGTAAATAATTGGCTTGAAGTGGCGGAGTTTTTCGGGCGGGTGTGATTCGATGGGCAGGCGCCTCCAGCCCCTCGCATTGATGTAGGATTTTTCTAACATCGGAGGTTTGGCCATGTGGAAGGTTCGACACCCTTTCTACAAGATGAAGTACGCAGCTCTTGTGCTTCTCTCTTTTCTTTGCGGATTGTGCTTTGCGCTTCACAGCGCCGCGCAACAGTCGTCCTCAGCGCAACAAAACAACCAGCTCACTTCCTTGCTGATCAAGTTGAAGACGGGCATCACTCTGAACTATGTGGTGCAGGGCGACCCGAAGGGGCCGGTGATTTTGTTGCTGCATGGGGCCGGAGACTCATGGCACTCCTTCGACCGCGTGTTTCCGCTGATTCCTTCGAGGTTTCGGGTGTATGCGGTTACGATGCGCGGGCACGGGCTTTCCGACCACCCAGAGACGGGATTCTCCCGAGAGGATTTTGCGGCGGACATTCTGGCGTTGATGGATCAGCTGCATCTGGAGCATGTGACGCTGGCCGGTCACTCGCTGGGCAGCATGGTGGCGCAAAAAGTGGCCGAAGAGGACGCGGGCCATCTCGACCGGCTGGTACTGATCAGCAGCGGCCCTCCGCGCAAACGGGTTGGGAATTCGAACAGCGCGACGAGCGAGTTTGCGGGGATGAAGGATCCAGTGCCTTACACTCTGGCGCGCGACTTTCAGTCCGAGACCATTTACGGCCCGGTTCCTGCATGGTTTTACGAGAAGCTTGTGGACGAAGCGGAGTTGGTACCCGCCGCAACCTGGCGCGGGCTGGGTTCGGCGCTGAACTCAAACGATACGGTCGACGATTTGAAGAAGATTCGCGTGCCTACGCTGATTGTGTGGGGCGATAAGGATGTCTACTTCAAAAAGGATGATGAAGATGTGCTGGTGAAGACGATTCCGAATGCGAAGTTCAAGCTGTATGCGGAGACCGGCCACGCGCTGCACTGGGAACAACCGGAGCGGTTTACGAAGGACATGCTGGATTTTATTGCGGCGACGAAATGAGCAGGCTCTGCGAAGCTGACAGGGTAATGTAACCGGTATTAGTACCTTCACCGTTTGATTTTGTAATCCGGCCCATAAATTTGGGCGCCTCCGGTCTCGCTTTTGAGACCGGGGAAAGCACAAATCTACGCGGTCACGGCTCTAACGGCCTAAGTAGTCGCGGTAGTGCGCCTCGAGAACGCCCGCCGCGCGCGCCAACGCCAGCTTGGATACGTTGTACTGGTAGAGGCTTTCGACAAGATTGGTCTGGGCTGAGGCCAGCGTGGCCTGCGCGGTGACCAGAGGAAGGTTGTCATCGACGCCGGCATTTACGCGGTCGGTTTCATCGCTGAGCGCGCGTGAGGCGAGGTCGACGTTGGAGCGGGCCACTTCAACCAATTTCTTCCCTGCATCCACGTCGAGTAAGGCGGCGCGCACCTGCTGGTCGATGCGGTCGCGCAGATCGGAGAGTTGCGCGTTGACTGACTCCAACTGCGCCAGCGATGCGTCGGATTGGCCGCGCAGGCTGGCTTCGCGAAAGATGGGCAGCTTGAGTGTGCCCATGGCGGAGAAAACTCCGTGCGTGCCTGCGCCGTTGACCGTCTCCGATGCCCAGGAACTGTTGAAAGTGAGCGTAGGCCAGCGCTGGCTGCGATAGGCGGCATGAATGTTTTTGTAAACGATGAGCTGGTTTTGAAGGTTCTGGTAGTCTTGACGGCTCTTGTATGCCAGCGCGCGCAGCTCTTCCGGAGTTTGCTCGGCGAGGTCGCTGTAAGGCGCGGGGTCAGTGAGCTCGATCTGCCGACCGGGTGGGATGCCGATCTCGCGCTTGAGCAGGATAAGATCTTTCTCCAACTGATTTTGGTCGGCGATGAGAAGCTGTTGCTGATTTTGTAGCTGGACATTGGCACGCAACTCTTCAAGATTGGCAACCGTGCCGGCGAGATGCTCCTGATGGGCGTGGTCGAAGAAGAGCTGGGATTGACTCACCAGGGCTTTCGCATTCTCCACCTCGCTCTCGGCGGCGATCGAGCGCAGATAGACGGTGGCGACCTGCTGGACGACCTCTCCGCGCGCCGTCATTTTGGCGAAGTAGGCGGACTTTGCCGCGGCGTTGGCGGCCTTGAACGCCGAAAAGATAGGGCCGGCGAAAAGCGTTTGACTTAAGGAGAGCTTGCCTTCTGTGAGGTCGTCGCGAGTGATGGAGGGGAACTTCTTGGGCGGGTTGGGAAGCAGTTTGGTGAACTTTGCTACAACAGATGGGCTGAAGCCCAACGCGGCCAGATTGTGCTGATAAACACCGGTATCGCCGTTGAGGGTGATCGTGGGCAGCAACGCCTGGAAAGCTTCCTTCCTCTCGCCTTCGATGTTTTTTTCGCCGCTCTCGGCTTCGATGAGCCCAAGATTGTTCTTGAGTCCGCGGGCGATGGCGTCGTCGAGGGAGAGTTTAAGCGGCAGATGTTCTGTGACCTTCGCGTCGGGGCTTGTCTGCACGGTGACGCTGCCGTAGTAGGGATTGGCGACCGAAGACGGATTGGACTGTGCAATTGCGCGATCGGAGGCCGACAGGAGTAGGAGCGCCGCAAATGCCGGCAGCATGACCTGCGCGTGTTGATGGAGCACTGATTGTAGGGCCTTCCTCACATCCATATTGTCTCAGATGAACGGAACGGGCCTAGGATTCGGAAATCGTGCGGAAATGCTTTGCGGATTGCAGTAGCAGGCGCCGAATCACGAAAAGTGCAGCGCGGTCTCGGCCCAGGCGAGAGCTTCTTCGTAGCGCTTGATCATTTCCTGCTGGTTGAGGTTGCGCTCGGAGGCAATGATGTCGCAGGCGCCCCAATCGCCGTGTTCGTGGCTGATGAGCCAGTCGAGCTGGCTGCGCTCCCGGTTGGGCTCGCCGCAAAGGGCCATGCGAATCTCATTGCGCAGGGGCAGTGAGGGGGCAAGCTCCTCCATGGGAATGCGGAGCATGGCGGGCAGCAGGCTGAGCAGGCCGAGAAGGTATTGCTCGGTGCTGTCGCGGGAGCAAAGATCGGCGGTCAGCTCGCAAAAGCGCCCGCGGACAAAGGCCATGCGGAGCAACTCCGAGGGCTGGCTGGAGTTGAGTTCGCTGGTGATGGCCAGCGTGGCGATGCGGCGGAATGCGCCTTCGCCGATGGCCAGGATCGCGGACTGGACGGAACGCACCTCCTGCCGGATGGCGCAGAGAGGGGAGTTGATGAGGCGCAGCAGGCGGTGCGTGAGTGAGGCATCGCGCTTGACGAGGCGGGCGAGATTCCGGATGTCGAGATCCTGGGCCTGCAGCGCGCGAAGAATTTCAACCTGGGAGAGCCTGTTGACGGGCACCTTGCGGTTCTCAAGCATGACGGGGCGGCAGAAGAAGTAGCCCTGGATGAGCTTGAATCCTTCTTTGCGCGCCTCATCGTACTCTTCCTGGGTTTCAATTTTTTCCGCAAGCATCACCTTGCCCATGCCCTGGACCCTGTTCATGAGTTGCCTGCGGTCATCGGCCTTGGAGAGGGTGAAGTCGACCTTGATGAAGTCGGCGATATCGATGAGAGGCTGATAACCGGGCTTCCATGTAAAGTCGTCGAGAGCAAGCCGGTAGCCTTCGCCCTTGAGCGCGCGGCAGGCTGCGATCAGGTCCGGGGTGGGATCGATGTCTTCCAGAATTTCAAGAACCGTGATGGCCGGCGGCAGAACGCAGACCAGATTTTCAATGAGCGCTTCCCGGGTGCAGTTGACGAAGGCGGGCAGGCCGGAGGTGAGCTGATCAAAGCCGAAGAGCACAGTGTTGTCAAGCATGATGCGCGTAGCCAGGTCGCCGTCACCCAGAAAAACTTTCTTGTCAGGCCCCTGGCGAAAGAGGAGTTCGTAGCCATAGACTCGACCGTGAAGATCGAGGATGGGCTGCCGGGCGACGTAACGAATCGCTTCGCTGAATTCGTGCGAAGAGGCTGTGCAGATAGCAGGGTCTTGCAGCTTCGTGCCCATGGATGCCTTTCCCTTTCCTGTATCGGCCCAGAGGCGCAGGGCTTGAGGAATTGGTTCGGGGTGAGACAGCTGGGCTAAGTCCTTGGAACTTAGCTCATAAATCGCAGGGCACCCGGTCAATATCCTTGTTGCCTTTTCGGCACGAGTAAACTCACGCCCTGACACAAGGCTTCACATTGCAAATGCTTTAGTTCGTGGCTTGGCGGACGGAGAAGGCGCAACCAGAAGCTATAGCCAGAGGAATGGCCAGTGTCAGGAACAGGACGATCAGCGGGACGTGCAGGGAGAGGATGAAGCCGGAGAGCATGGGACCGATGACTGCGCCGGCGCGACCGAGGCCCATGGCCCATCCGAGGCCGGAGCTGCGCAGCTTGACTGGGTAGACGCATGTGGCGAGGGGGTAAATGCCGTTGAAGCCACCTTGCAACGTAATGCCGATGGCAGCGGCGGTGAGCAGCACCAGGGCTACGGGCATGTGTACGCCGCCGAAGAGAATGAGCAGGATGGCGGCGGATAGCAGAAAGCCGGGAATCAGGGTTTTGAGGCGGCCGAAGTCCGCTAGCCGGGCGAGGCCGACGGTACCGACGAAGGCGCCAATGTTGTAGATTGCGCCGGCGTAGATGCCGGATTTGGGATCGAGCCCGGCGTCGATGGCCAGCTTGGGGATCCAACTGACGATGGAGTAAAGGACCATGTAGCCAAAGAAGATTGCGCCCCAGAGCAGAATCGTGTCGTGACGGAAGTGCTTGTTGAGCAGCGTCGCCATTACGTGTCGGTTGCGGGCTGGGGGTTGGATTTCTGGCGACGGCTCGTCGAGTGGATGGGTGAGGTAGTTAAGCGGCTCAAGGTTTACTTTCCCGCGCAGGTGGGCGAGAAACGCTGCCGACTCCGGAAGCAGCACGAAGGCGATTGGAAAGAACGCCAGCGAGCCGAAGCCGGAGAACAGCAGCACGCCGCGCCAGGAGTGATGCACGAGCGCCGATGCGGTGAGGAAGCCGGTGGCTGTTGCGCCTAGCGGGTAGCCGCCCTGCAGAAAGCCTACGGCAAAGTTCCGCCAGCGCGGCGGGGCGAACTCGGCGACCAGTGCGGTCATGCAAGCGAGTACAGTTCCGATGCCCGTGCCGACCAGGACGCGGGCGAGAATGAGCTCGACAATATTGACCGAGTAGCCGCTGGCGATCATGCCGCTGGACATCATCATGAGCGAGGCGAGGATGAGGGGCCTGCGGCCGAAGCGGTCGCCGAGCGGGGCAATGAGCAGGCCGCCGATGGCCATGCCGACCAGCGTGGCGCTGAAGACTTCACCGAGTGTTGTGGTCGAGAGGGCCCAATCCTTGGCGATGTAGGGCGCAAGGTAAGAGACGAGGAAGACGTTCATGCCGTCGAGGGCATTGACGAAAAAACACATGGAGACGACGAGGATCGAGAGGCGGCTCCAGCCGATGGCGGGTGGCTCGGAGATGGCTGGGGGCGTGACGGCTGTAGGCGCTGACATTTACGGATTACATTTCCTTAGTTTGAGGGACAGGCGAAATGGTAGCAGATGCGCGGTGCGGCTGGCTCTTAGCGATGAGTTCACTCAGCGGGAGTTGACAGGCTTGTTGATGGGCGTGATGGAACCAGGGTTGTCGCCTTTGGTGGGGTCGACGCGGAAGTCCCAAACGGTTTGGCTGATGTCGGAGGCGGAGAGGATTTCGACCAGTGCGTACTCGCCGACGCGCAGGGGCTCGTCGGGCTGGATGCGCAGCCAGTGCTTGCCGGGGAGGAGTTCGACTTTGGCAGGTATGACGTTTTCGTCCTGAGTGACGGCGCCGCCGGGGCTCATGTGAACGGCGGCGACGATGCGGACGGCGTTGCGCTCGTCGACGCGGACGATGGCGAAGCCGGACTTTGCCGAGCGCGCCCCGTGCTTGCCGCTTACCGGCTTTGCGCCGGAGGTGTTGACGGTGATGGCTTCAGAGAGCATTGGCTTGTTGTCGTCCATCGATGCAAGGGAGAGATAGATGGCCGGGTCTTCGACGTGGAGATGGATTTTGGAGTGGGCGCCGTCGAGCGTGAGGCTGGCGCTTTGGCCGGCCAGGGGATTGAGCGCGCCGAGGCCGCGGCGGGACTTGGCGTCGAGTTCGGAGGAGGTCAGCTCGACCAGCTCGGGTGTGCCTTGAAATGTGTCGAGGACAAAGACGCCGTCTTCGTCGGGCAGATCGAGGCCGGGGGAGATGGTAGGCATGCGCGCTTTGGCTTCATCGCGTGCTTCGGCCTCTTCTTTGTCCACCTCGGCGGCCTGCTGCATGGCGGGGGATGTGTCAGTTGGGTTCGGCTCGGGCGCAGCGTGATCCTGTTCCCATTTGCGGGTCGCGTCCCAGTCGACGAGGTTCGTGGGGATCTCTTCCCAGTCGCCGCGCTCGTTGGAGAGATAACGGACGCGGTCGCCTTTGATCTCGTATTGGCGGACAAGCTGGTAGGAGCCGTCTTTGAGGATGAGGCGATGATTGCGCGCGAGGCCCGGCGGGTCAGGTTTGAGGACCAGCGGCGTGCCGGTTTGCTTGGGCGTGGTGCTGGTTTGTGCGGGTGCTGTGGCCGCGGCGCATATAACTACGGCGAGCGTGAGTAGGTGAAGCAGCCGTCGATGCGCGATGAGGGCCATGGCACTCAGTTTAGACGAGTGACGGCGGAGAGTGTTGGCGCGGATTCGCGGCTTCCCACCCATTCCGCAAAGAACGCGGAATGGATGGGGCACCCGGAGTCTTGCGGATCCGGGACCCAAAGCCGCTTAGCGGGTTATGGAAGTTGTGTTTCTGTCCGTGGGCAGGGTGAAGGCGTTGCTGGGCAGGGACTGGTTGAGCTTGACGTTGGTGTAGTGGCAGGTGCGGTAGCCGTCGGGGCCTTCGTCGAAGCGCTGTTGCAGGCTGATGCCGCGCTCGGTGTCCATCCACAGCGTGGCCTTCTGGATGTACTTGAGCACGGCGGGGTCTTTGGGGATGAGCTCGAGCTTCGCGGTGTCAACGCCGTCAATCTTCTCGGTGCCGAGATACTTGATCTGCCACTTGGCGGAGAGATCTTTGCCGCTTGCGCCGAAGCCGAGCATGAACCAGCTCTCGTATCCGCTGAGCTTGGTAAGCGTGGTCACCTGGTTGATGAGCTTCTCGTAGAGTTTGAAGACGCCGCCGGAGTAGACGTAGGTTTTGGGAACATCCCGGCCGTTGATTTTTTCGATGTGAACGCCCATCTGGAAGGCCGTGCCTTTGCGTTCGTAGTCGACTGTGCCGGTTTGCGTGTCTTCGTCGGGCAGCGGCTGGGTCTGGACGTTTTTGAATTCGAAGTCCGCGGTTGTGGTGTGGAAGCGCGTCGCGGCCGTGTCGAGCTTGGCCAGCACGGAGGCCAGGTCTTCCGCCGCGAAGGCTGCGCGCGCGGGCACAAGCAGCATCGCAATCAAAGCTGCAGTAATGAATTTTCCCCTGTTCATATACTCCTGACAAATCAAACCGGTTAATCCTAAGAACACACGGGATGCGTCCTTAGTTGCTGCCTATAGGTATTGGATGCAGAAAGGGGTACAGAAGATTACAAAGTTAGCGATTCCGATTTGTCGATACTCATTTATCGATACTCATTTATCGATACACATTTATCTGTGCGCCCAGACCACCCAGTTGAGATTTCCCTCGCCGTCGGTCATCGTCTCCCAGTGAGAGACCACCACGGAATCGCCCATGACGGGATCGATGGCCTTGCGCAGGGCCTTGCGCACCTGGGCATCGCTTGCGCCGTCGGGAATCACGACATCCGATGCGCGAACGGTGACGATAAGGTTCTGGCCCCCCGCGCCGCTTACGATGATCGGATGCGCGGGGCCGGAGACGGGCGGCGGGTTATCGGCATAGTTCCAGAGATGCGGCGTGACGAAGATGAAAAGAATAATCAGCGTAACCATCACATCGTAGTGGAAGCTGCCGCGAGAGTAGGTCCAGTAAAAGTAGCTTTTTAGCACTTCGCTGAAGCGGCGCGGAGTGTCGTTCTGTAAATTTGCCATTAGGGCTCCCTGACAATTCTATCCATGCCGCCCATGTAAGGCTGAAGGACGTTGGGTACGGCGACGGAGCCGTCGGCCTGCTGATAATTTTCGAGAATCGCCAGCCAGGTGCGGCCCACGGCCAGGCCGCTGCCGTTGAGAGTGTGGACGAATTCGGGCTTGGCCTTTGCGCCTGCTGGACGGTAGCGGATGTTGGCTCGCCGCGCCTGAAAGGCCTCGAAATTGGAGCAGGAGGAGATTTCGCGGTAGAGGCCCTGGCCGGGAAGCCAGGCTTCAAGGTCGAAGGTCTTGGCGGAGGAAAATCCCGTGTCCCCGGTGCAGAGCAACATGCGGCGATAGGGAATCTCGAGGGCCTCTAAGATTTCTTCCGCATCGCGGGTAAGGCGCTCGTGCTGGGCATCGGAGTCCTCAGGCTTGACGAACTTGACCAACTCGACCTTTTGGAACTGATGCTGGCGGATGATGCCGCGCGTGTCCTTGCCGGCAGCGCCGGCCTCGGCGCGAAAGCACGGAGTATATGCAGTGAGCGAGATGGGCAGGCGGCCTTCGTCGAGAATCTCGTCGCGGTAGAGATTGGTGACGGGAACTTCGGCGGTGGGGATGAGCCAGTGATCGTTGTCTTTGAACTCGCCGCGTGCGGCGGCTTCAGCATCCGTATCCGAACAGCGGAAGAGGTCTTCAGCAAACTTGGGCAACTGTCCGGTGCCGAAAAGTGACTTCGAGTTGACCATGAACGGTGGCAGCACTTCGGTGTATCCGTGCTTGGCCGTGTGCAAATCGAGCATGAAGCCGATCAGAGCGCGCTCCAGCCGAGCGCCTGCGCCCATGTAGACCGCGAATCGCGCGCCGGAGAGTTTGGCGGCGCGTTCGAGGTCCAGGATGCCGAGGCTCTCGCCGATCTCCCAGTGCGGACGGGGCTTCCATTTCACTGTCAAAGATTCGTCCTCGGCCTTGAATTCGAAGCTACGCTTCTGGCCCCACTCCTTGACGATTTGGTTGTCGGTTTCCGACAGCCCCGATGGAACTTCGTCGCGGGTCAGGTTCGGCACACTGGCCAGAGATAAACGGAGCTGATCGTCGAGCGCGGCTGCGGCCTTGTCGAGTTCGTCGAGCTTGTCCTTGAGGGAGCGAGTCTCGTCCATGACCGCAGTTGCGTCTTGACCGGATTTCTTGAGGACGCCCACCTGCTGCGAGAGTTCATTGCGGCGGGCCTTCAACAGCTCAGACTGCGTGATGGCTTCTCGGCGGCTCTTGTCGAGAGCTCGAAAATTGCCTAGCAGAGCCGCGGGGTCTGCGCCGCGCGCACGCAGTTTTTCTTCCACCAACTCCAGGTTTCCCCGGACATAATTCATGTCAAGCATGTCTCAGACAGTTTAAATGAGTGAAGTGATAAGGATCGTTCAGTCGGCAGCTTTGGAGTCGCTCTTCCTTCCGGAATTCAATTGTTCCTGCCAGCCGGGCAGGGTTTGGTCGCCGGTAATGAGGCGCGCGCCTCGGCTAAAGGTAAAGTAGGTCCATATCCAATTGGCCAACACGGAAAGCCGGTTGCGGAAGCCGATGAGGAAGAAGATGTGCACGGTGAGCCATGTAACCCAGGCCGGGAATCCGCTCAAGTGCGCCTTGAAGGGCCATTTCACATCGGCAATCGCGTCCATGCGTCCGATAGTCGCCATGTCGCCTTTGTCGAAGTATCGAAAGGGCGGGCGCTCGCGACCGGCAAGATCGGCGGCAATGAGCTTTGCCACATGGTTGCCCATCTGCATGGCCGGCTGGGCGACTCCGGGAATCTGTTTGCCGTCCTGCATCAGATGGGCGAGGTCGCCGAGTACGAAGACATTTGAAAAGATCGACGAATCGGGGCTCTCAGGATTGAGGCGGTCATTTACGATGACGCAGCCGCGGCGATCAAAGTTGACGATCGGCGGCGCTCCCAGCATCTTGCCCAGCGGCGAGGCCTCGACGCCCGCGGCCCATAGCGTGACGGCGGCCTCAACACGGATCTTGCCGTGTTGGCCCTGGGCTTCAACCCATCCCGGGCCGACGCCGGTGACATTTGTTTTGGTATGCACCTCAACATGCAAACGCTTGAGCGCAGATTCGGCTTGGGCAGACAGATCGGGGGGATATGCGGCGAGTACGCGCTCTCCGGCATCGAGCAGCAGCACACGGGTATCCCTGGTTTGAATGTGCCGAAAGTCCCGGAGCATGTAGAGCTGCGCAATGTCACTGATCGCGCCTGCGAGTTCTACTCCCGTAGGCCCTCCACCGATGACGACGAAGTTGAGCGGCGGGTGCCAGCCCTTCTCAATCATCTGCCGCTCGGCCAGTTCAAAGGCCAGCAATACGCGGCGGCGAATTTCAACGGCGTCTTCGATGGTCTTGAGCCCCGGAGCCAGCGGCTCCCATTCATCTTTGCCGAAGTAGGAGTGCGTTGCGCCGGTGGCCAGGACCAGATAGTCCCAAGGCAGCGCGGCACCGCTGGCGAGCGACACATTGCGCGCGGCGACATCGATGCGGATGACCTCATCCATCAAGACCTGAGTATTTTTCTGGTCGCGAAGAAGGATGCGAATGGGTTGGGCAATGTCGGCAGGCGACAGAACGGCGAGCGCCACCTGGTAGAGCAGCGGCTGAAATGTGTGATGGTTGCTGCGGTCGACGACCGTCACGTCGACGGGAACTTTCGCCAGCGCGCGAGCAGCGTTGATGCCGCCAAAGCCTGCACCCACAATGACCACTTGCGGCCTGCGAGGCGTCTCGCTTGCGCCTGTCCGCTCTACTCCTGCGATTACTTCCAATTGCAGCACCCCTTCCACCCACTTCCACCCACTTTTTTGATGCATTGGGACCAGTAAAGTGACACGATGAACGCGAGAATCAGTCATGGGACAGCTTGAAGAACATCCCTCAGGGCCCGTACGCCATGTTGATTCTTGCGACTTTGCTGTACGCGACCCACCCACTGGGCAGGTTCCCCGGTCCTGCTCATTTAAAAGTAAGTGCCCCGCTGAATAAAAAACAGTTCCAAACTGACCGCCGCCGGAGAATCGTGCCCGGACGCCATTCCTTATGAGCAATCAATGGCTTTGCTGTAGCATCCACGTATGATTGCGGGCGCGAGTTGGGAATGGTGGCTGGGTTTTCATGCAGCGGTAGCGGGGCTGCTGCTGGGCGAGTGGCTGCTGTTTGGCCGACGCACGGACCGGCATACCCAGGCTCATGCGTGGCTGGGAACGGCGGCTCTGGTGGCCGCCGCGGCGGGGTTTGCTGTCTGGCTATATACTGCGCGTGGCAGGCAGACGGCGCTCGAGTTTACGGCCGGCTACATCATCGAGAGTTCCATGAGCATCGACAATCTTTTTGTGTTCATGGTGCTGTTTCAGGGTTTCGAGATCAGCCGCACACGGCAGCACAAAGCGCTCCTGTGGGGAATCGCGGGAGCTGTCATACTACGGGGATTGTTCGTAGCTCTTGGCGTTGGCCTTTTGCAGCGCTTTGCGTGGATCAGTTATGTGCTGGGGCTGTTCCTGCTTTATACGGCGGTGAAGCTGGTTTTGGGGGGCTCAGCACACGAGGTGATTCCAGATTGGATACGGAGATTGCAACCGGCGAAGGGATCGCTGCTGCCGGTGATTGTGGCTGTTGAGGTCACGGACTTGCTCTTTGCCACCGACTCAATTCCAGCGGTGCTGGCTGTTTCGCATAATCCATTTGTAGTTTATACGTCGAATATTGCGGCCGTACTCGGCTTGCGCTCACTTTACTTTGCGCTGGCAGCAATGCTCGATCGGTTGAAGTACCTGCACTACGGGTTGGGCGCGATGCTAGGGTTCGTGGCGCTCAAGATGCTTGCAGCGCGGTGGATAAGTGTCCCGATTACGCTCTCCCTGGCAGCGATGGGAGCGATTCTGCTGTCGTTTGCAATAGCGGAATGGGGACTGCGGAAGTCAAAGGCTGGTTGACGGGCGGCACACCGGAATTTTTCTGGATGCGGAAGTGCTCGCTGTACTTGTTGTCCGTTACGCAGAAATGCCCGATGAACCAATCGCTCACCGATTGAATGATTTCAATGGCATCTCCGAGTTCGGTGCAGGTTGCAAAACGCGCCTGCATTGTGACGAGTCTTTCGATCAGTTGTATGTGCTCCTGGCGGTGCGTTTCCAGGCATGGATGGCCGCATTGAAAGAGCAACAGTTCCTCTCGCTCATGATGGGCCGCGGAATGGTTGTGCAGACGCTGCAGCAGGTCTGCAATCGGTTGTTTGTTAAGCGTGCCAGTCAGGGCAAGGGCATTTCCGGCACTCTGCAGGTCGTTGACCAGAGCGATCAATAGCCTGTGATCGTTGTCCAGTTCCGCGACCCCTGTCTTTAGCTTTTCATTCCAAATCAATTGCATACAACAGTACATCCTCCTCGGCGCGCCGGTGGGCCCGGAAAACGAAAGACCGGCGTTGTTTGTTCGATTGAGACAGACTCGTGCTCCCTGTTCCATATGGAGTGGGCGCACCGATGACTTGATCGTCATTGTTTTGAGACAGTTGAGCCGGAGCTGTGGAGAACTCACGCAGCCAATTCCTTTTTTGAATATTGAATTGTTGCCGAGTACCGGAATGGGAGGCTGGGAGAATTATGTGCGAGAAGGAAGAATTTGGACGAGCTGCCCTTACTCCCCGGCTTGTTGGTGCAACTGCCGCAGTGCTCTGTCGATTTCCATCTTCTGTTGTGTGAGCAGGGCAAGTTCGGCGAAGTCTGCGCGGCGTTCGGCTTCGGCGATTTGAGAGCGGAGGTCGCGCTGGCGGGCTACCATCGCCCGCTCATGAATCTCCTGAATGGCGCTAAGCACCTCACCCTCTTCCGGCGGTTTTGTCTCCGCCAGCAATGTCTCGGCAAGCATCGCCCGCTGGGCTTCATCGTCGATGGAATCCATGGGGTCGGTTGCGCCGCGCTGGGCGAGTGCCTGCATGGCGGGAAAGCTGGACAAGTGTTCGAACCATGTGGGCTGCTGGGCGATTGCGGTTGCGGCCGCGCGGCGCGAGGACTCGAATTCAGCGTCAGTGATCGCGAGGGCTCGCAGCAGGACGCGCTCAACTTCGGTAAGCGTGGCGGCGCGGGTTTCAATGTGGTCGCGGCGGCGAAGCGCGGCCTGGCGGAGTTCTTCTCTCAGAACGGCGGAATCGATGCCGAGCTTCTGCGCGGCGTCGGCTGCAAATTCATCTCTTGACAGTTTTTCCGGGATGCGGCGGATGTGGGGCAGCAGGTAGTTCATAGCCTTGACCTTCTGCTCGGAGCTTGCGCCGGGGAAGAGCTGGCGTGCGCGCTCGATCAGATAATCCGACTGGCGGCGGGAGGATTTGATGGCCTGTCCATAGGCTTCCAGGCCGCGCTCGCGGATGAAGCGGTCGGGGTCGAGGCCGTCGTCGAGGGTGACGATCTTGATGGCGAAACCTTCTTCGGTGAGCAGCGCAATGGATTTTTCGGCGGCGTTGGCACCGGCGGCATCGGGATCGAAGTTCACCACAACATTGGAGGTGTGGCGCTTGAGGATGTTGACCTGCTGCTCGGTGAAAGCGGTGCCGGATGTCGCGATGACATGCTGTATGCCGCGCAGGAAGACGGAAATGCAGTCCATCTGGCCTTCGACGAGCAGGGCATATCCGGCCTGGCGAATCGCGGCTTTGGCCTTGTCGAGATTGAAGAGGACTTGCCCTTTTGAATAGAGCGGCGTTTCTGGCGAGTTGATGTACTTGGGCCCGGCTTTGTCGCCGGTTTCGAGCGTGCGCGCGGTGAAGGCGATGACGCGACCGCCTTCGTTCGCGATGGGGAACATGATGCGCTTGCGGAAGCGATCATATATCGGGCCTTGCGTCCCGTCGCCTTGTTCTTTCGAACTGAAGAGGCCTGAGGCGCGGAGGGTTTCCTGGTCGGCCATGCCGCTGAGCCGGTCGCGGAGCGCACCGAAGCTGTCGGGGGAGTAGCCGATGCGGAATTGTTTGATTCCCTCTGGCGTGAGGCCGCGCCCGGCAAGGTACTCTCGCGCCACTGCGCCCTCGGGGCCGCGGAGGTGGTCTTCAAAAAAAGCAGCGGCGGTATCGTGGAGTTCGAGAAGCTTTCCGCGGAGCCGCGCTCCGGCGGCTTCTTCCGGCGAGGAGAACTCGCGCTTGGGCAGGGGAATGCCGCACTTCTGGGCGACGATGCGGACGGCCTCCGGGAAGCCGACGTTCTCGATCTTGCCGACAAAGCTGAACACGTCGCCCGAGACTCCGCAGCCGAAGCAGTGATAAAACTGCCGCACCGCATGAACCGAAAACGAAGGCGACTTCTCCTTGTGAAACGGGCAAAGCCCGGAGTAGTTCTGCGCGCCGGCCTTGCGCAGGCGGATGTAGCCCTCGATCACCTTGACGATGTCGGCCTGCTGCTTGACGGACTGTGCGAAGTCGGACACGGGATGTATAGAGGATACGGCGGGGTGGGTGTGCGGGAGTGTGGAAGGGGTGGATATCGGGTGCGACAAAATGCAGCGATCCAGCTCCGCGTTGCGGGATATCGATTCAGAAAGTCAAAAAGTCAATGGGGCTCGGGGCGTCTATCGGGAAATTGCCTGTGCAAATTTGATCATCAAGGCCGCACTGCCTCTTGATGTACTGAATACGCCGACACAGGGATCTCCGCATACAATCTTGGTAATAGAAAGGGGAAGAAGCCATGGCTACAAAAAAGAAACAAGGGACGACAGCAGTCGCAGATTTGATTGACGCCTTGAATGAAGATCTGGCCCGCGAATACCAGGCCATCATCGCCTACACCGTTTACAGCAGCGTCCTCACCGGCGCCAAATGGATGAGTATCGCCGCCGAACTCAAAGTTCATGCCGGCGAGGAGTTGCAACACGCCCTGATCATCGCGGACCAGATCGACTACCTTGGAGGTTCACCGACGGCAACTCCCAAACCGGTGAAACTGTCGAAGAAGCCGGAAGACATGATTCGCTTCGACCTGGACAACGAAACCGAGACCATCAAAAACTACCGCCTGCGCGTGAAGCAAGCCGAGGCTCTGGGCCATTACGCGCTTGCGGAGAAACTGCGCCAGATCATCGCTCAGGAGCAGGAACACCAGCACGACCTGGCAACAGCCCTCGGCATCGACGTTCCCAAAGTTCTCGAAGGTGGCGCTTAAGCCTGTCGCACTGCCGGGCAAGCGGCCCAGAGGGTTGCAACCCATCAGGCCTTTGCCAAGTTGACGATGTCCTTCACTTCGAGAATCTGTTTGGGACTGCCCGTGATAGTCGAGTTGATCATGGCCTCACCCACTTCCTGCAAGGTGCAAAACATTGCCGGGTAGAGTGCGCGACCGATGGGGTAGATCCAGGCAAACAACTTGTAAGGAGTCTTTAAATTTTTCTGGCCCGGGGTTGCTTTCATAAACCCGGGCCGGAACATGTACGCATTGTTGAATAGTCGCATCAAGGCATTTTCCGTGGCGCCTTTTACGCGCGCCCAGGCACTGCGGCCTTGTTCGCTGCTGTCGGTGCCCATGCCGGTGACGTAGCAAAAGGTCATCTCCGGGTTCAGTTTGGCCAGAAGCTGCCCGAAGTTCAATGTGAGGTCATAGGTGATGTGCTTGTAGTTCTCCTCGCTCATACCGACCGAGGATACGCCCAGGCAGAAATAGCACGCGTTGTATCCCATCAATTGCGACTCGATGGGCGCGAGATTGAAAAAATCAGGATGAATGATTTCGCGAAGCTTAGGGTGTGAAATTCCCCCCGGCTTTCGATTGATGACCAAAACCTGCTCGACATCAGGGTGGTTCAGACACTCGAGAAGGACGCCCTCCCCGACCATGCCTGTTGCTCCGGTGATGATTGCTTTAACTCTCATGAATGTATGGTGACAGAATATTGCTCGGGTGCAGAGGTATTCTTGCATTATTTGGAGGACGCTTTCGATGAAGGCAGCCATTGTGAGAGCGCCGCAGAGCACGCCGGTCTATGGGGATTTTGAGGAGCCTGTTGCGCGGAGCGGGCAGAGGATTGTGACGGTGAGAGCCGCCGCCCTCAGCAACCTTACGAAGATGCGCGCGTCGGGCAGCCACTACAGTTCGGAGGGCGTTTATCCGGCGGTTGCCGGAGTGGACGGTGTGGGAATCACTTCCGATGGGCAGCGTGTGTACTTTGCGCTACCCGAGGCGCCGTTTGGGGCGCTTGCGGAGAGAACGGTTGTCGGGGAGGAAAATTGCATCCCGCTGCCCGACGGCCTGGATGACATTACGGCAGCGGCCATCGCAAATCCGGGGATGTCTGCGTGGGCGGCCATGATGGAGCGCGCGCAGTTGAAGGCCGGGGAGACGGTGCTGGTGAATGGCGCGACGGGGACGGCGGGCAGGCTGGCGGTGCAACTGGCGAAGTATCTGGGAGCGGCCAAGGTAATTGCGACCGGTCGCAATGAGGCGGAGCTGGACGAGGTAAAGGCGTTGGGCGCCGAGGTGACAATTCCGTTTGCGTTGGGAGCCACGCAACCGCTTGGGGCGCAACGGTATGAAGAGGCCCTGATTCAGGAGTTTGAGCGCGGCATTGACGTAGCGATCGACTATCTCTGGGGCGCCAGCGCGCTGGCGATTATTGCGGCGGTTGCGAAGGGCGGGGACGCAGCGAGACCGGTCCGATTGGTGCATGTCGGTGCCGCAAGTGGAGAGGAGACCATTGAGCTGCCGGGCGCAGCGCTGCGCTCCTCCGCAATTGTGCTGATGGGGAGCGGCTTGAAGAGCGTACGTTTTCCTGGGCTTCTTGCGGGGATTGGGAAGGTGTTCGAGGCGGCGATTCCGGCAGGGCTGGAGATTGCAACGAAGACGGCGCCACTCTCAGAGGTGGAAAAGTATTGGAGCTTGCCGGCCAAACCGCGTGTTGTATTCAAGATTGGCGAGGGCTGAAGAGGCGCTTGCGTAGCCCGGGCCGACGCATCTAATTTCCCCAATCTCTTTCCGTGCCTTGTTTTATAACAGGGCACGACTTCAAAAGCCTGCCCTGATCGCCGTCGAAGGGGGGCCACAACCGAAGCACTCTGCAACGAAGGCTTCAGCCCACTGGCATGCTCCGCCATTCCGCGACCCAGCTAAAGCAGTGCCCTCGTTACAAAGCCAGTGAATCCAGTGTTCTGCGCTACATTTTCTCGTCCAGTCATAGAAAAGGCTTCGATGCGTCGGCCCTGCTGGCGTAGCGATATTGCAGTTTGACCTCAACCCAGGAAAACGATACAATCGTAGAGTTTGGCGAAGTGCGCCCCGAGCGGGTGTGCGGGATTCTTGCGGGTTCGTCTCAGTAACGTGCGATCCGCTTCCCGATGCAGTCTATGTATCCGCCCCAAGCAAAAGATTTGAGTGAATGCGTTCATGCCGCATGGCATGAGCGCTGGAGGAGTTTTTATGTACGCAGTGATTCGGACCGGCGGTAAGCAGTACCGCGTAGCGCCCGGTGACGTGGTGAAGATTGAGAGCGTTCCCTCGGAAGATCAATCTGTCGAGTTCAGCGATGTGCTGGCCGTCTCCGGCGAGCCCGGAACGCTGGCCAAGCCCTCCGCGGCCAAGGTGACGGCAGAAGTTCTCGGCGAGGGCCGCGGCAGCAAGATCCTGGTCTTCCACCTGAAGCGGAAGAAGCAGTACAAGAAGCTCCAGGGTCACCGGCAGAATTTTACCGAGGTGCGCATCAAGAGCATCGTGGCCGATGGCGTAACTTACTCGGCGGCGAATTAGCTTTTAGCTCTCAGCCTTCAGCTTTCAGTTTTTTCATCGCGAAGGATGGGATGTTTGATTCACAGTTGACTATCTGATAGCTGAAAGCTGAGAGCTGACGGCTGTTTTACAAGGAGATTCGGCAATGGCACATAAAAAAGGTGGAGGAAGTTCCACAAACGGACGCGATTCCAATGCACAGCGGCTGGGCGTAAAGGCCTTTGCCGGCGAGTTGGTCACTGGCGGCTCCATTATCATGCGGCAGCGCGGCACGCGCATCAAGCCCGGCCTCAACGTGGGCATCGGCTCTGACGACACACTGTTTGCCAAGGTCACGGGCCGCGTGAAGTTTATCGACCGCGGGAACCATGGCCGCTTTGCCGCCATCGAACCGGCGTAAAACAGCGGTCAGGTTTCAGGGGTCAGGGGTCAGGGATCAGACGGGTCGCGGGTTTTTCCCGGCTCATTTGAATGTTAGCCACGACACGAATCGAGTATCCCGAGTTCTGGCGGAATTGAAGAGACAACTCAAACAAGAAAAGCCACGGCAACCGCCGTGGCTTTTGTCTTTCTGACCCCTGAAACCTGATCCCTGAAAACTGCGCTTACAACTCCGACTCTCGGCCTTTCAAGTTCCGATTAAGCACCTTCTCCACCACTTTCTCGACATCGTTCAGGAAAAAGCTGGTGGCTGGCTTTTGCACGGCGATACCGGGTTCTGCGCGTCCCAGCGCGGCGGCAATCTCGTTCCATCGATAGATTGTGGAGTTGTCCGGCGCCACCACTGAGGCGGGACTCGTACGTGGCAAAAGGGAGTAGACAATCCATACCAGGATGGAAACCAGCGACAGAGACTGATGAACAACATCCAGCGCTCCCCCAACCGATACATGGGCCGATATCAGCGTGTAATAAACAAAGTTGCTCGCCGACATAATGCCCAGGCCGAGCGCGATGCCAAAGGACAGATCGCGAACAGATAGCCGAAGGGCCTTACGGCATATGCAGAAAAAGACCAAGAGAGAGAGCAAAACAGCGCTGACCGAACGCATCAAGCCATCCGCGATGGTGGGCAGTATCTGAATGTCGCGATGAAGAATGGATGAAGACGTGAACGTCAACAGCAGCGATATGACCACAGCCCAACGGAGTACCGCAACGCCGATTTTAAGCAAGCCCGGAAACGGCGAGAGCGCGGAGCGGAAAACTTCAAAGCAAATGAGAAAAACAACCACCGCTCTGACAATCGTGGGCAACCAGTAGGCGTAGTAGAACGGCCCCGCAATATAGATCTCTGAGGAAGCGGACGGATCGAAAAGCAACCTCAAATCGAGGGGTGTCTCCAATAGATGCAGTGCCAGATACCCGGCCATCGCGGGAACAACCTTGCCCAGGCCCTTGATCCAAAAAAGAATACTTACGATCATCCAAAGGGCAACTTCGGCAAGGTCCAGAAGCGATCCTGCGTATTGCATAGTCATATGGCCCATACTGTCATCCTTGGAGTTCCCTTAGAATAGCTCCAAATAGATCATTGCTCAACAAATAAATGTAACCACCTACTGACACTTTCGCGCCATCAGACATGTAACGGCTCTGCGTGAAACCTGAGCACGACTTGCGTGAAACCTTAACAAACTTGATCCCCGTGTCTCCTTTCATTCCTTGCTATCCGGAGCCCAGGGTCCGGCAAATTCACGCTCCCAGATCACTCCGGGCTCGCGAATCTCAAGCAAATGTAATATTTACAAGAACTTAGATGCATTTTTCGATTCACCTTCCGGCCTTGTCGCTCCTGCTGCCGCCTCATAGCCTTCACCGCCTCAAATCGCTCATTCTGACGTGTATTCCACACCCTGTCCATGGTAAAATTCAATTAGGCAAACATTGCGTAAAGCCTCTGTCTTTCAATCGTTTAGCAATCGTTTAGCACAGATCCAGGGTTCGATTTGGCCAACATGACATCCCATGTCGTCCTTCCCAAAATAGAACAGATTGTGTGCTGTTTTGGATGTGCTCCACATCACTCAAGGATCGCGGCAGACATGAGATTCCCGTTGAAGGCAATCGCTGAGAATACGCATTCATCAGCGGGCGTTTCCAACACCCGCATAGTGCACGCGCACACTGCGCCTCTAGCTCGAGTACAGGATCGAACGGACACCTATGGCCACTGAAGTAGTCAGTAGTATCCCGCTCAAGGACGATGCCGGCAGCTATACCGGCGACAACATCAAAATCCTCGAAGGACTAGAGGCCGTCCGCCTTCGCCCGGCCATGTACATCGGCTCCACTGGCGAAATTGGCCTGCACCACCTCGTCTATGAGGTCGTCGACAACTCCGTTGACGAGGCTCTCGCCGGCTACGCGAAAAAGATTGAAGTCATCATCCACGTGGACAACTCCGTCACGGTAATCGACGATGGCCGCGGCATTCCCGTGGACATGAAGACGCTGCCCAACGGCGAGAAGATGTCGACCGTTGAAGTCGTGCTCACCAAGCTTCACGCCGGCGGCAAATTTGATTCGTCCACTTACAAAGTTTCAGGCGGTTTGCACGGCGTCGGCGTAAGCTGCGTCAACGGCCTTTCGCAGGAGTTCAACGTAGAGATCTGGCGCGACGGCCACACCTGGGAGATGGACTTCAGTTGTGGCATCCCGACCAACCAACTGCGGCAGACAGGCACCAGCAAGCGGCGCGGCACCAAAGTCCACTTCCTGCCCGACAAGTCGATCTTCACTTCCACCGAGTACAACTACGACACGCTCGCCCAGCGCCTTCGCGAGATGGCCTTCCTCAACAAGGGTCTTGAGATCTCGCTTGTCGACGAGCGCACCGCCGACTCGAAGACCGGCGAAGCCAAGCGGGCTGATTTTAAATACGCGGGCGGCATCTCGGAGTTTGTAAAGCATCTCAACCGCGGCAAGAGCGTATTGCATGAGAAGCCGATCGTGATGGAAGCGCTGCGCGACGGTGTAGATATCGACATCGCCCTGCAATACAACGACAGCTACTCTGAAACCGTGTTCAGCTTTGCCAATAACATCAACACCGTCGATGGCGGCACGCACCTCTCAGGCTTCCGCAGCTCGCTCACGCGCACCATCAACGCCATCGGCCAGTCCATGGGCTTGTTCAAAGACCTGAAAGAAAGCCTGAGCGGCGACGACGTGCGCGAGGGCCTCGTGGCCGTAGTCAGCGTCAAGCTTTCGCAGCCGCAGTTTGAAGGCCAGACCAAGGGCAAGCTCAACTCCGACATCGCCGGCACCGTGCAGGCATTCGTGAACGAGCGACTGGGCGGCTTCTTAGAGCAAAATCCACCCGTCGCCCGCAAGATCATCAACAAAGCCATTGAAGCCGCGCGCGCGCGCGAAGCGGCCCGCAAGGCCCGCGACCTCACGCGGCGCAAGGGTGCGCTCGATGGCGGCGGCCTGCCCGGCAAGCTGGCCGACTGCAGCGAAAGAAATCCGGAGCGCTGCGAACTGTATCTCGTCGAGGGCGAGAGCGCAGGCGGCACGGCCAAGCAGGGCCGCGATCGGCGCTTCCAGGCCATTCTTCCACTCAAGGGAAAAATTCTCAACGTCGAAAAGGCGCGCTACGACAAGATGCTGGGTCACGAGGAAATCCGCGCCATGATCACCGCCCTCGGCTGCGGCATCGGCAAAGACGACTTCGACGCCTCGAAGATCCGCTACAGCAAGATCATCCTCATGACGGACGCCGATGTCGACGGCTCGCACATTCGAACTTTGCTGCTCACATTTTTCTTCCGTCACATGACGGAGCTGATCAAGCGCGACAACATCTACATCGCCCAGCCGCCGCTCTACAAGATCAAGAAGGGCCGCTTCGAGCAGTACATCAAGGACGATCGTGAGTTCGTCAAGGTCATGGTGAAACGCGCATCCGACGGCATAGTCGTCCGCCACGGCGAGGCGGCAAGCCGCATTGAGGGCGCTGATCTCACACGCTTCATGAGCACGCTCAACGAGTATCTGGGCTATGTCGAGAAGGTCGACAAGCGCATCCGCAACGAAAAGCTGACCGAGTTGCTCGCCCGCATGGAGCTGACCAACCGCGCCGACTTCACCTCGAAGGTAGAAGACAAACTGCCCGAGAAGCTGGCAGCGCTGCAAAAGCAGTTGGCCAAAGTCGCCGACGAACTTGATTTCAAGCTTGCAGATCCAGTGAAGGACGAAGAGCATCACACCTGGTCGATCTGTTTCACCGACTCGCAGGGCGCAACGCGCTGCATCGACTGGAACCTTGCATCGAGCCCTGAGTTCCGCCAGATGATGGCCAAATACAGCCAGATCAAGGAATATCTCGAGCCACCGTTTCTCATCGAGTTTGCCGGCAAAGGCTCCGCGGAAGCCGAAGCGGTGGCAGAGGACGAAGGAGCCGATGCCGAAGGAGTGCCAACGACGGACGGTTCCGACGCCGGCACGGCAAAAAAGGCCGCCGGCCGTCAGGCGCGTGTGTTGCGCGACCCGGTTGAAAAGCAGACCGCGCGCGAGCTGTTTGCCTACATCGTCGAGCAGGGCAAGAAGGATTATCAAGTCCAGCGCTACAAAGGCCTCGGCGAGATGACCTCCACGCAGCTCTGGGAGACCACCATGGACCCCGAGCGCCGCACGCTCTTGCGAGTCAAGCTCGAAGACATCGCGGAGACCGACGCCATCTTCACCACCCTCATGGGCGAAGACGTTGAAGCGCGCAGAAAGTTCATCGAAGACAACGCGCTCGACGTGAAGAATCTGGACATCTAGATTTTTCAGAGCGTCTCTACCGTCCTGCAAGCTCCGTGCCCCATCCTTTCGACTTTTTTCTGTCGAAAGGGTGGGGGGCCACGAATCCAAACCGGTTATTCCATAAGCACGAAAATATGTACCCCCAGATATCGCATTTGATATATGGAAACCACAAATGTTCTATCCCGCACCATCCTCTGTGACCCGTGTCACAGCCCGCACTAATCCTCAATCAAGATGCTTGTTGGTGTTCTGCGGCAACCAGGTCTTGCCGCATAGAAATTACCCGACAGGAGTCTCTCATGGCTAGGATTATAGGCGGTATAGCTACATCCCACTCTCCAACCATTGCATTTGCGCAGGATGCTCACAAGGAAAACGATCCGGCTTGGGCGCCGATCTTCGAAGGCTTCGGCCCGGTAAAAAAATGGCTGGCCGAGAAGAAGCCCGACGTCTTGTTCTATATCTATAACGACCACATCACATCCTTTTTCTTCGACCACTACTCTCACTTTGCCCTTGGCATCGGCGAGGAGTATCCGCCTGCCGACGAAGGCGGAGGCGTGCGGCACATTCCCACCATCAAAGGCCACCCCAAGCTGGCCGAGCACATCGCGTTTGGCCTGGTCGCGGACGAGTTCGACCTCTCCTACTTTCAGGGCAAGGGCATGGACCACGGCGCATTCTCGCCCTTGTCGATGATGATGAAGCACGAGGGCGAGTGGGAGTACCCGATCGTGCCGCTCCAGGTGGGCGTGCTTGAGGTACCCGTCCCCTCGGCAAAGCGCTGTTACAAGCTTGGCCAGTCGCTGCGCAAGGCCATCATGAGCTATCCCGAGGATCTCAAAGTCGTCATCGTCTCGACAGGTGGTTTATCTCATCAGGTACACGGCGAGCGGTCCGGCTACAATAACGAACCCTGGGATCGCCAGTTCCTCGACATGATTACCGACGATCCGGTGCGCCTGTCCGAAATTACAATTGCCGATTATGTCCGGCTTGGCGGCCAGGAAGGCGCTGAGGTGATCATGTGGCTCATCATGCGTGGCGCGCTTTCCGCCAACGTGAAGAAAGTCCACCAGAGCTACTACCTGCCCACGATGACCGGCCTCGCCACCCTCGTTCTTGAGGACCAGTCCATCGATCCACCGGCCGATACACTGGATGCCATTCGCGACCACATGCTTGCGCAGTACAAGGGAATCGACAAGCTCGAGGGAAACTACCCCTACACCGTTTCGCGCATGGCCAAATCCTTCCGCGTCAATACATTCCTGCACGCACTGATCAAGCCCGAACATCGCCGGCGCTTCAAGGAAGATCTTGAGGGGCTCTTCACGGAGTGGAAGCTGACCGAGGAAGAGCGCAAGATGATTCGCAACCACGAGTGGCAAAACATGATCCACTACGGTGTCTGCTTCTTCATGCTGGAGAAGATGGGGGCGGTCATTGGAACCTCCAACCTGCACATCTACGCCGCCATGGCCGGCAAGCCGATCGAAGAATTCCTGAAGACGCGCAACGCGCCCGGCGCTCTCTACTCCGTAGCCGCCGAAGTACCCAAAAAATTCACCACGGCCGAAGACAGCCAACACGATGTGCCCGAAGCAGTCGTCGCAAAATAGCAATTGGGGTGCTTATCCCCACAAGCAAGACAGCGGGGCGGCAAAGAGATGATTGCCAAAGGGCGCTGCCGCCTCGCCGTCGTAAAACACCACACCGAACTTGAAATCGCTGCCGCATGCCCGCGCCAGCTTGCGCAGTCCCTTGAAGTCGTTGCTGTTTACCGTGGCGCTGGCTTTGACCTCGATTCCCACCACAGCCCCTGCGCTATCTTCAAGAACCATATCTACCTCGTCCTGATCCTTGTCGCGATAGTGGTAGACAGCGCAGCTGCTATCGAACCATGAGATGTGCTTCAATACCTCCGCGAAGACGAAAGTCTCAAGCAGGCTGCCGAAAAGCGCGCGGTCCCGCTTCACCCGCTCAGCAGTAATGCCTTTGAGCGTGGCCAGCAATCCGGAGTCGAGGAAGTGGAGCTTGGGTGTCTTGACCAGGCGGCTGAGCCGGTTGCGAGACCAAGGCTCGACCCGGCGCACAAGATACAACTGTTCCAGGATGCCGATGTATTTGCTGGTCGTCTTGTCGTCAAAGCCCATCTGCCCACCGATCTGAGTAAAGTTGGTGAGCTGGCCAGAGTGCTGGGCGAGAACCTGCACCAGGCGCGGCATACGGTCGAGCTTCTCAATGTCGGCGATATCGCGCACGTCCCTCTGCACAATGGCGCGAATGTAATCGCGCGCCCAGGCGCGGCGCCTCTCGGCATTCTTGCGCCGCAGCATCTCCGGAAAACCGCCAATCAGCACCGCATCCACCAGGTCTCTGCCGATCAGAGTTTCGCCCGCTTTGCCAAGCTTGCCCTGGAATGCGGCCTTGAGAAACGTCGGCTTGCGCCGGTGAATCTCGGCCTGCGAAAGCGGAAGCAGGTTCACGATCTCCATACGGCCGGCCAGGCTCTCTGAGACTTGCGGCACGGTGAGAAGATTCGCCGAGCCGGTGAGCAAGAATCGCCCTGGGCGGCGATTCTCGTCGACGGACTTCTTGATAGAACGCAGCAGATCGGGGGCGCGCTGCACTTCGTCGATGGTGAGCCGATCGACGCCGCGCAGCAGGCCGTCGGGATCGCTCTGAGCCGATGCCAATAGCGTGGCATTGTCCATGTTGAGAAATTCGCGCGGTCCTCGAACCATTTCGCGGACCAGCGTTGATTTGCCGCACTGGCGCGGGCCGGTCACCAGCACTACCGGCGTATCCGTGAGCGCGGTAGCAATCACCATCGTCGCAAAGCGCGGATATATCGAATCGTTTACGCCGTCCATCTCGGATGCAACCTCCGTCCATTCCGGATCAATATATCGTCCATGTCGGATTATAGATGCGTCCAATCCGGATTATATTACCGTCCATCTCGGATTGAGTATACATGCATTCCGGGCCGGAATATCGTCCAATTCGGATTATAATGTCGTCCAATTCGGATTATAGACTCGTCCAATTCGGAATAAAATGGGCTTGTATGTAACATTATCAGCATGATGCAGAGCTCCGGCTCGATGCCGATGTCGAAAGCGCAGACCATAGCCCCACAACTCGGCGCCTAGGAGATGCCGGCCCCTAATCGCCCACAAATAATCCAGCAAACGAAAGAGAATTGCTCTGTTCTATCACATTCACCCTTTGCAATTGGCACAATTCTCAGCACCCGGCCCGGAAACCCGACCCTCGCTTGTTATTCCCTATTTCCAGCATTTCAATTAACTTCAAACTCAGGCAATGTCCCGGAGGCTCTTGTGAGTTCAATCGATCCGTCGTTATCCAATCGCGATCTGTCGCCCACCACGCCGTCGCAGCGGACGTGGGGGTTCTATAACTACACGGCCTTGTGGTTCTCCATGTGCATGGAGATCACCACCTACCAGCTTGCCTCCTCGCTCATCGCCAAGGGCATGGACTGGAAGCAGGCGATTGGGACCGTGCTGTTGGGCAATCTGATTGTGTTGGTTCCCATGCTGCTCAATGCTCATGCGGGCGCCAAGTATGGAATTCCTTTTCCGGTGTTCATTCGCGCGCCCTTTGGCGTACGCGGCGCAAACCTGGCCGCGCTATTGCGCGCCGTTGTGGCCTGCGGGTGGTTCGGCATTCAGGCCTGGATTGGCGGCACCGCGATCCATGCCATGCTGGCCGTCATCTGGCCCTCGACGGAGACGAACAACGGAATTCTTTGGGCGTGCTTTCTGGGCTTCTGGCTCTTGAACATGGTCGTCGTCTGGCGCGGCGTCGAATCCATCCGCCATCTGCAAGCCTTTGGAGCGCCGTTCATGTTCCTCATGGCGGCGGCGCTGATGATCTTCATCCATCACAAGGCCGGCAGCTTTGGCAGCATGTTGTCCACGCCCAGCAAATTTCATTCGACAGGCGAGTTTCTGGCGGTGTTCTTTCCGTCGCTTACGGCAATGGTCGGCTACTGGGCCACGCTGGCCTTGAACATTCCCGACTTCACCCGCTACTCGAAATCGCAAAGCGCCCAGTCCTGGGGCCAGGCCTTCGGGCTGCCCGTGGCGATGGTGCTGTATACGTTCGTCGGCATCAGCGTGACGTCGGCATCGGCTGTGCTCTTCGGCAGGCCCATCTGGAATCCGATTGAGCTGATCGGAGCCTTCCATCAGCCAGTAGTAGCCTTCATCGCTTTAATAGCCATCCTGGTCGCTACCCTGAACGTGAATATCGGAGCGAATGTTGTTTCGCCTTCGAATGATTTCTCAAATCTCTATCCGCGCCTGATTAGTTTCAGAACTGGCGGCCTCATCACTGGCTTCCTCGGCCTGGCCATGTGCCCATGGAAGCTGCTGGCCACGCCCGACGCTTACATCTTTGGCTGGCTGGTGGGCTACTCGGGGTTGCTGGGGCCGGTGGCCGGAATCATGGTGACGGATTATTTTCTGATTCGTGGAACCGAGCTGGACGTGAACTCGCTCTACCATCGCGAGGGCGCGTACTACTACACGAAGGGCGTAAATCCTCGAGCCATGATTGCACTGGCGGCGGGCGTGGGGTTGGCGCTCGTGGGTCTGGCCGCCCCGCCGCTGCGCTTTTTATACGACTACGCATGGTTCGTGGGGTTCTTTACGGCGTCAATCGTCTACCTTGGCCTCATGAAGGTGGCTGCGCCTGCGGTGTATGGAGGCACGGCCATGGAGGCAGCACCGGAGGAATAAGTTGGTTACTGCCGCGAGGGCTGACTGCCCGTGAGATCGGCGGTTGGTACGGCGGCCAACACTTCCGTCTCGGGCGGCAGCGGCGCAGGCAGTGGGCCTTCGAGGGCCAAAGCCAGCACCTCATCCATAGTCTCGACGAAATGCAGCTTCATCGAGTTCTTGATGTTGTCGGGCAACTCGGCAAGGTCTTTCTCGTTGGCGCGGGGAAGGATGGCTTCGAAGAGTCCGGCGCGGAGTGCGGCCAACAACTTCTCCTTGAGTCCGCCGATGGGAAGCACCTTGCCGCGCAGCGTGATCTCGCCGGTCATGGCGATATCGCGGCGGACGGGAATTTTGGTGAGTGCGCTGGCCAGAGCCGTGGCCATGGTGATGCCGGCCGAGGGGCCGTCCTTGGGGATTGCGCCTTCCGGGACATGCAGGTGAATGTCAAGGCTGCGATAGAACTCGCGCCGGAGGCCGAGCGCGGCGGATTTGCTGCGGATGTAAGCGAGCGCGGCCTGCGCTGACTCCTGCATCACATCGCCCAACTGGCCGGTGATGGTGAGCTTGCCTTTGCCGTCGAGGATCTGGACTTCCGTCGTCAGAATGCTGCCGCCGACTTCGGTCCATGCCAGGCCGGTGACCAGGCCGACTTCGCTCTTCTCGTGAGCTTCCGAGTCGCGGAACTTGGCGACGCCCAGAAACTCGCCGATGTTGGCGGCAGTGATTTCTTCCTTGTGCTTGCCGCCCTTGCCGCCTTTGTTGACCACCTTGCGCGCCACCTTGCGGCAGACGTTGCCCAGTTCGCGCTCCAAATTGCGGACGCCGGCTTCGCGCGTGTAATAACGAATCACTTCCAGAATGGCATCGTCTTTGAAGACGACGTTCTTATCGCTGAGGCCGGTCTGCTCGCGCTGCTTTTTGACCAGGTACTGTCGAGCAATCTCGAGCTTCTCCTGCTCCGTGTAGCCCTGCAGGCGCAGCACTTCCATGCGGTCCTGAAGCGGCGCAGGGATAGTGTGCATCACATTCGCCGTGGCGACGAAAAGGACCTGCGAGAGGTCGTAGTCCACGTCGAGGTAGTGATCCTGGAAGGTGGTGTTCTGCTCGGGGTCGAGCACTTCAAGCAGGGCTGAGGCCGGATCGCCGCGGAAGTCGGAAGAGATCTTGTCCACTTCATCCAAAAGAAAAACGGGGTTCTTCGTTCCCGCCCGCTTCATGTGCTGGATGATCTGCCCCGGCATTGCGCCGATATACGTGCGTCTGTGCCCGCGAATCTCGGCTTCATCGCGCACGCCGCCGAGCGAGAGTCGCACAAATTTGCGACCTGTGGCTTTTGCAATCGACATGCCGAGCGAGGTTTTGCCGACGCCCGGAGGCCCGACGAAGCAGAGGATGGAGCCCTTGGGATTTTTTACCAACTGGCGCACGGCCAGAAACTCCAGAATGCGCTCTTTGATTTTCTCGAGGCCGTAGTGGTCGGCGTTGAGC
>Ga0182012_10000876_pt1 | contig 33184 bp, 28 predicted proteins | sample 612S2SmetaG_FD_120486 | JGI IMG/M metagenome (GOLD analysis project Ga0182012, IMG submission 120486) | Permafrost microbial communities from Stordalen Mire, Sweden - 612S2S metaG | ecosystem: Environmental > Terrestrial > Soil > Wetlands > Permafrost | place: Sweden: Stordalen | collected...
GGCATGGCGCACGGCTACTACCTGGCGACCGGCCGGGCCCAGGCGGTCATGGCGCATACCAATGTCGGGCTGGCGAACTGTGCCATCGGCGCGATCAACGCGGCGACCGAACATGTGCCGGTGCTGCTGTTCTCCGGCCGGACGCCGACGCTGGAACAGGGGCGGCTGGGCGCTCGGACGGTGCCGATCGGCTGGGGGCAGGAGATGCGCGACCAGACGGCTTTGGTGCGCGAGGCGGTGAAGTGGGATTACGAACTGCGGTTTCCGGAGCAGGCGGCGGAGGTGGTGGACCGGGCTTATGCGATTGCGTGCTCGACGCCGCGGGGACCGGTTTACGTTAGCCTGCCTCGGGAGGTGTTGTGTGGCCCCTGCCCTGCCGATGGACTGGGTGCGGCAAGCCGGATGGCGCCGGTGGTGTTCGGGCCGACGGGGGCGGCGCTTGAGCAGGCGGCCGCGTGGCTGGCGGCCGCGCGACGGCCGGTGATCGTGGCGCAGCGGGGGGCGGGTTCGGCGGACGGGTTCGCCGCGCTGGCGCGGCTGGCCGATGTGTCGGGAATCCCGGTGGTGCAGTACTGGGCGGTTCAACTGGCGCTGGCGACCGATCATCCGATGGCGGCGGGCAGCAATCCGGAGCCGTGGCTGAGCGAGGCGGATGTGATTCTGGTGCTGGATTGCCTCGCGCCGTGGTCGCCGGCGGTGCACAGGCTGGCTTCGGGTTGCAAGGTGATCCAGGCCGGGCCGGACCCACTGTACAGCCGGTTTCCGGTGCGCAACTTCCAGGCGGACCTGCCGCTGGCGGGCGAGACGGGGGATATTCTTGTGGGCCTGGAGCGGGCGATGCAGGGGTATCGGGTGGACGGGGTGCCGGCGCGGCGGGACGCGGTCGTGGCGAAGGCGGCGGATATCAGGGCGGCGACGCTGCGGATGGCAGCGGCGGGCGGGACGGGCGAACAGATGACCAAGGCGTGGGTCAGCCTGTGTCTGTCGCATGCCATTGAGGGGCGGGATGCGACGGTGCTGTCCGAACTCGGCTGTCCGTTCGATCCGCTGACGTTGCGGGCGGCGGGAAGCTGGTATCAGGAGCCGCATTCGGGCGGTCTTGGGTGGTCGATGCCGTGCGCGCTGGGCATGCAACTGGCGCAGCCGGGCCGGCTGATCATCGCGACGATGGGCGACGGTTCTTATATGTTCGCCAATCCGGTGGCGTGCCATCAGATCGCCGAGGCGTTGGGGTTGCCGGTGCTGGTATTGGTGCTGAATAACCGCGAATGGGGGGCGGTGCGGCAGTCGGTGATTGGGGTTTATCCGGAGGGGTACGCGGCGCGGATGAACCAGATGCCGCTGGTGTCGCTGGAGCCGACGCCGGACTTTTGCCTCGTGGCGCAGGCGAGCCGAGCGTGGACGGCGCGGGTGGACGCGCCGGGGGATTTGCCGGCGGTGCTGGAAGCGGCGATTGCGCATGTGACGACGACGCGGACTCAGGCGCTGGTGGAGATCCGCGTGGCGCCATGAGGCGGGAGGCGGAGCTCTAGCGACGCCGTTTCGTTTGTGCGCCTCGCCACGGACGCGATCGGCGCCGGCGTTACGTAGGTCACAGCGAACCTCCTATCAGGCTGCTACAGGGGACGCGTTGACCGTTTACGGGAGGTTGCGATGCCCTATGTCACTGAGGCTGAACTCGTGGAAATCGTGCCTGACCTGCTGGCACTGGCCAGCGTCGAAACGTCGGAGGAGGTGCGGGCCGCGCTGATCCGTCTGGCAGACCGATATGCTGCCATGGCGGATCGCCCGGTCCCGGCTTTCGCCGCCTGAATTGCGTGTCACGCCGGCCGGCGTAGAGTGAGTTGGCATTACTCGGGCAGCAGGCGGTACATCTTGCCGTCGAACTGGACGAGGCGCATGCCCTTCATCGCCTGGTAATCGGTGGGTGAAGTGGAGATCTTGATCCCCGGCAGTACCAGCGGCAGTTTCGTCGTGTCTGGCAGGTGGGTTGCCGCGTTCATGATGCTTTCCCGCGTCAGGTCCTTGCCGGCCTGCTTCAGAACGACCACCAACGCCTGGGCCATCGTGTAGCCGTAATACCAGACCGGGTTCGAGATATCGGCCTCGGGCGCGTATTTTGCTTTCCAGGCCAGGAACTCCTGCATCCCGGCGTCGTCGGCCCATTGCGGATCGGTCGGATCCTTCAGGTACTGCGCGGTGATCACGCCCACCGACTTGTCGAAGCCCGCCGACTGCAGGGCGGGTGACACGAGTGCGCCGTTGGAATCGATGATGTGCAGGGGATGCCAGTCGATATCGGCGATTTTGCGGATCGTCATCGCCGAGAATTTCGGCGTGCTGGCATCGAACACCACATCCGCACCCGATCCACGCAACTCCACGATCTGCGAGTCGATGGTGGGGTCGGTGATTTCGTATGAGATGTTCTTGACCACCATCTTGTCGAACTTGTCGCCGAGCCCGTCCTTCAGGCCGGCGATATAGTCTCGTCCGAGGTCATCGTTCTGGTACAGGATGCCGATTTTGGCATCCGGCCTGGTCGCCAGGATGTACTTCGCATACATCGCCCCTTCCACCCGGTAGCTTGGCTGGAACTGAATCGTCCACGGGAAGTCCTTGGAACTCGCCGAGAATACCGACGCGCCGCTGCCGATCCAGATGTCTGGCACTTTCTTCTGGTTGACGTATTTTCGGATCGCGACATTGGACGCCGTGCCCAGGGTCTGGAACAGGATCGCCACCTGTTCGTCCTCGACCAGCTTGCGAATGACCTCGATCGCCTTTGGCGGGCTGTAGCCGTCGTCGAGCGCGATCAGCGTGATCTTGCGGCCGTTGATGCCGCCTTCGGCGTTGATCTTCTCGAAGTAGTGGGTTTCGGCGGTCGAGATCTGCCCATAGACGCTGGCCGGGCCGCTGAACGCGGCGTTCTGGCCGATCTTGATCTCGGTGTCGGTGATCCCAGGTGTCTCGGCGCGAGCGGATGCGGCGGAGAATGCGAGTGCGAACGCCAATAGAGGCCATGCGGCCTTGTGCTTGAGCATTTTTGGTTACCTCCCCGTTTTGCCCGGAGGATGGGTGAAACCGGTGGTTCCGGCAAGCGGAAGATGCGCCGCTGCACGGTATTGCGACACAAGCGGCGACGCGCGTGGCGCCTTGGGCATCAGGCTCTGGATGACTGAGTTGGCCGGGCGAATTCTGAGTGATTGCGCTTCAAGCGGCGGGTCGTTAGGTTCCCGGCCGACGCGGGTGTAGCTCAATGGTAGAGTCCCAGCCTTCCAAGCTGGCTACGAGGGTTCGATTCCCTCCACCCGCTCCACCCTGCCGGTTTGTACCGACCGTATTTCCGGACGTCAGAGCTCCGGATTATCCTTCCGCTGCCATACAAAGTCCTTGTTTGACAGGTGAAGTTCGTCGGCGATCCGCGCGATTAACACGGTTATGCGGTTCAACTCCGAGATTTCAGCCGACAGATAGATCGTCGTCGTGTCGGCCGGGTGCCCATGGTACCACTTCAGTGCGAACGGTATGTCACCGTTCAACTGCAGAGCGATGCCTTCGTACAAGTCCAGATCGTCAGACCCCTGATAGACAGGTTCGCCTAACTGCCTTGCGAGGTCGGACACAGATTTGCGCAGCACCGCATGCGGCACCAGGTCCTGTTCAGCCAGACTTTCCATCGCCAAATGCGTCAGCATCAGAACCTCATCATGGCTGTCTGTTGATCACGGTCGACGCCGGGATCGCGACAAAGTCCGAGTGCTTCCGCATCACGCCTCGAGTATTTTCATACCAGCGCGCCTCGAACGGCGTCCCTGAACCAGGCGTGGGAGAAACAAGCGTGGTAAATTCAACCCCGCGACCCGAAGAAGGGAGGATGCCTCGATAGGCCTTCACCGAGGGGATGTGACTGCCTCTGGCGGGTCGACCCCAAATTTCCATCGAACTCACCTGCAACATTGCGTCCGCTGGGGTTTGCGTCGGACTCTCTTTGCGGTGATAAAGTGGTCTGAATGCGGAGTGGTCGCCAGCAACCGCCTCGCCCGACATTCAATCAACTCCGGTATTTGGAGCATCAGGCTTGCCTACCTCTGTCAATTTGGCAACCGCCTGGGCGGGGCGGGAGCACATTTGCGGGAGCGGGTCGCTCTCACGCACCGGCAGCCAGTCGGACGTCGCGCCGTACAGCTTTAGCGTCACCGTGCGCCTTCGGCACCTTCATTCCCCCTGCCAAGCTCCGGAGGGGCAAATGGAGGCAATATACATGCCAGATATTAACATTCTATTAACGCAGCCCTTTTTTGGTACGTTATTGGGTCTGTGCAGCAGAATGTAAAGGTCATCGACACTTGTCCAGTTATTGCCGCACGCACAGTCGCTGTCACGCCATTTACGATCCGCCCGGGCGCAGCGCCGCCGCCCATTTGACACCTGCCCCGGCCCGCCGCATCCTGGCCCATTACCCAGGGGTGCCCCACCAGCGGGGCTGAGATATCGCGGCAAGCCGGCGTAACCGGTGGTGCGATGACCCTTGAACCTGATCCGGGTCATGCCGGCGGAGGGACGGGTCGACGCCACAGGACCCCGATTCCTCCGTCAGTCTGGCCCGACCATGACGAAGGAGAGGTCCATGACGGTCCAGTCGAAGTCCACCACCCGCCCGAGTTCGGTCACCACCGGCCCGATCGCAGGATCGCGCAAGATCTACTCCAGCCCCGAAGGCCGGCCGGACATGCTGGTGCCGTTCCGCGAAATCGCGCTCGAACCCAGCGCGAAGGAGGAACCGTACCGAGCCTATGACTGCTCCGGCGTCTATACCGACCCGTCGGTGACGATCGACCTGGAAGCCGGGCTGCCGCCGATCCGCCGGGACTGGATCGCGCGGCGCGGTTTCGAGCGGATCGTGCCGCGCGAGGTGCGGCCGGAGGACAACGGCAACATCTCCGCCGACAAGCTGGTGCCGGCGTGCCCGGCCGATCTGCCGGTCTATGGCGGTGCGGCCGGACAGAGGGTGACGCAGTACGAGTTCGCCCGTGCCGGTATCATTACCGAGGAAATGATCTACGTCGCGCATCGCGAGAACATGGGCCGCGCGTCGATGATTGCCGGGGCAGAAGAGCGCATCGCCGACGGCGAAAGCTTCGGCGCGGAAATCCCCGCCTTCATCACGCCCGAATTCGTCCGCAGCGAGATCGCTCGCGGCCGAGCGATCATACCCGCCAATATCAACCATCCGGAACTGGAGCCGGTTATCATCGGCCGCAACTTCCTGGTGAAGATCAACGCCAATATCGGCAACTCGGCGGTGACGTCCGGCGTCGCGGAGGAAGTCGAAAAGATGGTGTGGGCGATCCGCTGGGGCAGCGACACGGTCATGGACCTGTCCACCGGGCGCAACATCCACAACATCCGCGGCTGGATTCTGCGCAATTCGCCGGTGCCGATCGGCACGGTGCCGATCTACCAGGCGCTGGAGAAGGTGGATGGCGACCCGACCAAGCTGGACTGGGAGGTGTTCAAGGACACGCTGATCGAGCAGGCGGAACAGGGCGTCGATTACTTCACCATCCATGCCGGCGTGCGGCTGAAATATGTGCCGCTGACGGCGAAGCGGGTGACCGGGATCGTGTCGCGCGGCGGCTCGATCATGGCGAAGTGGTGCCTGTCGAAACATCGCGAGTCGTTCCTGTACGAGCGGTTCGACGAGATCTGCGACATTATGCGGAAGTACGACGTGTCGTTCTCACTGGGTGACGGGCTGCGGCCGGGATCGAACGCCGATGCCAACGACGCCGCGCAGTTCGGCGAGCTTGAGACTTTGGGCGAGTTGACCAAGGTGGCGTGGGACAAGGGGTGTCAGGTGATGATCGAGGGGCCGGGTCATGTGCCGATGCACAAGATCAAGGTCAATATGGACAAGCAGTTGCGCGAGTGCGGCGAGGCTCCGTTCTACACGCTTGGGCCGCTGACGACGGATATCGCGCCGGGCTATGACCACATTACCTCGGCGATCGGGGCGGCGATGATCGGCTGGTTCGGGACGGCGATGCTTTGCTATGTGACGCCGAAGGAGCATCTGGGGCTGCCGGATCGCGATGACGTGAAGACCGGGGTGATCACGTACCGGATTGCCGCGCATGCCGCCGACCTGGCGAAAGGGCATCCGGCGGCGAAGCTGAGGGATGATGCGGTGAGCCGCGCGCGGTTCGAGTTCCGCTGGGAGGATCAGTTCAACCTGTCGCTCGATCCCGACACCGCGCGATCGTTCCACGATCAGACGTTGCCGAAAGAGGCGCACAAGGTCGCGCATTTCTGCTCGATGTGCGGGCCGAAATTCTGCTCTATGCAGATCACCCAGGACCTGCGGGTGGAGGCGGAACGGATGGCCGGGCTGGAGGCGAAGAGCGCGGAATTTGCCGAGACCGGCAAGGAGATTTATCTGCCGCAGCAGGCAGCGGAGTAGGAGCACCACGCGGGCGATGACGGAACCCAGGGCGGCACTTTCCGCGATCGGCCAACTGGCGGATTCCGAGATTGATATCGGGAACGCCGCCCTGCAACTCGCTCGCGTGGATGCACCGTCCGCCGACTGGCAGAAGGCGGCGCGCCACTTGTCCGATCTGGCGCATGGGGCGGTGCGGCGGGCGGCCGCGATCGAGCGGGAAGACCTGCCGGCGCGTGCCGCCGCGCTGGCCGATCTGCTGGCGGGTGAATTCGGTTATGCCGGCGATGCGCAAACCTACGATGATCCGGCGAACGCCAATCTGATCCGGGTGACCGAACGGCGACGCGGGCTGCCAGTGGCGCTGGGCGTGATCTGGCTGCATGCCGCCCGAGCGGCGGGGTGGGGCAGTCATGGCGTTGATTTCCCGATGCATTTCCTGGTTGCGCTGGAGGGGCGCAAGACTCAGGTGGTGCTGGACGTGTTCAACGGCGGGGCGGTGATGTCGGCGCGGGCGTTGCGGGCGTTGCTGAAGCGCGTGGAGGGCGAGAGGGCGGAGCTGCGGCCGGGGTTGTTGCAGCCGATGAGCACGCGGCGGGTCCTGCTGCGGCTGCAGAACAACATCATGACGCGGCGGCTCGATATGGGCGACCTGCGGGGCGGACTGCGCTGCACCGAAGACATGCTGCTGATCGCACCTGACCAGGCCGAACTTTGGCGCCAGGCGGGGGTGATGAACCAGAAGCTGGATCAGGTGGCGGCAGCACGGGACTGCTACCAGCACTTTCTGGCGCTGGTGCCGGAAGGGTCGGTGGCGAACGGGGTACGGGCGCAACTGGACATCTTGAAGTCGATGCTGAATTAGCTCGTCCTCCGCCGAACGGGCTGCGCGCGAAAATTTGCTTATGGGCGGCGGCGGGGTCCAGGTCGTCGGCAGCGCGTCGCGGGACCCGTTCAAAGCGCAGGATTCAGCCCGTCGCGACAACGTCCTGCGGCCAAACGCGACGGCGGGAATCACCGTCGAGGAAGGGCGGCCGCCGGGTACGCGGGTGCTTCCGGCGTCGTGCCGGGTATGCAAACCTTCGGGATGTCGGCGCCGTCAAGGCAGTTGCGGGGGATTTACCGCGGCGACGGCCGTCGCCGCGGTAAAGCCGGTGATGGGCGCAACGCATTGATCAGCAGGAGAGCAGCTATGGAACTGGGTATGATCGGCCTTGGCCGCATGGGCGCAAACATGGTGGAGCGGCTGATGCACGCCGGGCATGCCTGCGTGGTTAATGATACCCATGCGAATGTCGTCGAGCAATTGATGGCGAAAGGCGCCAAAGGCACCACCAGCCTGCCGGATTTCGTGAAGATGCTGGCGAAGCCCCGCGCCGTGTGGCTGATGCTGCCTGCCGCGGCGGTCGATCCGGTGCTGCACACGCTGATTCCGCTGCTGGAGGCCGGCGACATCGTCATTGACGGCGGCAATTCGTATTACCACGACGATATCCGCCGCGCCGGGGAGCTGAAGGCCAAGGGTCTGCACTACGTCGATGTCGGAGTCAGCGGCGGCGTTTGGGGGCTGGAACGTGGCTATTGCCATATGATCGGCGGTGAGGAGGGGGTGGTGAAGCACCTCGACCCGATTTTCCGGTCACTCGCGCCGGGGGTGGAAGCGGCACCGCGCACGCCGGGTGCCAGCGGCGAACCCTCGCAGGCGGAGTTTGGCTATCTGCATTGCGGGCCGAACGGCGCCGGACATTTTGTGAAGATGATCCATAATGGCATCGAATACGGGATGATGGCGGCGTTCGCCGAGGGGTTCAACATCATCAAGAACGCCGATATCGGGCTGCGGACGCAGCTTGTTGATGCCGAGACCACGCCGCTGCGCGAGCCGGAGCATTACAAGTACCGGATCGATGTTGCTCAGGTCGCCGAAATGTGGCGGCGCGGCAGCGTGGTGGGGTCGTGGCTGCTTGATCTGACTGCGGGAGCGTTGCGGCAGGATCCGGAGCTGGCGCATTTTCAGGGCCGGGTCTCGGATTCCGGGGAAGGCCGCTGGACCTTGCACGCCGCGATCGACGAGGGCGTGCCGGCGCCGGTGATGAGCGCGGCGCTGTATTCCCGGTTTGAGTCAAGGGGCAATGCGGAGTTTGCCAACCGCATGCTGTCGGCCATGCGCTTCGCGTTCGGCGGTCACGTCGAAACCAAGGCGTAGGGAATGATGCAGGATCGGGGGCTTTTCCATGACGGGACGGGGGCTTTTGGCTCTGTCGTGCTCCGGGGGGCAGGTGAGCTTTTCGGGCGTGGCGATAGGGTCGATGCTGAATGGCGGCTGTTCTATCCAATCCCGGATCATGCGACGCCGGTAAATCCGCGCCACGCGGGCATCTGGGGACCCGAGGAAGCTGAGCCGCTGACTGGGGCTGGCGGACCCTGGCGCAAGCGGACCACCGATGCGGAGGAACACGCATGATGCACGACCTGGTTTTCCTGTTCGACGTGGACAATACGCTGCTGAACAATGATCGCGTGCAGGCCGATCTGGACGTTTACCTTGGGGTGGAACACGGAAATACGGCGCGCAAACGTTACTGGGAGATCTTCGAGACGCTACGCAGCGAGCTTGGCTATGCGGACTATCTGGGCACGCTGGAGCGTTACCGCATGGAGGAGCTGCACGACCCGAAGCTGCTGCGGATGTCGAACTGGCTGGTGGATTATCCGTTTGCTGAACGGGTGTATCGCGGGGCGCTGGAGGCGGTGGCGCATGTGCGGCAGTGGGGTCCGGTGGTGATCCTGTCGGATGGGGACGCGGTGTTCCAGCCTCGGAAAGTGGAACGATCGGGGTTGTGGCAGGCGTTCGACGGGCACGTGCTGATCTACATCCACAAGGAAGACGAACTGGACGATGTGGCGCGGTTGTATCCGGCGAAGCACTACGTGATGATCGACGACAAGCTGCGCATCCTGGATACCATGAAGGCGATCTGGGGTCCGCGGCTGACGACGGTGTTTCCGCGGCAGGGGCATTACGCGTCCGATCCGGAAATCCTGGCGAAATACCCGCATGGCGAGATACAGTTGAACCGCATCGCGGACCTGGTTGAGCACGACTTTTCCGATTATGTGACACAGTGACGGGAGACTGGACATGAAGGCGACAGAACGGCTGCAGGGCCTTGGTCAAAGCCTATGGCTGGACAACATCACCCGGGATCTGCTGAACAGCGGCACGTTGCAGCGGTATATCGACGATTTGTCGGTGACGGGGCTGACGTCGAATCCGTCGATTTTCGACCATGCGATCTCGAAAAGCAAAGCCTATGACGAGGAAATCCGGCGGCTGGCGCGTGCCGGAAAATCGGATGAGGCGCTGTTTTTCGAATTGGCGATCCAAGATCTGACGCGGGCGGCGGACATGTTCGCGCCGATCCACAAGCGGACGGCGGGGGTGGATGGCTGGGTCTCGCTGGAGGTGTCGCCGCTGCTCGCATACGACACGGACAAGACCGTGGCGGCGGCGCGGATGCTGCATGCCAAGGCAGACCGGGCCAATCTGTTCATCAAGATCCCCGGCACGCCGGAGGGTCTGCCGGCGATCGAGGAGGCGATCTTCGCCGGCGTGCCGATCAACGTGACGCTGCTGTTCTCGCGTGACGACTATGTGCGGGCGGCCGACGCGTATATGCGCGGGCTGGAACGGCGGGTGGCGGCGGGTCTCAGCCCCGATGTGCGTTCGGTTGCGTCGGTCTTCGTCAGCCGGTGGGACCGGGCGGTGACGGACAAGGTTCCGGCGGAGTTGCGCAACCGGCTGGGCATTGCGGTTTCGCAACAGTGCTACAAGGCGTACCGCGACCTGCTGGATTCGGAGCGCTGGCAGCGGCTGGAAGGGCTGGGCGCACGGGCGCAGCGGCTGCTGTTCGCCAGCACCAGCACGAAGGATCCGAAAGCCTCGGATGTGATGTATGTGAGCGCGCTGGCGGCGCCGAACACGATCGATACGATGCCGGAGGAAACGCTGCTGGCACTCGCCGACCATGGCAGCGTCGATCGGGTGGTGCCGCGCGACGGCGGCGATGCGGACCAGGTGCTGGTCGGCTTCACACGGGCGGGCATCGATCTGGGTGCGCTGGCGCGGCAGTTGCAGGACGAGGGCGCGAAAGGTTTCGTCACTTCCTGGAAGGAACTGCTCGGTGCGATCGAAACGAAGAGCAAGGCGCTGACCTGAATCAGTGGAGGACAGCATGAACGAGACCGCGGCGTGGCAGGCTCTGGCTGCGCATTACGAGCAGATCAAGGACGTGCATCTGCGGCAGTTCTTTGCCGATGATCCAGGCCGGGGCGAACGGCTGACGGCGGAAGCGGCCGGGCTTTACCTGGATTACTCGAAAAACCGGATCACCGATGAGACGGTGCGGCTGTTGCTTGCGCTGGCGCAGGAGCGGGGCGTGGCGGAGCGGCGGGATGCGATGTTCCGCGGCGAGAAGATCAACATCACGGAGCAGCGGGCGGTGCTGCACGTGGCGCTGCGGGCGCCACGGGACGCGAAGATCCTGGTGGACGGGCACGACGTGGTGCCGGACGTGCATCAGGTGCTGGACGCGATGTCGGCGTTCTCCGACCGCGTGCGATCGGGCACGTGGCTCGGCCATACCGGCAAGCGTATCCGCAACGTGGTGAATATCGGCATTGGCGGATCGTATCTGGGGCCCGAGATGGCCTATCTGGCGCTGCGTCCGTTCAGTGACCGATCGATGACGTTCCGCTTCGTTTCGAATGTGGATGGGGCGGATTTCACCGAGGCGACGCATGATCTGGATGCGTCGGAGACGCTTTTCGTGATTGCGTCGAAGACGTTCACCACGCTGGAAACGATGACGAACGCGGCGACGGCGCGGAAGTGGCTGGTGGATGCGCTGGGATCGGACGCTGCGGTGGCGAAGCATTTTGTTGCGCTGTCGACGAACACCGAGGCAGTGGGCAAATTCGGCATCGACACCGCCAACATGTTCGGGTTCTGGGACTGGGTGGGCGGCCGGTACTCGATGGACTCGGCGATCGGGCTGTCGACGATGATCGCGATCGGGCCAGATGGATTCCGCGACATGCTGGCGGGATTCCGAGCGATTGACGATCATTTCCGGACGGCGCCGCCGGAGAAGAATTTGCCGATGCTGTTGGGGTTGCTGACGGTCTGGTACAATAATTTTTTCGGGGCGCAGACGTTGGGCGTGATGCCGTATTCGTCTCATATGCGACGGTTCCCGGCCTATCTTCAGCAGCTGCAGATGGAGAGCAACGGCAAGCATGTCGATCTGCAAGGACATCATGTCAGCGTGCAGACCGGGCCGATCATCTGGGGTGAACCGGGGACGGATGGCCAGCACTCCTTCTATCAGTTGCTGCATCAGGGGACCAAGCTGGTGCCGTGCGACTTTCTGGGCTTCTGCCGGCCGCTGAGTCCGTTGGTGGAACAGCACGATCTGCTGATGGCCAATCTGTTCGCGCAGGCCGAGGCGCTGGCGTTCGGCAAGACGGCGGAGGAACTGACGAAGGAGGGGTCACCGGCGTTCCAGACTCCGTTCCGGGTGGCTGAGGGCAATCGCCCGAGCAACATGATTCTGGCGGATGCGCTGACGCCGTTCAGCCTGGGGGCGCTGGTCGCTTTGTACGAGCACAGCGTATTCACGCAGGGTGCAATCTGGCACATCGATTCGTACGATCAATGGGGGGTCGAGCTGGGCAAAGTGCTGGCGCAGCGGATCATTCCGGAGCTGGGTCGGTCCGGGGTGCCGGAGTTGCGACACGACAGTTCGACCAATACGCTGATCAGCCGGTTCCGCAAGCGTCGCGGCTGACTTTCCCGCCGGCGGGTGCCGAAGCGGCGGCTGCATCGGGTGGCGCCGGTGCGCTGGAGTCTGTTTTCTTTGCATTCCTGTAACACCGCTTGTTGGCTTGCGTAGTTTCTGGAAGAGTACGGATCCGCAATCTGGCGGTCATGCTGGATGTGTCGCAGGAATTGCAACGATGCCGTCGCGCCTAACGCCAGGATACGCAGGATTTCAACTTGTTCCGTGTCGATTGCAGGATGGAGGGTGGTTGGTCTCGGTCGGACCGGCGCTTTTGATGACAGCGTTTCTCGTCGCCGTATTGATTACCGCCGGTTGCATCTTTCCGCACGCGGCTTTGGCGGCCCAGTTCGCCGCGAACGACACGGCGGTCGTGGCGGCGCCTGCCGCAGCCGCTGCGGCGCCGAAAGTGGATACCGGTGATACGGCCTGGATGCTGGCGAGCACCGCGCTTGTGCTGATGATGACCATTCCTGGCCTGGCGTTGTTTTACGCCGGCATGGTGCGCAAGAAAAACATCCTGGCGACGCTGATGCAGTCATTCACGATCACCTGCCTCGTAACGATCGTGTGGATGCTGATCGGCTACAGCCTCGCGTTCACCAACGGCAATGCTTATGTCGGCGGCCTGTCGCGCGTGTTCCTCAACGGCATCGCCGACCACATCATCAAGGGCGGCGACGACGCGTTCATTCTGGGTGCCGGTTCGGATGCGGCCTCGCCGCAGACGGTGCCGGAGACCGTTTACATGATGTTCCAGATGACCTTTGCCATCATCACGCCGGCGCTGATCGCGGGGGCCTTTGCCGACCGGATGAAGTTTTCGGCGATGTGCATTTTCATGATCCTCTGGTCCGCGGTGGTCTATGCGCCAATCGCGCACTGGGTCTGGGCGCCGACCGGCTGGCTCTCGCAACTGGGCGTGCTTGATTTTGCCGGCGGGACCGTGGTGCATATCGATGCCGGCATCGCCGGCCTCATGAGTGCCCTGGTGCTGGGCCGACGGCTTGGATACGGCCAGGAAAACATGGCGCCGTACAACCTGGCATACGCCGTGGTCGGCGCCTCATTGCTGTGGGTTGGCTGGTTTGGGTTCAACGCGGGATCGGCCGTGGGGGCGAACGGACGGGCCGGCATGGCAATGGCGGTGACACAGATCGCGACCGCCGCCGCGGCGTTGAGCTGGATGCTCGTCGAGTGGATCAGCAAGGGCGCGCCGTCGGTTCTGGGGCTGGTCTCTGGTGCCGTCGCCGGGCTTGTTGCGATCACGCCGGCCTCGGGTTTCGTCCTGCCGATTCCGTCGCTGATCATCGGCGTTGCCGCCGGCGTGGTGTGCTACTGGGCGGCGACCAGCCTCAAGCATGTGCTTGGCTACGATGACAGCCTGGACGCCTTCGGTATCCATTGTATCGGCGGGATCGTCGGATCGCTGCTGACCGGCATTTTCGCCTACGGACCGCTATCGGCAACGGATGCGAACCCGGACGGAAGCCCGGGCGGAGTGCACCAACTGGGATTGCAGTCGATCGGGGTCGTCGCAACGCTGGCGTACAGCGGCATCGTTTCGTTCATTCTGCTGAAGGTCATCGACCTCATCATGGGTCTTCGCGTGCCGGCCGACACGGAGCGTCAGGGGCTGGATCTCGTCCTGCATGGCGAGCAAATCCTTTAAGCCGGTCGCAGGCGATGGGCAGGGCCGTTCGGAGCACCAAGGCGAAGACGCGATCATTTGAGGAATTCGCGGCAGCCGAAGTCGTCCACGGCCATCATGATACGCTCCAGATGGTTCCACCAGATGACGGGGGGAATCTGGTAGGCGGCCTGTGAGATTGGTATGCGGAGCTGCATCAGCACGGCCCAGCGGTAGTCGTCATCGAGGGCGCTTCGGTCGTAGCCGGTGATGCCGTTTGCCAGCAGCGCGTGGTGGTAGTGGTCGAGCAGCGGTTGCTCCATGCGGCGGCGGCGATCGGGATACCAGTGCAGGGCCATCATGTAGGCGAGGTCCGCGGTCGGCACATGCGGGCGCCAGGCGTCCCAGTCGAAGAAGCGGACGCCGGTGTTGCCGTCGCGCGGCAGGAAGCAGTTCCAGACATGGGAATCGCCCTGCACGATGGTGACGTTGCGGCGAGTCTGCAGGCGCGCGAGCAGGCGGGGGGCGGCGTCGAGGAACGCCTCGCAGAAAGCGCGGCGTTCGGGCGGGGGATTATCACCGAGGCGGTCGGCGAACAGCGCGTAGTGCTTTGTTCCACGCTGGCGCCAGTCCTCGACGGCGGCGGCGTCCGGCCAGGTTCCTGCCGTAACGCCGAGGTTCGGGTGGTCCCACCACACGGCGTGCAGCCTGGCTCGGGCGCTGAGGATGGTTTCGCACTGGGGCTGGGACGGCGGGAGGGGCCACTCGGTGACACGGACATGGGTGTCGGTCAGGTCCTGCAGCAGCAGGTGCCAGTCGTCGGTGTCGTCGTCGTAACGGGCGCTGAAGCAACGAGGGACGATGTCGGAGGGGAGAGCCGGGGCAATCGTGGTGTAAAACCCGACCTCCTGACGGCTGCTGTTCCAGACGCCGTCATTCTTGCCGGGGAGGCCGGTTTTGAGAAACACGGTGGCGGGCGCGTCGGGGGCGGGACGGTCGTAGCTGAGGCGCAGGCGGAGGATCCGGGACAGGATGGTCGGCTGGTCGCTTTCGATGTGGATTTCGACGACATGGCCGTCCGGTAGCACGCCGGCGTGGCGGAGTGCTTCGGTCAGAGCGGCGGGATTGGCGGCTTGCGGCAGGGTCTGCTGGGGCATGGTCGCTGCTCCATGCTTTTTGAGGCCGCTATTCTGCGGCCTTTTTCACCGACGCGCCATATGTTCTTGTGGGTTTGGGGATGCCGCAGCCGGTGCCGTCGGTGACCTGGACGGTGTCCTCCCATGGCAGGCGATACTGGCCGGCGACGAGATCCTGCATGTAGGTATAAGGGCAGTCCTGGGCACCGCCGTTGACCGCAGCGAAGCCTCGGTGGCCGAACTGGTAGATGTTGTTTTCGACGCCCCAGACCGCTCGGGCTTCGCGGACCAGGTCGGGGCGCACTTCGGCCGTAATGATCTCGTCGGCGCGGCCCTGGGCGCCGTGCGCGATGATCGTTCCGTCGAAGTTACAGATCATCGCCTCGCCCATCGAGTCGAAGGTGCCGTCGGAGCCGCACATGCAGACGCTGGCGGTGACCATCAGGTTGCAGAAGGCGTTGGACTGGTTGGTGAACTGCCACGCGGCGCGAACGGGCGGGGTGTAGCCGGCGGTGCGCAGCATGATCTCGGCGCCTTTGTAGGCAGCCTCACGCGCCATCTCGGGGAACATGCCGTCGTGACATATGATGAGGGCGAGTTTGCAGCCGTTCGGGCCGGTGATGACGGGGATGCCGAGGTTGCCGGGCTCCCACGGTTCGACCGGGACCCAGGGGTGGAGTTTTCGGTAGTAGAGGGCGAGGTTTCCGTGATCGTCGATGATCAGGCCGGAATTGTACGGCATGCCGCCGGGATTACGCTCCATGATGGAGAAGCAGCCCCAGACTTTGTGCTCGATGCAGGCGGTTTTGAAGGCGGCGACCTCGGGGCCTTCCAGATCGCACAGGATTTCATCGCGAATGTCCATGGAAAGACCATGGAGTGCGTATTCGGGGAACACGACGAGGTCGATCGTGGACATGCCTCGTTTGGCTTTGCCGACCATGGCGACGATTTTTTCGGTCTGGGCGGCGATGTCGGATCGGGTGGCGATTTCCGGAAGTTTGAGTTGCACGAGGCCGATGACGACGCCGTTCGGCGATTTGTTGAGGCCGCCCAAGCCATTCATTGTGTGTCTCCTCCCGTCGGGTGTGGATGTGTGGACGGTGCAAGATGGCGGCCAGCGGGCGGCTATGTCCGTCGGATGGCGGACCCGATCGATTGGTGCCGGTTTATCCTTTGTTAACAATTTGCGGCGATAGCTGCGGTGGAGATGCCCGCGCGATCCGACGCGCGGGGGCGCACCGCATCGGGAGCACGCAATGCCTGGCCGCAGACACCTTCTTCTTTCCGGCGCCGGACTGGTTTCGGGCCTGCTATTTGGCCGTTCCGGTCCGGCCCATGCCGCCGCGCGGACCTTGCGCATCGGCTATATTCTGCCGGTGCAGTCGCAGCTTGGTGCCGGCGCCTCGGTGTTTGCCGATGAGGTGAGCCAGCGCACGAACGGGCGGATCGCGATCCAGCAGTTCCCGGATGCGACGCTTGGCGGTGATGTCGAGCTGCTGAAGGGCGTGCAGCTTGGCAGTATCGACGTCGCGTTCGTCACCGGGATGGGTATGCCGAGCGTGCTGCCCGAGGCTGGTGTGCTGAATATTCCGTTTCTTTTCAACAGCGCCGCGCAGGGGCAGGCGGCGTTGGACGGTGCGATCGGCGAGTCGTTCCGCGCCAAGTTTGCCGCCAAGGACCTGGTGCTGCTGGCCTGGGGCGAGAACGGGCTGCGGCATATGACCAACTCCCGCAGGCCGATCGTGACGCCGGCCGATCTGAAGGGCTTGAAGATGCGCGTGCCGCAATCGGACGTGTTGCTGAAGGGGTTTCAGGCGCTGGGTGCCGACGTCGCACCATTGCCGCTGCCGTTGCTGTTCGAGGCGCTGCGGGCCGGCAAATTCGACGGCCAGGAAAACCCGATTGCCACCATCCGGGCGGCGAAGTTCGATCAGGTGCAGAAGTTCCTGACGCTGAGCGGTCATGCCTATGACCCGGCGGTGTTCGTGATGTCGCCCGACGCGTACGACGATTTGTCCGCCGAAGACAAAGCAAGCTTCGTCGAGGCGGCGAAGCTGGGCGGCAAGGCATCGCGCGCCTTTGCGGCCAAGGCCGAGGCGGAGGGCGTCGCCGCATTGCAGCAGGCGGGGATGACGGTGCAGACCAACATCGACCGAACTGCCTTTGCCGCTGCCATGGCGGCGGCAAACCCCGCGTTCGAGCAAAGCTTCGGGCATGACCTGATCGCGCAGATCAAGAAGACGGTCTGACAAGGGCGTTGCTGGCGGCGAGGTGTCCATGACCGACGTGCGTTTGCTGACGCGGCTGTGGATCCCTTCGGTGCGCAAGCGGATCTTCGGCGGGTTTTCGGTGATTCTGCTGTTGCTGGCGGTGCTCGCCTGGGTCGCGCTGCGCGGCATGGCGGCGGCCGGCGCCGGGGCTGCGCGGGTCAGTGACGACAGCGCCCAGGCTACGGCCTCCGCCGAGGTGGCGCTGCTGGTCGGCGAAGCGCGGGCGCTGGTGGTGCAATATGCGCTGACATCGACGATGGACGACCAGAAGGCGGCACAGGCCGGACTGACCCGGCTGGATCAGGCGATCGAACGAAACGGCAGCGATGGCAGTGCGTCAGGCGGCGCCCTGCAGGCTCTGGCAGGCCGCTACCGCAGCGCCGTCAATGACGCGATCGGCGCGGTCGAAGCGCGGCGGTCCACGATCGAAGAAATGGAGTCCGCGGCGACCGATCTGCACACCATCGTCTCCGCGGCGACGCAGATACTGGAACGCGAGACGGATCTGGGCGTGACCAAGGCGGTTGCGCAACTGGCGGAGAGCTTCGGTTCGGCCGATTCTGCCTCGGCCCGGTTCGTCGCATCGCGGACGCCGGCGGCTGCGAACACGGCCGCTGCCGCTTCGCAGGCCCTGCGCACCGCGATCGAGACGTTGGCGGCCGCAGCGGGCGACAACCGCCGGATGCAACGTTTCGTGAAGGGGATGGCGGACCCGCTTGGCCGCTTCACCAAGGCGGTGCCGCGGCTGGTCGCCGCCGATGAGCGGCTGCGGACGGCAACGGCGGAACGCGAGGCCGCGGCCACGGCGGTGCTGCAAGCGGCGGCCGACCAGCAGGTGCGTGCGGCGGAGGCGCAGCGCGAGGCGATTGCCGCGATGCTTGCCGATACCGGTTCGGCTCGCCGGCTGAGCCTGCTGACCTCGGCCAGCGCGATCGGCATCGGGCTGCTGCTCGCGGTGCTGATCGGGCGCGGCATCGCCCGGCCGATCACCGGCCTCACGCGTGCGATGCATCGGCTCGCCGACGGGGTACTGGAGGTGGAAATTCCGAACGCCAAACGTTCGGATGAGCTGGGCGAGATGGCCCGGGCCGTCGTGGTGTTCAAGAACAATGCCGTGGCGGTGCAGCGGCTGCAGACGGAGCAGGAGGTCGATCGGCATCAAGCTGCGATGGAGAAGCGTGCGGCGCTGACAACGATGGCGGACACGATCGAGACCGACACTGCGGCGGCGCTGGGGCTGATTCGCGGGCGCACGACGGCGATGACGGCGATGGCGGACGCGATGCGGGAGTCGGCGGTGCGCACGGGCGCGGCGGCGGTTACGGCCTCCCGCGCGGCGGCACAGGCGCTGGCGAATGCCCAGTCGGTGGCCGGCGCGGCGGAACAACTGTCGGCATCGATCCAGGAGATCGGCAGTCAGGTCGGCCAATCCACCGCGGTGGTCGGTCGGGCGGTGACAGCGGGAACCGAGACGCGGTCAACGATCGAGGCGCTGAATCAGGAGGTCGAGCAGATCGGGGACGTCGCCGACATCATCGGGGCGATCGCGGCCAAGACGAACCTGCTGGCGCTGAACGCCACGATCGAAGCGGCGCGGGCCGGCGAGGCCGGCAAGGGATTTGCCGTCGTTGCCTCCGAGGTCAAGGCACTGGCGAATCAGACCGCGCGTTCAACGCAGGAAATCGCTCGGCATATCAATCAGGTGCGGGCGGCGACCGGCGCCTCGGTGGCGGCGGTGGCGCGAATCGAGGAGACTATTACCGAGGTGAATGCAATTGCCGGATCGATTGCGGCCGCGGTGGAACAGCAGGGCGCGGCGACCGCGGAAATTGCGCGCAGCGTCGGCGAGACAGCGGCGGTGGCAAACGAAATGACCATGCGGACCGCCGAGGTAACGTCCGAGGCCAGCGAGACAGGGCGGCAAGCCGCCGAGGTACGGGACAATTCGGCCAGCCTTGGCGATGCGATGGAAGAACTGCGGCAATCGGTGACGCGCGTGGTGCGCAACTCGACGGTCGAGGTGGATCGCCGCGGGAGCGAGCGCCGGGCCGTCGATCTGCCGTGCCAACTGACGATCGAGGGACAAACCTATCGCGCCCGGGTCGTGGACCTGTCGCAGACCGGGGCGCAGGTTCAAGGTGCGCCGCCGTTGCAGGCGGGCTTGCGCGGTATGCTTGCCGTCGATGGCGTGCGGGATGCTCTGCCGTTTGTGGTCAGCCGCAGCGTGAATGGTGCACTGGGGTTGGTGTTTGCGCTAGACGCGGCGAGCGCGGTTCGGTTTGGCGAGACGTTGGCGCAACTGGGGCAGACCCGCGCGGCCTGAGGGGGATGGCGCGGCCGGTCACCAGGCGCGCGGAAGGCCGCTACTTCTTACCGCCGCCGAAATTGCTGAGATGGCCGGCGCGGGCGGCGGCACTGCGGCCCGCCTGTATCGTCGCCTTGCTGGTGCCCGGCGGGACCGAGAGGGCCAGCAGTTTCTCGATGCGGCTGGCGCCGCAGGTTGGGCAGGATGGCGTGTCCGAGGCCGAGACAAGCAGTTCGACCGTGGCGTCGCAATCGGGGCAATGGAAGTTGAAGAACGGCATCTCATCTCCTTGGGGCGGATCGATGCTATGCTGAGACGGTTCAGCGGAACAAGCGGCTTTTCCGGTCGATACGGGCATGCCGGCCGGAGCCGCCTACTCCTCATCCACGAAGGGATTCTTCGTGCCGCGCAACTGCAAGCGGATCGGAGTGCCGGGCAGTTTGAAGGTCTCGCGCAGGCTGTTCACCAGATAGCGGGTGTAATCCTCTGGCGTTTGTTCGGCTCGGGTGCCGAACACGACAAAGGTGGGAGGACGCGCCTTGGCCTGGGTGACGTAGCGCAGTTTCAGCCGGCGGCCGCTGACGAGGGGCGCCTGATGGGTTTCCAGCGCGTGCTCGAACCAGCGGTTCAGTTCGCCGGTCGGGATGCGCTTGTTCCAGACCTCATGGGCGGCGCGGACGGCCGGCAGCAGGCGTTCGACGCCGGCGCCGGTCAGCGCGGACAAGGTCACCACCGGGATCCCCTTCATCTGGGCGAGGCTGTCCTCCAGCCGCTCCATGATCGCCTTCCGGGTGGCGTTGCGGTCCGGAACGGCATCCCATTTGTTGAGGGCGACGATGCAGGCGCGGCCTTCGCGTTCGATCAGGCGGGCAATCTGAAGATCCTGGTCATGGATGCCTTCGACGGCGTCCAGGGTCAGCACCACCACCTCGGCCATTTTCAGCGCCTGAATGGCGGAACTGACGGACATTTTTTCCAGCGGTTCTTCGACACGGGCGCGGCGGCGCATCCCGGCGGTATCCACCAGTTCGACCGCGCGGCCCTGGTCGTCGGCCAGGATGGTGGCGACGGCGTCGCGGGTGAGGCCCGGTTCGGGGCCGGTGATCATGCGTTCCTCGCCGAGCAGGCGGTTGATCAGGGTGGATTTGCCGGCGTTGGGGCGGCCGACGATCGCCAGCTTCAGGGGGCGGTCGTCGTGCTGTTCCTCCGGCGCCGCGGCCAGCGGTGGCAGGCGGTCGGCGATTTCGGACATCAGGTCGGCCACACCCTCCCCGTGTTCGGCCGAGACCCCGACGGGGTCGCCGAGACCGAGCGCATAGGCGTCGAGGATGGAGGAGGTGGCGGTCCGGCCCTCGGCCTTGTTGGCGACGAGCAGCACCGGTTTGCCCTGGCGGCGGAGCCAGTTGGCAAAATGCTGGTCGGCCGGGGTGACGCCGGTGCGGGCGTCGAGCACGAACAGGACGAGGTCGGCCTGGGAGACGGCGGTGGCGGAGCCGGCGCGCATGCGGCCGGCGAGGGTTTCCGGGGCGGATTCCTCCAGGCCGGCGGTGTCGATCAGGCGGACCATGCGGCCGCGCAACTGGGCTTCGGCGTCCTTGCTGTCGCGGGTGACGCCGGGGGTGTCGGCGACGAGGGCGATGCGGCGGCCGGCCAAGCGGTTGAACAGGGTGGATTTTCCGACGTTCGGCCGCCCGGCGATGACGACGACTGGCAACATGGTTGCTACCTGAGCGCGATCAGCTGTGCGTCGTTGTCGACGAGCAGCACGGTGCCGCCGGCAACCACGGGGGCGATGGGGGCGGCGGCACCTGACAGCTTAAGGTGGCCGAGGATCTCGCCGGTATAGGGACTGACCGAAAGCGCGTCCTCACTGGTGCCGGTGACAATCAGGCGGTCGCTGACCAGTAGCGGGCCGTACCAGGTGAGGGTGTTCTTGCGCTTGTCCGGATCCTCGTAGTGCGGAAGCTGGGTGATCCAGGTGATGCGGCCGTCGTTGATGTTGACGGCGGCGAGTTCCTGCTGCGCCGAGATGATGAACATCCAGTCGCCGGCGATGTAAGGCGTATCCTCGCCGGCAACCTGACGGTCCCAGACGCGGCGGCCCGTCGGCACGTCGTTGCAGACCAGCAGGCCGCCCATGCTGATGGCATAGACCAGGCCGTTGACGATGACCGGCAGGCCGCGGATCGACAGGAAGTCGGCGACGGTGGCCCGGCCTTCCGACGCGCCGAGTCCGTCGGTCCAGACGATGCTGCCGCTGTCGGCCCGCAGGCAGGCGAGTTCGCCGGAGCCGAAGCCGGCGACAACGAGGCCCTGGTAATAGGCGGGGGCAGGCTCACCGAGCATGGCGGTCACTGGCTGAGCGGCCTGGTGGGTCCAAAGCTGGCGGCCGTCGGCGGCGGTGAAGGCGAAAAGGCGATCGTCGATGGTGGTGACGAAGACGCGTCCGTCCGCGATCATCGGGGCGGACCGGCCGGGCACGCCCAGATCGGTGCGCCACTTCTCCTTTCCGGAGGCGAGGTCGAGGGCGACAAGCTGGGACAGGCCGTTGACGGCGTAGAGTGTGGTGCCATCGGCGCCGAGGCCGCCGCCGACATTGGTACTGTCGTTGTCCTTTGGCTTGGTATCGACCCGCCACAGGCGCTTGCCATCAGCCAGGGTGAAAGCGGAGACCTGGGCATCCGAGTCCATTGTAAAGACCGTGCCGCCGAGAACGACGGGCTGCGCCATGATGATTTTGCGGTAGCCGCCGCCCTCGCCGATGCCGGTCTTCCAGGCTTCGTTCAGGTGATCGTTGGCGGCGAGATGGCCCATCAGATGCGCCGGATTGCCGCCGGCCTGTGGCCAGGCGGCATTGCGCACCGCTGATGGCAGGACGACTTTCGGTGCCCCTTCGTCGACGATGAGTCCGCGGCGATCGACGAAGACGTTCTCCCGCTTGCCGGGCAGGATGGTTTTCTTTTCCTCGAACAAACCACTGAACCACGAGCAGCCGGCGAGGCTCAGAGGGGCGAGAAGCGCGGTCCGGCGGGCCAGCAGCGCGGTTTTAGTGGACGCATTGAGGCTCACGCCAAGGCTTCCCTGTCGGTTGTCTGGTTGTTTTATCCGGGTGGGGATCATTTCGTTGGCGGCGGCCCAAGCCCGGTGAGGAGGGCGGAGGCCCGGGCGCGCAGGCCGGCGGGCGAGTCGATGCCGAACGACAGCGCTTGCAGCTTGCTGCGCGCCTCATCGGTGCGGCCTTGGCGCAGGTCGAGGACCGCAAGCTGTTCCTGTGCCAGGGGGGACCAGGGATTGCCGGATTCGGCCAGCGGCTTCAGCCGGGCTTCGAGCTGGGCCGGATCGCCGTGGTCGAGCTCGCGCTGGGTGGCCAGCAGGCTGGCGAGGTCGCGCAACAGGCTATCGGCACTGCTGTCGGCGGCCACGCTGTTCCACAGCGCGATGGCACCCGGAATGTCGCCGGTATCGGCTTTCACCCCGGCTTCAAGGAGGCGGGCGAGGGTCTTGTAGCCCTCGGGCGCGGTGGCGACGATCTGGTCGAGTGCCGCGATCTGGCCGGCTTTGTTGGCGTTCGGCTGCTCAAGAGCCGTCTGAACCGCGACGTAGCGGGCGGCGGCGGCGGCATCCTGCTGATTTTGATAGCGATTCCATAGCTGCCAGCCGGCGGCGCCGCCGACGATCGCCACGGCGATGACGATCAGCAGCCAAGCGTACTTTTTCAGCAGCTTTTCAGCGCGCTCTGCCCGGAGGTCTTCCTCGACCTCGTCGAAAATATCAACCACGCCGATTCTCTCGCCTGCCTGCCTCCGCCACGGCCCCGTCGCCGGCGGCGGCGGACCATAGCGGCGTCGGGGTGTGGCGGCAAACCGGTGGTTCGGCAAGGGTTCATTTACTTTTGCGGTGCAGGATGGGGGTATGAAAAAGCTCGTTCTGCTGGGTGTTCTGGTGGTTGCCGGGTGCGGCATATCGGACAATCTGGGCGCCATCATCGGGGTGGGAGCCAACGTGGTCAGCGTGACGACGATTCAGCGCAGCCCGCTGGATGCGGTATATTCCTGGTGGACCGGGCGGGACTGTTCGGTGGTGCGACTGGACGAGGGGAAGACTTACTGCCGGCCGGTCGAGCCGAAACCGGAGCCGCCGGTGTTCTGCACGCGGGGTCTGGGCGGGGTGAACTGCTGGGCGGACCCGGACACGGTGCCGGGGCATCCGCGCGGCGTCGCCGACGGACCGTCCACGCTGACTCCGGAGCAGGAGGCGAACCGGGTGCGAACGTGGCCTTGATCGGGCGATTGAGGTTTGTGGAGAATGTGGTTATAGGGTGCGAGCGCCCGGGTGGGCGCATGCAGGACCCGTAGCTCAGTTGGATAGAGCGTCGCCCTCCGAAGGCGAAGGTCGCACGTTCGAATCGTGTCGGGTCCGCCATTTTTTCAATCGTTTATATGATAATTGGGAGTGCCGGGAATTACCCGGGGTAACGGCCGGTGTAGCGTTGATCGCTACTTGATACGCGAAGGTAACCGACAACCTGTTACACGCGGCTCCGCCCGGTGTCTGTGCAATCACTATACGCCCATCACGCAGCCACTTCGGGTTCGCCCGGCATCCTAAACGCAATCGAACAAGACAAGACCGGTCGAAGTCCTCGTCGCAGGATCAACCGCCGCGATCAGTCGGCAAAGGACCAGGGTCGGCCATGTGCGAGACCTTGGCGAAGGAGGATGTGCCATGAACTGCACCATCATCTCGGCTGCGGCAGCGCCGCGGTTTGGCTTTGACGCTGGAGTCATCCGCGGTTCACGGCTGTACGTTCGGCAGGCGAGGTCCCCTGCCCCGCGGCCGCAGGCGGTCGTGGCGGCGATCGCGCCGGCCGGTGTTGCGAACGGCGCGGCGCTGATCGGGCGTATGTGTGATCGCGTCGGCCGTCGTCACGTTTTCCCTGATGCCGGCTTGCTGCGCGTGGCGCGCATGTCGGTCGCGCAGACGGTGGCCGGGACAAACGCGCACAGTCTGCGGCAAATCGAAGCAGCGTTGCAGAGCGGGCACACGACCCGGCCGAGTGCGCAGGCGATACCGCTATGAGCCGCATTGCCCCGCTGGCGCTGCTGCTCGTTCCGGCCGCAGCGCTGGCCGCAGCGCCGCGGCCGGCTGACAGCGGCGCCGGCACACCACTGGTCATGCTGCCACTCGATGCGCAGGCCGCAGCCTATGTTGCCCCTCCGGTCGAGCACCTGCTGGGCGATCTCGGCGGTGTCCGCCCTTGGCTCGAAAACCGCGGCATCTATGTGCAGATCGATGCCACGGCCGAATTCGCAGGTAATGTCAGCGGAGGCCTGAAGCAGGGAGCGACCTCGGCGAATCAGGTTGCCTTGAGTGTGGACATCGACTGGCAGCGCCTGGCAGGGGTCACCGGCCTGTCCACACATCTTATCGTGGTCAATCGTTCAGGTGGAAACGACAGCCACCTGTTCGGTGACAATGTCAGCCCGGTGCAGGAGATTTACGGTGCCGGCGGCAACGTGGCGGCGCATCTCGTTTCGGCGTATGCCGAGGAGACGCTGTTCGATCGCCGGCTGGACGTCGCGGCCGGCTGGATGAACGTCGAGAATGACTTTGCCAGTTCCCCACTCTACTGCAACTACATGAACAACGCCCTGTGCGGCGACCCGAAAGCCTTGCCCGGCGGCGATATCGGGCACAGTGCCTTTCCCGACGCCGTATGGGCAGGCCGGGTTCGGGTCCGGCCGACGGCGGATACCTATGTCACGACCGGCGTGTATGAGGTGAACCGGGACCTCTACAGCAACGCGGATCGCAGCGGCTTCGAGTTCGGCATACCGCGCGACAGCGGTGTCTATATTCCGGTTCAGTTCGGCTACACACCGGCGCTAGGAAGCGACCGGTTGCCGGGTCATTATGTGGTTGGATTTGGCTACGATTCTTCCCGGATCAAGAGTTTTTCCAGCGCCCTGCCGCCAGCGGCCGGGCTGCCTGCGGCAAACCACGCCGGCAACACGCAATTCTGGCTGCTGGCTGATCAGATGCTGGTGCGAACTGGCGACGGCGACCAGGACGGGATCATCGCGCTTGGTGGATTCGTCCGTAACGATCCAGAACATTCGTCCTACGCGCAGGAATACTTTGCCGGCCTGCTGGATCGCGGATTCTGGCGTACGAGACCAGAGGATTCCGTGGGGTTTCTGTTCTCCTACATCGCCATGAGCGGCGCGCTCGGCAAGGTCCAGGCAGCGGAATCCGAGGCAGGCATTCCATTCAGTAACGCCGCGACCGGCGTGCAGACGCACGAAATGATACTTGAGGCCGATTATAACATCCATGTGTATCGTGGCGTGGATTTCCGGCCGGACCTTCAATACGTGATTCGGCCAAACGCGCAATCGAATATTCATAACGCAGTCGTTCTGGGGTTCAAGGCCCACGTGCAGTTCTGAGGAAGCGTGCCGGACATTGCGCGCCGTTCCCGCAACGGGATCACCGTTGCTGAAGACCGCTGGCAGTCTGCATTCCCGGCTGCTGGATCGCGTGGAGCTGCGGCGGGCTGGCGTGTCACCGACGTTCAGATCGTTCCGACCACCTTCACCCGGGCGCGGCGGTGAATCTCCGCCTGGGCGATGACCGGCACATTCATCCTGATCCGGTCGATGATCGAATGAACATGGTAGCGCACCTGCATGCTGGTCAGCAGCGCCGGCTTGTCGCCGTGGGCGACGGCGGAATCGACCACAATGCGCAGCCGATCGAGGAATTCGCGCAGCTTCTCCTGCCCCAGCGCGAGCTGACGGTCCTCAGGCGGCCCGACCAGAGACGCCGCCAGCGTGTCCTCCCATTCCGGTGAAAGAACAACGACCGGCACATAGCCGGCCGGACCGATCAGACTGTCGCTGATCTGCCGCGACAGCCTTGTGCGTACATGGGCGACGATCGGACTGACCGACTTCAGGCCGCTGGCGCAGGCTTCCTGCACCGCCTCCAGAATCGTCGGCATGTCGCGAATGGAAATCCGCTCCGCCAGCAGCATCTGCAGCACGCGTTGCAGCCCGCCGATCGTGATGGTGCCCGGCACCAGGTCGGCGACCAGCTTCTGCTGGTCCTGCGGCAGCGCGGCGAGGATTTTCTGCGTCTCGGTGTAGGACAGAAATTCGGCGATGTTCTCCTTGACCACCTCGGCCAGATGCGTCGTCAACACGGTGGCCGGATCGACCACGGTCCAGTTCGCCGAACGCGCCTGATCGGCCAGTGTCGGGGCGATCCAGTAGGCCGGCAGCCCGAACGTCGGCTCGACCGTCTTTTCGCCTGGCAACGCCAGCGTATCGTCACCGGGACTGATCGCCAGCATCATCAGCGGGCGCAGCTCCCCGGTACCGGCGGAGATCTCCTTCAGCGCGAAGACATAGTTATACGGGTCAAGCTCGACATTGTCCTGAATGCGCACCGAGGGCAAAACGAAGCCGAGTTCGGTTGCCAGCGCGCGGCGCAGTCGCTTGATCTGTTCGGGAAGCTGATGGCCCACGCCGCTGGCCAGTTCCAGCAGCCCGTAGCCCAGTTCGACCCGGACGATGTCCAGCAGCGACACCTGTGGCACGCCGCTGTCCGGCAGTTGCACGACCGGGACAGCGGCAGCCTCGGCGGCGGCGCGGACGCTGTACCGGTACCAGCCGGTCGCAGCCGCCAGGCCGGCGACGAACAGGAACGGCATGGTCGGCAGACCCGGCAGCAGCGCCAGCAATCCCGCGGCGCCGGCGGCCATCATCAGCGGGTTGACACTCGACCCCAGTTGCAGCGCCAGCTTGCCATGCATCTTGCCTTCGATGGCCCCCTTGGACACGACGATGCCGGCCGCGGTGGAAACCAGCAGGGCCGGAATCTGCGACACCAGGCCGTCGCCGATGGTCAGGGTGGTGAAGGTCGAAAGCGCGCTCTCGATCGACATATGCGCGCGCAGCAGGCCCATCGCGAGGCCACCGAAGATGTTGATCAGGGTGATCACCAGCGCGGAAATCGCGTCGCCGCGGACAAATTTGCTGGCGCCATCCATGGCGCCGTAGAAGCCGGCTTCCTCCGATAATTCGGCGCGGCGCCGCCGGGCGGTCGGCTCGTCTATGGTGCCGGAGGACAGGTCGGCATCGATCGCCATCTGCTTGCCTGGCATGGCATCGAGGTAGAACCGCGCGGCGACCTCGGCGATGCGGCTCGATCCCTTGGTGATGACGACGAAATTCACCATCAGCAGCATCGAGAAGATGATGGCGCCCACCACGACGTCGCCGCCCATCAGGAAGCCGCCGAACGCGGCCACCACCCGTCCGGCGGCATACGGACCGTCGCTGCCATGCGACAGGATGAGCCGGGCCGTGGCGACGTTCAGCGACAGCCGCAGGATTGTCGTCAGCAGCAGCAGGGTCGGCAGGCTGGAGAAATCGAGTGGCTTTTCCAGCGACAGCGAGATCAGCAGCACCAGGATCGAGGCGATGAACGACAGCGCCAGTGCCATGTCCAACAGGACTGTCGGGATCGGCAGGATCAGAATCGAGAGCTGAAACAGCACGCAGAGGGCAAGCCCGATGTCGCCACCGGGAATCATCCGTCGGAACGGCCCCACCACGTTGAGCAGGGCGTCCATCGCAGGACCACCCAGAAGTCCCTTCATGGCGTCCTTGCGGTGACAGTGCCCGTGGTTGTCATGATTCGCCTATCCGGGACACGCTGCTGGGTGGCACGGCGATGCCCTGGGCGGCATAGAGGCTGATCTTGTTGCGCAGCGCCCGGATGGACAGGCCCAGCATCAACGCGGTCCGGGTCCGGTTCCCGCCGGTCAATTGCAGCGTGCCGATGATCACATCACGCTCGACGAGGTGCAGCGGCCGGCCGATGAAGCCCGCGGCATAGTCGGCGACATCAGGTCGCCGCGCATAGCCCGTCGGTTCAGCCAGCGATGAACCGCCAGACGGCGGTCCAACCTCCAGCGCATTGACGCCGATCACACCGTCCGTCGTCAGCACCAGCGCGCGATGGATGGTGTTTTCCAGTTCGCGGACATTGCCCGGCCAGTCATGCGTGATGAGGGCCGCCAGTGCCGCCGGCGACAACTGCCGGACGGATCGGCCGCCGTCGCAGCGGTACTTTTCAATGAAATGCTCTGCCAGAGCCGGGATATCCAGCGGCCGCTCGCGCAGGCTGGGCAGGTGGACCGCAACGACGTTCAGCCGGAAATACAGGTCCTCCCGAAAGGTCTGCCGGGCGACCTCCTGTTCCAGGTCCTTATTGGTCGTGGCGATGATCCTGACGTTCAGCCGGATCGGGGCCCGGCCGCCGATGCGATCGACCTCGCGTTCCTGCAGTGCGCGCAGCAGCTTGGCTTGCAGGCGGCGGTCCATCTCGCTGATTTCGTCCAGCAGGATGGTGCCGTTCTGCGCCGCCTCCAGCTTGCCGATCCGCTGTCCCAGCGCGCCGGAAAACGCCCCGCGTTCGTGGCCGAACAACTCGGATTCGAGCAACTGTTCCGGGATCGCGGCGCAGTTGACGGCGACGAAGGGGCCGTTCGCGCGTGGCGAGTTGCGGTGGATGAAGCGGGCGATGACTTCCTTGCCGGTGCCGGATTCACCATGCACCAGGACCGACGCGTCGGACCGGGCGATGCGTTCCGCGCGCTGCACGACCGCGAACATGGCCGGATCGCGATAGACCAGACCTTGGGTTGCTGGCGACGGCGGCTCGCGCCGCGCGCACGCCAGCGCCGCGCCGCGCGCCGGGACCGCCTCGCCGGCCGGCTGAAAGCTGGTTTCCAGGTCATCGGGCACCAGAAACCCCGGGGCCGAGAAAACCGTCACTGCGAACGATCCGATTTGACGATTTCCGTCATCGTCACACCGAGCCGCGTGTTGTCCACCATGACGACTTCACCGCGGGCAATGAGGCGGTTGTTGACGTAGATGTCGATCGCCTCACCCAGGCGGCGATCGAGTTCCACGACGGCGCCGCGGCCGAGCTTGAGCAACTGCGACACCTGCATCGTTGCCTTGCCAAGCACGGCCGTGACGTTCACCGAGATGTCATAGACGGCCTCCAGTTCCTTGGCGCTGCCGCTCTCCGACAGTTCACGCGGGACATCCTGGCCTGCCGGGAGGGGTGCATCACTCATTTGTTTCGTTCCTAGCGCTTTGCTCGTTGTCCCGTCCGGCTGACAGCGGAATGATCGCTTCGCGGAGGTCGTCAAGGTAGGCCATGCGGCTGATGGTCGCCTCACCGCGCTGCCACCGGATGGTGACGTCTTCGCCAGCGGTTCCGGTGCCCAGTGCGTGCGACAGATCGGTGAGATTGACGAATCGATGGAGCCCGCCCTGGTCGTCCCGCAGTTCGAATTCAGGGGCGACGGTGAGGGCCGGCTTGATGCGTTCGGCAACCAGCTTGACGCGGTCGAGGAGCCGCGCCGACCAGGCGTCGGAGGTCACGGCAATGACGGTGTTGACCAGCATATCCGCCACCGCCAGCGAGGCTGCGTCTACGGCCGCATTCGTGGCAGAGCCGAGGTCATGGACCGAGGTGAGCAGCTTCGCCGTCAGCGCCTGGTCGCTGTCATGGGCGCCGGCCTCCTGACGGCCGGTGATATAGCCCTCGGTCCAGGCCTGTTCGCGAATTTCGCCGATATCGCCGAACGGTGACGGCTCGTCATCCGGCACCGGCGCAGCGGGCTCATCGCGCGGGTCGTTGAAGTCCTCAAAGACAGCCAGAAGTGAATCGGTCGCCATTTTGCCACCCCTTCGTTGGATTTATTCGATCATTCTGTCGTCGCTGCCGGTGCTGATTTCGATTTCGCCGGTTGCCGCGAGTTCCTTCGCCAGATTGGCGATGGTGGCCTGCGCTTCCTCGACGTCCTTGAGTTTCACCGGCCCCAGCGCGGCGATGTCTTCGCGCAGCATCTTCCCGGCGCGTTCGGAGAGTTGCGACAGGAACAGATTTCGAATGTTGTCGGACGCCCCTTTCATGGCGATCGGCAGCTTTTCCTTGTCGATCTGGCGCATCAGCACCTGCAGGCCCTGCGGTGTGACGCGGACCAGGTCGGCGAAGGTGAACATCTGCGATTTCACCTTCTCGGCCGATTCGCGCGAGCGTTCCTCCAGGCCCGCCAAGAACCGTGTCTCCGCCTTGCGATCGAAGTTGTTGAAAATCTCGGCGATCAACTGGTGGGAATCCTGCCGCGAGGCGCGCGCCAGGTTGGACATGAATTCCTGGCGCAGAATGCGCTCGACCCGCTCCAGGACGTCCTTCTGGATCGATTCCATGCGCAGCATCCGCATCACCACTTCCATGGCGAAGGAGTCGGGCAGCAGGGTCAGGACGCGGGCGGAGTGGTCGGCCTTGACCATCGACAGCACGACGGCGACGGTCTGCGGGTATTCGTTCTTCAGGTAGCTGGCGAGAATCTCCTCGCTGACGTTGCCCAGCTTGTCCCACATGGTGCGCCCGGCCGGACCACGGATTTCTTCCATGATCTGGGTGACGCGTTCCTTCGGGAGCGCCTTCATCAGCAGGTTTTCGGTGCTCTCGAAGCTGCCCATGATGCCGCCGGTGGCGCCGAAGTTCTCCACGACCTCGGTGCACAGGCGTTCGACAGTATCGGCGTTGATCACCCCAAGCTGGGCCATGGTGGCCGAGATCGTGCGGATCTCATCTTCGTGCATCATGGAAAACAGCTTGCCCGCATGCTCCTCGCCGAGCGCGAGCATGAGAATGGACGCCTTATGAAGGCCGGACATCTCTCCGTCCGGCACGCGGCGAGCAGCCTTAGCCATTTTGTCTGGGCACCCTGGTCATACCGAAAGGTTCGGATGGCAGGGCTAAACCCTAAAGCTTACGATTCGGTTAATGGCCTGCCGGCCGCCCCATTTTGGGCCGCCGGGTACCGGTTGGATCAGGCTCTGGTGGACAACGCCAACGCGGTCGCGCGCTGCGGCGCCCGCCGTCCAGCCGGACCGCCATATCGCGTGGCCGCCTGGGGTGGGGCGCAGGCGCGGGCGACGATCCGCACGATGCGGGTCTGCACCTCGATCGCTCGGGTCAGCAGGATCTGGTTCTCGGCTGCCACCGCGCCCAGACGCTGGCCGAGGGCGAGCAGCGGCGGAGAAGCGGTGACCGCGTCGGCCTGCTTCGTCAGTTCGGCCAGCGCCGCCTCCTTCGCAGGTGCGAGGGCCACTGCGGCGGGAAAGTCCAGCCGCTTCAGCGCCGCGTTCTCCTGCATCAGCACATCGGCCAGGCGTTGCGCGACCTCGAGCACGGTGCCGTTCATTTCGTGTTGTTCTCCTGCATGCGCAGCATGGCGTCGTAGATCGGCCTGGCCAGTCCGAGTCCGCCATGGGCTTCGATCTGCTTGGCGAATTCCTGCACCAGCATCGGCTTCCACGCTTCCTCGCCGGCGCCGCCGCCGAACGGGTCCTTGGACGTGTCCACGGTATCGAACATCGGTTCCAGCAACTGGCCGATGGCCATCGCCTCAAACTCGTGGGCGGATTTGGCGAGCTTCGCGGGATCGACCGGCTGCGCCGGCCGCGACACCTTCGAACCGGGCGGGACCGGCGGTGCTGCGACGGGCGTCGCCTGGACCGTTCGTGCGAGCGGCGGGATGGGTGTAAGCTGGGTCATCAACGCACCTCGAGGTCCGCCTGCAACGCCCCGGCGGCCTTGATCGACTGCAGGATGCTGATCAGGTCGCGGGGTCCGACGCCCAGCGCATTCAGGCTGGCCACCAGTTCGCGCAGCGTGACGCCGGACGGCAGGATGCCAAGCTTCTTGTCGTGCTGGTCGTCGATATCGATGCTGGTGCGGGGCACCGTTGTTGTCGTTCCGGTCTTGGAGAACGCATTCGGCTGGCTGACCTCCGGTGTCTCGGTCACGCGGATGGTCAGATTGCCCTGAGCGATCGCGACGGTGCTGATCCGCACATTCGCGCCCATGACGATTGTGCCGCTGGCCTCGTCGATCACCACGATCGCGGCACTGTCGGGCTCCACCCGCAGGTTTTCGACCTCTTCCAGCGTCTCGATCGGATCGCGGCCGGTCAGGTCCAGCCGGACCGTGCGTGGATCGGTCACTTTGGCAATTTTGCCAACCGTCTTGTTGATGACGGTGGCGATGCGCTGCGCAGTCGTCAGGTCCGGGTTGCGCAGGCCCAGCCAAAGGCTGTTGCTTTTGTCCAGGTTGAACGGAACGTCCTTTTCCACTGTCGCGCCATTGGCCATGCGCGCCGAGGTCGGCACGCCGCGGGTGACCGATGAGGCCGCACCGCGGGCGGCGATCGCCCCGGTGGAGAGAGTGCCCTGGCCGACCGCATAGACTTCGCCATCCGCAGCCAGCAACGGCGTGACCAGCAGCGTGCCGCCGGTCAGGTTGGTGGCGTCACCCAGCGCGGACACCGAGATGTCGATGCGGCTGCCGCTGCGGGCGAAGGCGGGAAGATCCGCGGTCACCATCACCGCGGCAACGTTCTTGGTGGACAGGGCGGTGACCTGGTCGCGCGTGTTCACGCCCAGGCGTTCGAGCATGCCGA
>Ga0182012_10000877_pt1 | contig 33175 bp, 34 predicted proteins | sample 612S2SmetaG_FD_120486 | JGI IMG/M metagenome (GOLD analysis project Ga0182012, IMG submission 120486) | Permafrost microbial communities from Stordalen Mire, Sweden - 612S2S metaG | ecosystem: Environmental > Terrestrial > Soil > Wetlands > Permafrost | place: Sweden: Stordalen | collected...
ACACCGGCCGACAGCATCATCGGCTCCGGCTTGCCGAACAATTGGCGCTTGAATTCTTCACCGACGCGCACGTCGGAATTGGCGCGAGTCACAATCAAGCCGCCCGAAACAGAAATCATCAGTGCCGGTATAACAGTGACCAGACCATCGCCGATGGTGAGGACGGTATAAGTTTGCAGCGCACGCTTCAGTTCCATTCCGTGCTGCAGAACGCCGATGAGAAAGCCAGCAATGATGTTGATGGAGGTGATCAGAATACTGGCAATGGCATCGCGCTGCGTGAAACGCGAGGCACCGTCCATGGAACCGTAGAACTCGGCTTCGGCGGCTAATTGTTTGCGACGTAGGCGAGCCTGGTTTTCATCAATCAGTCCGGCGTTCATCTCGGCATCAATCGACATTTGCTTACCGGGCATCGCGTCCAAGGTAAAGCGCGCCGACACTTCGGAAATACGCACGGCGCCGTGATTGATGACGACGTATTGAATGGCAATGAGAATCAGAAAAATGACGGCGCCAATCACATAATTGCCGCCGACGACGAAGTTGCCGAAAGCCTCAATGACGCTGCCCGCCGCGGCCGTGCCGCTGTTGCCGTTGAGCAGGATTAGGCGCGCCGAACTCACGTTCAGAGCCAAGCGGAATAGGGTCAGCAAAAGGAGAGCGGTTGGGAAGACATTAAATTCGACCGGCTTGAGAATGTACATCGTGACCATCATCACGATGACGGACATCATGATGTCGACGACGATCAAGAGATCGAGCAGCACGGCAGGCATGGGCGTGATCAAGGCAATGACAATGGCAAGCACCGCAATGGGTACGGCCATATCGCCCAGATCAGGTAGCGAGAACTTTTTGGCGCCGGCCAGGGCTTGGGGTTGGGTGGACATCGGGGACGCTTGTGTTTCCTTTTCCTAAGGCAATTTACGGCCCATCAGTCGGTAAACATAGGCTAGGATTTCAGCAATAGCCTTATAGAACTCGGGGGATATAGCGCTGCCGACCTCGACAGCGCCGTAGAGAGCACGCGCGAGGGGCGGATTTTCTACAATCGGCACTTCGTTTTCGACGGCAACTTGGCGAATGCGGAGAGCCAGCCAATTCTTACCCTTTGCCACCACGATGGGGGAGGCCATGGTTTCACTGTCAAAGCGGATGGCGACGGCGAAGTGGGTGGGATTGACAATGACGGCGGTGGCTTTGGGAACCTGCTGCATCATGCGACGCCGCAGCAGGTCGCGCCGGAGTTTACGAATGCGTTGTTTTATGTGCGGATCGCCTTCGTTGCCTTTGTTCTCCTGCTTGATTTCGTGCTTGGTCATCTTGAGGCCTTTCATCTGTTTGCGATAGTTCTGGAACAGATCGAAGGCACCGAACAGAATGAATAGCGCGGCCGCTTTCCACAACAGGCTATCGACCGCATCACCTATTTGTGCGGCAGCGGCACGCACGCTGCCCAACGGCAGGCGCAGCAAGGCCTCGGCGTGGTCGGAGAGAAATGATTTCAGAAAAAGACCGAGCAGGACAATCAACGCTATGGCTTCGCCGACGGCTTTCAGGTTCTGTCCGGGCAGGTCTTTCAAGCGGGAGAGCGGGTTCAGACGTTCGATGTTGGGCGCTAGCCGTCCCAGGCTAAAGCCTAGGCGCGTCACCGCCAGTTGAGCGGCCAACGTAGCAAAAAAGAGCGCGGCGCCCATAGCCAAAAGAGGTGTAAGGGTTTCGAGGAATAAGTTCTGCAACAGCACCGGCCACGCGAGCGGGCTGATATCGCCGGTCAGGGACGTTTGGTATAAACGCACCAACGCGTGGCTGAGGCGTTCGCTCCAAGTGGGCAGAATGCTGCCAATCAACGTAACAAATATCAGGAATTGCACGGCGCTCAGAGCCCCGCGCGAAGATAAAAATTGACCATCTTCACGCGCCTTCTTCAGGCGCTGCGGTGTCGGTTTTTCTGTTTTCTCGCCCGCCATACTCCGCCGTTACCTCTGCCGCAAGACGGACAAAACCTGCTCGGCGTATTGCAAATAGAGGCCGGGAATGATCTTAAGTAAAGCAGCCAGCGCTCCAAGACTGAGAAGCATTTTGAGCGGCGCTGAACTGTGCCCCAATTGCAGAGAACTGCTGAGACGGCCCACGAGTGCCAGAGCGATTTCACACAATAAAAGGAGACCCAGGACGGGAAAAGCCAGCCGCAACGCGAGCGCAAACACATTCGCGCCTAATCCAACGACAGTGGTGACGAGTGCGCGCGTCAACATGAAGTGACCCGGCGGGTGGAGTTGCAAACTCAACGCCAGCGCGCGCAGGATTTGATGATCCAGGCCAAAGGCAAAGAACAGCAAACCACCGCTGAGACGGGCGACTACTTGCAATACATCGGAATCGGCTTGCGTTGTCGGATCGACTACCGAGGCATAGCCGTAACCTGCTTGCAGTCCTATCAGTTGTGCGCTCAAGGTCAGAGCTTCCGCCAAGAAGCCTACCAGCAAACCGGCCGCCAAGCCGAACGCTGCTTCACCGGCGAGCCAGACGGCGAACAGGCCGGTTGTCACAACCCGCACATCAACCTCTGGCCAATAGGGGAAAAGGGCGAGCGCCGCAGCCATGGCAAAAGCGGCGCGGGCCAGCGCCGGGGTGGCGTCGCGCACGGGCAGTGGAAGAAAGAAGAACACGCCCGCCACACGCGCCAAGACGAGTCCGAAGGCGAGCGGGAGTCCCGCTGGAATACTGAGGGGTGGCGGCATCTGGCGGCTGCCTGGTTAGTGCGCAAATTTCGAGAGGTCGCGCATGACAGACAAGGCGTAACCGGTGGCGCGGTTCAGCATCCAAGGCATCAAAAACAGGAAGCCGGCGAGACAAGCAGTAAGTCGAGGGACAGTGCTAAAAACTTGATCCTGGAGAGAGGTGGCAATCTGGATCACGTTGATTACGATGCCGAGCACGAAAGAAATAATGAGCAGCGGGGCACAGATAAAAAATGCCGCTAACAGGGCGTCGCTCACGACATGCATAGCCATTTGAGGTGTCATTTGTAACTCCGTATCTAAAGTGGAAGACCTACCTAGTCCATCGGCAGATTAGGTAGAGTGCTGCAGCAGCAATCGAAACCTAATTCGCTGCTGCGACGGGCTAAGAGCCGAGAAATGTCTTCATCAACGAGCCGATGACCAGGTTCCAGCCGTCCACCAATACAAAGAGAAGAATTTTGAAGGGCGCCGAGACCATGGCCGGCGGTAACTGCATCATGCCGATTGATAGCGTCACGGAAGCAACGGCAATATCGATGACCAGGAAGGGCAGAAACAAAACAGCGCCGATCTGAAAGCCGGCTTTCAGCTCTGAGAGGATATAGGCAGGGATTAGGACTTTGAGGGTTAAATCCGAAGAATGGCGGGGCGCGGGCTCATGTCCGATCTCTAGAAAAAGCTGAATGTCGCGCTCGCGCGCAAAGCGCAGTAGGAATGTGCGCAGAGGGGCGGAACCTTGATCAAAGGCTTGCGCCGCGTTGATCTCTCCTTTTTCGAGCGGTTCCCAGGCATGGGTATACATTTCCGAGAAAACCGGTTGGACGATGAGAATCGAAAGAAAGAGAGCCAGCCCTGCCAGAACTTGGTTGGAGGGAGCGGTCTGGGTGCCGAGTGCCTGCCGCAGAAAATGCAGCACGATGGAGATACGCAAGAACGGCGTGATACAAACCATGACGGCGGGTAGCATGCTGAGAAGTGTGAGCCCAAGAGCGATTTGTAGCGGTGCGGAAAGACCGATGCCATGCCCGGACAAGCCAACCGTGATGCCAAGCGCATCCAGCGGACCGGTTGGGGCGGCCGCCCGCGAAACGCCCGCGAAGAGAATAAGCGAAGTGAGCAAACGTAGCATCAGTGCGCCCCGCCCGCAGCGGAATGAGCATCGGAAGAGGATTCGGTCAGATCAGCCAACGTGCTGCAACCGCCGGGCGAAACCGCTACGACCAACAAACGACCGGCGCAGGCCACCAAATGCAAAGAGTGTTGACCGGTGAGGGGAACGCGTTCGACGACGCGCATTTGTTTGGTAGCGCGCCCAGCACTGGGCGCGACCAAGCGCAGCGAGAGCGCTGCCAGGCCCTTGCGGCGTGCCAGCCACAAGAGCCCGAAGAGCAGCGACAGAACGAAAAAAACAGCGAGAGCCGGGGACAGCATTTTAGAGTCTTTCTAGTGAATGAGTTGCATGAGATCTTGATCCATGTTGTTCGCCGTTGAGATAACGCGCGAACTCGCTTGATAGGCGCTTTGATAGACGATCAAGTTCGTGAATTGCGTTGCCATATCAACATTCGAACTTTCGAGAGAGCCGCCGAGAATCTGGCCGCGACCGCCACTCTGGGGTGCGCCAATGGCTGGAGTCGCAGTATTGGTGGAGACGGCGAAGTTATTGTCGCCGACATTTTCAAGCGAGGTTGGATTCTGGATATTGGCCATCGCCAGTTGCGCCTCCACTTTTTGCTGGCCGTTCGAATAAATCGCCACCACTTGACCGCCGGTTTGAATAGCGACCGAGTTTAACTGAGCGGCTTGACTGCCGTCTTGCGTCGAGGAGCCGAGGTTGGAGGTCTGAGCGTATTGGGTCAGGAGGCCATTGCCGTTCGAATCAAATTGATTCCAGTTGATGCTCATATTCGCCGCGCCGTCGGCAAGGCCGTTGATATTGACAGCAACCGGCGCGGTGCCACCGGCGTTGCTCAGCGTGCCGTCAGAATTAAACGTAACCGTGCCGGGCGCTGCCAGCACCGACTGTTGCGTGCCGACGGTTCCACCCGTTAGATCACCACCCGGAATTGTTACATCGTAACTCCAGGTATTGGGAGAAGCGGCGCTGCGTGTGAAGGTGATCGCCAGTTCATGCGTATTGCCGAGGGAATCCACCACCTGCATCGGTGCGGAAAAAGTGCCAGTGGAAGTTGACGCCACAGCGGTGGCACTCAAATTCGCGTCAATCGAAAAGTTTTGCGTGGCTTGCGGAGCCAGTGTGGTGCCCGCCGGCAACACAATGTTCCCGGTGGCGCCGGACGTGCTGATGGTGCCGTTGGCGGCCGCCGTCCAGCCTTGCACATTTTCGCCGGTTTGCGTTTGCAGAACACCGGCAGCATTTTGCGTAAAGTTGCCGTCGCGCGTAAACAACTGCTGGTTGCTCGGGCTATTAACGACAAAGAAGCCATTGCCCTGAATCGCAGTCGAAAGCGGCGCGGTGCTGCTTTGGATGGCGCCTTGTGTGAACAACTGGTTATTCACGGGCAGGCTCACGCCCAAGCCGGTCTGGTAGTTGCTCGCGTCGCCGATGTACTGACTGAATAGATCTTTAAAATCGACGTCGCTGCCCTTGAAGCCGTCCGTATTCATGTTCGCCAAATTGTTGCCGGTGGTGTTGATCGCCTCCGACTCGGCTTGTAACGAAGATAGTGCGATGGAGAAGACACTAGACATAAACTGATTTAGATTCCCTTCCTGGTTCTTTGAACTTGGTAAAAAATGCAGCCGCGTAAGGGGAAGGTGCAGGTCGGATGAACCTGACTTCCCCCTAGAGGGGCTAACCACCAGAAGTGGTATTCGTAGCGGTTGTTCCGCTGGTGGAGGTTGTCCCACTGTTGTCAGTGGCCGCCACGGTGCCGCCCGACGGCACGCTGCCGAGGAATTTATTGCTGATGGCGTCGACATCCTGCCGGACAGCAAGGTTCTGTTCTACATCGCTGAATGTCGCGAGTTGGGTCACGAACTCGGTGCCCTGGACAGGCTGGGTCGGATCCTGATTCTGCAATTGGGCCACGAGCAATTGCAGAAAGGTCTGCTGGCTCGCGAGTGAATTCGAGCCGCTCGCGCTGCTGGCGGCGGCTGCGGTGGTGGTGGACGCGGCCGTCGTTGACGGAAGCGTTGTTCCTATGGATGCCATTGAGTGATTCTCCCTATGAAAACTGACTTGGAATTTGTCATGAATTTGTTGCCGGATTTGCAGCCGGAGCTGCTTGTGAATCTTGAACGGAGCTGGAAGTGTTTGCCGACGCGCCGCCGAGCGTGGTGAACTGACGCCACCAGGCAGCAGACGGATCTTGCTCTCCGTTCTGTTGGCCGCCTTGGCTGTTTGATTGGCCGCTGTTCGCATGGCCGCCGGAATTCGAACCGCCCTGCGAAAAAGAACGGCTGCCCTGTTCCTGGGATTGTCCTGAGGGCTGGTCGGACGAACCAGAGGAGGAGCCGTTATGTGAAGCGTCGGCCGGAGGCAAGAACGTGTGAGTCTGGTATTTGTCGTCCGCAAGGCGTGCGCTCAGTTCGGGCAGATTTTCCTGCAGGCCACGCGTCAAAGTACTGTCCGAGGCGCGGACGCTCACCGAGAGCCCGCCTGCGTGTTCCACTAAACGAACGTCCACCCGGCTGGCGCCTTCGCCCGCCAACTGCAACTGCAATGAGCGCACAGGTTGGGGACTACCGGTTTGATCTTCCGCCGCTACTTCGCCAACCTCCGCAGTGGTCGCCGCGGGCTCATCCGGTAATGTTGAACTGCTGCTGGACGCCGACGGCTGCGGGGCCGACCAAGGAACAGACTGGCCGGAGGGAGGATTGACTCCATTGAACATCGCGAGCGGAGATTGAGACTGGGCCGCACTTGCGGGCAAAGCGTTCGTCCCGGGGGAAAGCGGGCTCATGGTACCACCACCAACCGCAGCTGTGGCGTCCGGTACAAAGGAACTGGCAGAGGTGGGGCTGGCACTCCCATTTGCGGGAGTTGCATTGCTTGCGTTTAAGTTGTTCTGGCTAGCTGCGGGGGTAATGTGCAAAGCGAAGGCACTGCCGGCCAAGGCTTTCATCCCTCCTAAGGCAGTCACAGCGGCACCGGGCAGGAGATTCGGCGGCAGCGGTTCGCCTGTCAAAGTGGACTTCTTAGCATTGGCATCCGCGGGATTGGAAGACGCGGACGCCAGAGAATCCTGAGTGGATGTTGCTTGATCGGGAAGAATATTGAGCACGCCTTTCGCCGCCGATCCGCTGCCGTTTGCATGAAGCACGTCCGCTGGCGCCGCATGGCTCGAAGAGTTTGCTTTTGCCGTTCCTCGTTGAGAGAGCGTGCGGCTAGCCTGCCTGTCACTCGCCCGATCCTCCCGATCGCTACTTACTTTTGTAGCCGCGTCCGTGCGCTCGCCCTGTATGTCTGCATTCGTATTGTCGGCAAGCGACGATTCACCGCTGGTCGGGAAAAAAGCGTTCGACCAGGCCATCCCCGAGGTTGCAGATAGTGTCTGCGGCACCGAGACCGGAGAGACAGCTTGTGCGAGCAAGTTCTGAAATGAATCTAAAGACTTGGGAGACGCATTAGTGTCGGTCCCCATTGTGGCAGTGCTCGGACTGGCATTCGGATTGACGCTCGGCGGCGTGGTAGAAAGCCAACCGAAGTCGCTAAGAGAGGAGGGCGAGATCACGTGCTGGAGGATTGCAAAACGAGGGCCGAACTGTGCGGACTAGGCGCGGTGCCTCATTTTCAACACGATACGGGCGGAGGTCTGGCGGAGGGAATGCACGAGGCAGACAAAACCGTCAGAAAACAGCCGGCGGCACATGCTGAATCGTCAAAACTTTGACGCTAAAGAACGCGGTGCACAAAGGCCGTTTCAGCGGTATCGCAAAAGTTGGCACAGATTCTAGGCTTTTTCGAATTATTTAGGTTGGCCTTTGGCATGCATTGAGTGAGATCAAGATTATGGACCCACTCACCGCCGCCGCTGCCAGTGGCTTGCAAGCGCGCATGGATTCGCTCGACCTGCTAGCCAACAATCTGGCGAACACCTCGACCAGCGGCTATAAAGCTGATCGTGAATTTTACGGCACATATCTTTCAAGCGACGCCTTGAACAACCCTGATCCCGCTGTCGGCGATTCTCCGGTCGTGGAACGACATTGGACTGATTTCGCACAAGGCTCGCTGACTAGCACCGGAAACCCAACCGACTTAGCCTTGTCCGGCCGGGGATTTTTTGCAGTGAACGGGCCAAACGGCCCCCTCTATACAAGGAACGGCAGCTTCCAAGTTTCGCCGCAAGGCAATTTGGTTACAACCGAAGGCTATGCGGTGCGGCTGACCGACGGCCAATCGCTGACACTCGATCCGAACTCACCGCTGGTGGTAGCTGCCGACGGCTCGGTTTCGCAGAACGGCGCGGCCTTAGGACAACTCCAATTAGTTGATTTCGCCGATCCCAGCCTACTCGAAAAAGCGTCGGGAACAACGTTCCAAAGTCCCGATCCGCAAAAGGTCGCGCCACAAGCGGCCACGAACGTGCAAGTTGCCCAAGGAAAGCTGGAATCGTCCAACGCCTCATCATCTGAATCGGCCGTCCGCATGGTGATGCTGCTGCGGCATTTTGAAATGTTGCAAAAGGCAGTAAAGATTGGCGGCGAGATTAACAGGCAGGCCCTCGAGGAAGTGGCAAAAGTAGGGTCTTGATGCCTGCGTTGAGCGTTTGCCAGAACTGTGATTTGACAAAGACCGGACAGTAAACAAAGGGAGTAGAAGACTTTTATGATTCGAGCACTAAACAGCGCTGCCAGCGGCATGACGGCCCAACAGTTGAATGTCGACACAATCGCCAATAATCTGGCGAACGCCAATACGGCGGGCTTCAAAATGCGGCGTGCCCAATTTGAAGATCTGATTTACCAAAGTATGGTGCAGCCTGGAGCAGCGGCCGGACAACAAACCACCGTACCCTCGGGTTTACAACTGGGCCTCGGCACAAGGGCGGCTTCGAACGAAATCATCTTCTCGCAGGGCGCTTTTTCGGCGACCGGCAATCCGCTGGACGTTGCCATTCAAGGCAAAGGATTTCTGCAAATTCAGCAACCGTCGGGGACGCTCGCCTATACGCGCGCCGGTTCGTTTCAGCTGGATCGGAACGGCAATGTGGTGGACCCCAACGGCAATACGCTGGTGCCCCAAATCACGATTCCCGCCAATGCGCAGAACATCACGATCGCCCAGGATGGAACGGTCAGCTACACCCTCGCCGGCCAGACGGCCGCGCAAAAAGCGGGACAAATTCAGCTCGCCAATTTCCAGAATCCAGGGGGACTGAACAGCATCGGGAACAACTTATATTTGCCCACGGACGCCTCTGGTGATCCGCAAGTTGCCAATCCCGGTGGCCCGGAAGGCCTAGGTACGCTCGCACAGGCGTATACCGAGCAATCAAATGTTGATGTTGTCGGCGCGTTTGTCGATCTGATCCAGAGCCAGCGCGCGTATGAAGCCAATTCGCGCGTCGTGAAGGCGGCTGATGAAATGTATCAGCAAGTCAATCAACTGACGCAATAGCAGGAAATTCCATGCAGCGTCTGTCTTCTATTCCGGCGGTTCTTTTGTGCGCGGTCTCGGCGGTCCAGGCATGGGCTGCCGTCCCGTGCTTTGCGCCTACCGGGGATTGGATTCTGGGCTCCGATCTGGCAGCCGCCGTCCCTGCGCTGGTAGGATTGCCGCCCAACCTGAAGGTCAGCTACGCGCCGGTACCCGGCTTGGCGCGCGTCTTTCATCCGGATGAACTCCGCCGCCTGGCAAGAGCGCATAACCTGACCGATCCCGGTTTGACAACCAATGTGTGCGCAGCTTGGCCACTTGCGCCCCTCACGCTGGAGACGGTGCGCAGCGCCATGGAGAAAGCACTCGCTGGCCACACGCCGCAAATTGAAGTGGTGACGCAAAGTAAAGCCGACGCGCCGGTGGGCGAGTTAGTCTTTCCGCTTTCCGGCCTAAGCGCCTATTCCGAAAATGCCGTTGTCTGGAAGGGTTATGTCCTTTACACCGCCGCTCGGCGCTTTGATACCTGGGTGAGCGTCCGTGTGCGGGTGAACGAAACGCATTTGAAGGCGCAAGGGGCGATCCGAGCGGGCGAAAAGTTGACAGCGGGCCGCTGGCGTGCCGAATCTTACAGCGGGCCGCCCGTGCGCGATCAAGTCTTAAGCGACGCCAGTCAAGTGGCGGGACTCGTGGCCCGGCGGGATTTCGCCGACGGTGCACCGCTGCTTGGTAACTTTTTCGAGACACCGAAAGCGGTAGAGCGTGGAGACACGGTTGCAGTGTCCGCCGGCGTAGGCTCAGCGCAGATTGAAGCGCCCGGCGAAGCGCTCGGCTCAGGAGGCTATGGCGAAGTCATCGTCGTTCGCAACCCGCGTTCGAACCGCACTTTCAAAGCACGTATCACGGCCGCCGGCAAGGTCGAGGTTTTACCTGGAACTTCCGCCGGACTCGCGGGCAGTGAAACCGCCAGTGGGAATCTTCTATGAAATCCAAACTCTTCGCTCTATTTTTCTTAGTCACAACATTCGGCTCGGTAGCCCCGACCGCGTTCGGCCAGGTCGCACCGCCCGCGATCAAGAAGATCCTAAAGAAATTCGAAGAACCGTCGGCACTCGATCAGTTCGTAGAGCAGGCGCATAAACGCGCAGCGGCGAACGAAGCCGCCAGCCCTGGTTCGCTCTATTCGGGCGAGGCGGTCTGGTCGAATCTGGCGATTGATGATCGGGCGCGTTCGATCGACGATATCGTGACGATTGTCGTCAATGAACAGGCATCCGCAGTTTCCACCGGAGTTACCAAAACTTCACGCGCTTCGAGCGCAAATGCGGCGGTGACTTCACTGGCAGGCGTGCTGCCTACGGCCGGAAAACTGGCTAACCTCGCCAATGTAAACTCGTCCACTTCGCTGAACGGACAAGGCACCACCTCCCGCCAAACCACTTTGACGACAACCGTCACAGCACGCGTCACTGATGTGCTTCCGAATGGCTATCTGGTCATCGAAGGACACCGCACCGTTCTGGTGAATTCTGAGAACCAGATTGTCACCATCCGGGGCGTCGTTCGGCCGGCGGATCTGACCAATGCCAACACAGTACAATCCGGCAGCATCGGGCAAATGGAACTGCGCATCAACGGCAAAGGTGTCGTGAACGATGCGATTCACCGTCCCAATTTTATTTACCGCTTGATGTTGGGGCTGCTGCCATTCTAGCCGGACTTTCGCGGAGTTTTTTGTAAGGGAGTAAAAGATGTTGCAAAAGAAATCGAATCAACGCTGGCGTCTGGTCGGCGGTTGGACCACCTGTGCGGTCGTGGCCCTCTGCTGGATGGCTAGGTCGTCCGCACTCGCAGCAGGCGCTCCCGTAGAACACGGAACGCGCCTGAAGGATTTGGTTGCGATTGAGGGCGTACGCGGGAACCAGTTAATTGGCTACGGCTTGGTCGTGGGGTTAAATGGAACCGGTGACCGGCAGCAGACCCAGTTCTCGGCACAGAGCTTGATCAATCTGCTGGAAAGGATGGGAGTGAGCATGCCCCCGGGTTCCATCACCGTCAAGAATACGGCGGCAGTACTTGTCACCGCCACTCTGCCGCCTTACGGGCAGCCGGGGACGCAGGTGGACGCCACAGTCGCGGCCATCGGCGATGCCACCAACTTACAGGGCGGATTGTTGGTGCTCAGCACATTGCGGGGCGTGAATGGGCAGGTTTACGCCACTGTACAGGGGCCGGTGGTCACGGCCGGGTTCGTGGCCGGACGCAGCACAAACTCCACCACGGTGAATCATCCGACGGCAGGACGCATACCGAACGGCGTGACGATCGAGCGCGCCCCGCCCTCCGTGCCCATCGGCAGTGTGATTCGGCTGCAGTTGAAGGAAGCCGACTTCGAGACCTCGGCTCGGATCAGTGCTGCGATAAATCAACACTTTCCCGGAAGTGAGCCGCTCGCTCACGCCGATAACTCCGCGCTCGTCAGTGTGAAATTGCCGGAAAATTTTAAAGCCAACCCGACAGAGTTCGTCGCGGAGTTGGAACGCTTGCTGGTGGAACCAGATCGCGAGGCGCGCGTAGTGATCAACGAGAAGACGGGCACTGTGGTGCTAGGCGCAGATGTGCACATTGCACCCGTAGCCATTATGCATGGCAACCTTACCGTTTCGATTCAAACGAAACCGCTCGTGGTCCCAGCTGGGGCGCTCTCGTCCGCACCGTCGACGACGGTGCCGGAAACCACCGTGAACGCGAAAGATGATAAGTCGCGCAATCTGGTCTTAAAGGATGGCGCCACGGTAGAGGAACTGGTGCGTGCGCTCGCTGCAATTGGCTCGACAACGCGTGATGTTGTCGCCATTCTGGAGGGTCTGAAAGCGGCCGGGGCGCTGGAAGCCGAGTTAGAAATTATCTAGAGCGTTTGAAAAGAGCCGTCGGTGCGGCCGGCCAGGCTTTGATCAATCAGTAGTTTTGAAGCAGGACTTTTCCAAAATGGACATCTCTCAATTGCAACTTTCGCCGGGCATGGCCAGCGACGGGACAACGGCCAGCGCGAAGCATTCCAAGATCGCAACCGCCGCCGGACAGTTCGAGGCTTTGCTGATCGGCGAGATGCTCAAGTCGGTTCGCGAAGCAAGTGATGACGGTTGGCTGGGTGGCGGTACCGATAGCAGCGCCGAGTCTGCTTTTGGAATTGCGGAAAACCAGCTCGCACAAACCATCGCCGATCATGGCGGATTCGGTTTAGCGAAAACGATTCGGCAGGCCATGGAGCCAGGCATAGCGCTCCCATCTACGCAGAGTAGCCAATAGCTCAAACAGAGCAGGCTTTCTTGGCCTCTTTTGACCAGGAAAGCTTGTTCACGTTGATACAGTGCCATGCTATTCAGCACAGTCCGAAAGGCTGCGGGACGAAGCCGCAGCTAGAAGGAATAGGCCGTGCCCGCCAAAGCGCTAGCGTCTTCCATATATCCGCCATAAACGGCTGCACTGGCGTAGGCTGCCGGGGCGGCGTGCTGCTTGACCAGCGGAACTTCGAAAGAAACCGCTGCGCACTCGGGCACCGACGTTTGCGCTACGACCGCCCCGCGCCAACCCTCTAACAAAGTTGCCAGGAGCTTCGAAACCTCGGTAATGGGCTCTGGCTTCTGGCGCGCATGAGCAGCGCACAGTTGGACCTGCATGTAGTTGTACAACTTCGCCAGATTCTTGCTTATCTCGCCACCCTTTTCATGATCGAGCGAGACTAGCAACTCGGTAAGAATCGCGATCGCCTTGTTAATAGCCTTGGTCCGGGCAGGAATGTCGCGTGCGCTCAGGGCGTGAGCGGCTTGCTGCGTCGCCTCCAGCGCTCCTTCATAAAGAGCAACCACTAAGTTCAGTGGATTTTCGCTATAAACGCTGCCGTCGGTGTATGCCTGATAAGGATTTTGATCGTTTCCCACGTTTTTTCTCCGCAAGGCCTTTATCGAAGAAGGAGGGCTGGAGTTCTAGTCTTAAGTGAAATTTTTTCGCAAAAGATACCTTATCCACTGAAACAACATTTCTCAGGTGAATCCTCTTACAGCGGCGGGAGCAACATCCGATAAGTCCTTAGAGGCTCGCCGACAGAAGATGTTTTCAATTATTGGCATGGTTGTCGTGATAGGCGCTATTATTGGCGGCTATCTGATGGAAAAAGGGAATCTGAAAGTGCTGGTTCAGCCGGCCGAACTGGTCATTATTGGCGGGGCGGCGCTTGGTACGCTGCTTATCGCGAATCCGCTCCCTGTCGTAATCAAAATGATCAAGATGATTCTGGGTGTTTTGGGCGGCGACAAATTCAGCAAGGCGCGCTACACCGACACTCTCAAAATGTTGAACGATCTTTTCTCACGGGGACGCAAGGGCGGCATTAGCAGCCTGGAACCGGATGTGGAAGCACCCGATAAGAGTGAGGTTTTCAAGAAATACGACTTCATCATGAAAGACCATCACGTGCTGGATTTCATCTGCGACACGCTGCGTATGGCGATGACTGGAACCGTATCGCATTTTGACCTGGACCAGATGATCGAGCTGGACCTGGAAGTGCACCATCACGAAGTCGGTGCGCCAATAGCGGCGCTATCGACTGTAGCCGACGCTCTGCCTGGACTGGGAATTGTGGCAGCAGTTTTAGGTGTGGTGATCACCATGGGAGCGATCGGGGGCCCGCCCGCGGAAATTGGCCACAAAGTGGCGGCCGCACTCGTGGGAACCTTCCTCGGCATTCTTCTCTGCTATGGCTTCCTGGGCCCACTCGCCGGCATGATGACGAAGCTCAATGATTCCGAGGCGCAGTATTACAACTGCTTACGAACAGGACTCATTGCATTCGTGCGCGGTGCAGCTCCGATCCTCGCCGTTGAGTTCGCTCGCCGCTCGATTCCATCGGCGGTACGCCCTTCGTTCAAAGAAATGGAAGCCGCCTGTAAGGGCGTGAAAGCCGAAGCAGGACACTAGCGCTCCGCTTCAAAACATATGTCAGCACCAGCAACTCCGCCCATCATCATCATCAAGAAAAAGGGAGGCCACGGCGGCCACCATGGAGGTGCATGGAAAGTCGCCTACGCCGATTTCGTCACGGCCATGATGGCGCTTTTTATCGTGCTTTGGCTACTCAGTAGCAGCGATGACGTAAAGAAAGCGGTTGCCGGCTATTTTCGTGATCCGAAAGGCCACGGCAAGATGTTGGGCAGCGCGATGGGTGGGAGCGGCGAGAGCTTGACAGTTTCCAAAAACACTATGTCCGCGCTCAAAGATAAGCTCGAACAGGCCATGAAACAGAGTCCCCAGTTTGAAAAACTAAAGGACTATGTCCAAATGACCGTCACAGGCGAAGGCTTGCGTATCGAGTTGCTCGAGACCGAGAAGGGCATGTTTTTCGCCACCGGACAGCCGGTGCCGACTGACACCGGACGCGAGCTGCTCATTAAATTGTCCGAGGAGTTGGGCAAGATGAAGAACTCGGTTTTGATCGAAGGTCATACCGATTCCAAACAATATCAACAGGCCCAGTATTCAAATTGGGAATTATCGGCAGATCGGGCCAATTCCGCGCGCAAGATCATGCAGGAGAACGGTTTGCGGGCAGACCAAGTGACACAGGTACGCGGCTTTGCCGACCAACAGTTGCGCATCGCCGACAAGCCCGAAGATCCCTCCAATCGCCGGGTCTCGATCATCGTGCAGTATCCGGAAAACCCGGAGCCAGAACCCGAACCGGCCAAAGGTGGTAAGGAAGGCAAGGAAGGCGAAGGGGGCGGCGAAGGCAAATCAACGGAAGGCGAGAAAAAGCCTGAGGGCAAAGAAGCCGGCGCAGGGAAAGCGGCAGAGGGCAAACCGGCTGAGACAAAAACGGCGGAAAAATTGGCCGAAACGAAGCCCCCAGAAGCCAAGTCGAGTCAGGGCAAGCCAACTGAAACTAAACCAAATGAAAGCAAGCCCGCGGCCAAACCGGAAGCGAAAAAATAGTAGGGCGCACAAAAATACGCTCTACTTTTTGGACGAAGCTTTCGATAAAGCAACAGGTCCCGTTACCGTCATCATGCAAACACTACTAGCCCAGGCAAGCAAGAGCACACCCAAAGAGATAGGGGTTGGTACAAACGAATGCCGTCTGGCCAAGCAAGGTGAGCGTTTGGTGGCGCGCGATGTCTTAGCAGATGTTGTGGTCACCATTCAGGTGCCGGCCGCTGGATTCGCGGCAATGCTCCGTTTTAGCCCCCCGGCCGAAAGAGCAGTTTCGCGACAGCGGTTGCAGGCGCTCTGGAGCTTTGCCGATCAAGCGCTGGAATTGTTGTTCCAAAGCATCCATTCGATGGATATTCCCGAGGAGAACGTGACCGTCTCGGCTATCGGCGGCGGTGATTTACCTGGTGAGACATTCGGACGGGGAAAACAGCTTGCCCTAGCCGTGCAGCGCAGCTTATGGAATCACGGCGTCATTCTTAACGGTAAGGATTTGGGAGGCGAGCAAAATCGTTTAATATGGCTTGAATCGGCCAGTGGCCGACTCATCGTTCGTTCGAAGACTCCTGCCGTCGGTACTGCTGGAGAAATGCAATCTGCCGGAGAGATCCAACAGCATAAGGCATCTTAGCGGCTCATCGAACCTAAAAAGCTGCATTTTGCTCTCGGCTTTGCCGCATTTGCGACCGATATATATACTTGACGTTCACTTGCTTAAGGCTCTGCGCCCTAGCGATCTTGTGTCTAACCACGATCGCCCGTTCGCAGTCTCCGTCTGTCGCGCCAACATCTTCAAAACGAAGCGACTCGCCGGGCTTAGCACCGCAGCTCACCGCCGAAAAAGCTCTCGAAGAAGCGCTGAAACAGCAACGCGCATCCCTCGAAATGCAACGGCAAGCGATTCACCGGCAATTGGGAGAAAAAGAAGACAAAACGGAGCCTTCTCGACTAGCAGTTGAACAATTTATTGTGCCGTTTCCTTCGCGGGGCGAGCCCGATTGTCCCCCGCTCGAAACAGGCAAAATCAACGACCTGGTTACAGCCGCCGCTCAGAAGCAATCTCTCGATCCCGCGCTCTTGCGTGCCGTTATGAAACAGGAGTCTGGCTTCAAACCCTGCGCGGTGTCAGTGAAAGGCGCCCAAGGCCTCATGCAATTGATGCCCGCCACTGCGCGCGAACTGCGAGTCAGCAATGTTTTTGATCCGGCACAGAATGTTCAGGGAGGCGCTGCTTATCTCAGGAAACTCTTAGACCGTTACAAAGGCGATCTACGTTTAGCGCTGGTTGGCTATAACGCCGGCCCGGGCAGAGCCGATCAGCGGGCAGGGACGATGTATCCGCTGGAAACTCAGAACTATATCGCCAGCATCTTCTCAGATCTGGGGATTGATACGCCCGATGACGATAGCGTAAAGGAAGACCTAGCACCCTCAGATGTGGCAGAAGAGACCACACCGCCGCAGGCAGATCATCCGGATAATCCTGCCTTGGCTATCAAGCAGGAAATCAAGGTACCCGTTGCACCGTCGCTTGAACCGCAGGGTGGCAAACCGGACCCACCAAAAGACTAAGGCAGCCCAATCAAGTCAATCCTCGTGCGGTTCATTCTGACAGATATATTCTTCCAGCAGAAAACCCACCGAGAAGAGAGTCGGGCCTTTCTGTCGACAGAAACGAATTTCGCCGAACGCCAACCCCTGGTCTAAATTGACACAGACCTTCGCTCCTCGCGACAAAGCCAAGGGCACCTCTATACCCATCCCAGACGGCGACATGTCTACGATCCTCACCGCCATTTCCGCTGTTGCGCCCGCGACCCGCAGCACCGCGCGAAGATCGATGGGAAGTCGCAGCTCCGAACGGACTTCGCCCAACTGCTCCGCAACCACTTTGACAGATAGGATGTAAATATTGGTGGCGCCTTGCTCGGCGGAGGACACTTCCACCTCTAACCGTTTGCCCTCGTGGGATAGTGCCAACTTTTGCCCTTTTTGCAGTTTCTCGGAGCAACTCAGCTCGAACAGCGATGGGCTCACCCTGCGTATACGTGCGGCAACGATTCGATTCGTTTTGTCGAGCACGTGCAGTTCGACGGGAATATCGAATCCTACTTGCGTTTCGTTCTCGGATTCAGTAAATGTAAACACAGGTCAATTGACTAGTTGCAGTCGTGTCCGCATACTCTCGCTTATCGGACTATTCTGAAGCTTTTTAAGATCGAACTGGGCTGCGAAACCCTATTTTGTAGGCTCCAAGCCGCGATGATTGCAGAACAGGAATTTCCCCCCGCTCGCTTTGACCTGATAAAGGTCGCTCACGGGCATGATTCCTGCGATCCTGGCTAACCCTGGCTTGTCCACCACGAAATAGTAGCGATCCGGGCCATGCCAGAGCCTCACAAAATCAGCGTCCTCGATGAAGACAGGGGCCGCGCCTGGAGCGTACGAACCATAAACCAAATTATTAAAGCGACCATTCAGAAGTAAAGCTTTGCGTTGGGTATAGAAGAAGAGCGAAGAGAATTCGTAGTAATGGTGATTGACAATAAGTTGACCCTCAGGCGCGGCTAACAGGGCATTCGCCAGCGGCCGCGACGACATATACGGGTCAAAAACCACAAGCGCGAGACGAGCCGCATGAAAGAAGATCACCATCATGACCGCTGCTGAAAAATAGACTTGCTTACCTGAACTGCGAATCGTACCGATGCAGCCGATCAAAAACGCTACGGCCGCCACCGCCAACGGAAGCCGGAGATAAGCGAAAGACTCGATAGTGAGATCCTCCATGTGGCCCAACGAGAGTTTATAGGCAGCAGGGTGGCTCGAGAGAGCGCTGGCAATGTCACCGGGCGCAGGCAAACCTCGAACGGATATCAGCAAGTACAAGACCACTGCCGCCGCTAAGCCCGAAATTGCACACAAAACCCGAGTGCCATTCCGAATCCACGAACCTCCCGCCACCACGGCGCAGCCTAACAGCAATGCAACCGCCGGATAGATGGGCATGGAATAGTATTCCTGTGTTGTGGAAAACGTAAAGAACACCATGACAAAGCCAATCCAACACAGCGCAAGCAGACGCGTCTTCCCTGCCCGGTCCAACGGTTTGTAACTGAGTTTGGCGATCGCCGGCAGATACACACTCCAAGGGAACAACCAGAGCAAATGAAACAGCCAGAACAGATGGCGCGGCACGGTGTCGTAATCACGCGGGTAGCGCATGTTCAAGAAGCGCAGCAGTTGCTCGTTTAAGAAGTAAAACCAAAAGAAACCGTGATACTCCCCGGGCGCACTGCGCATGGTGAAGACAAAATAGGGAGGATTATGAAGGGTTGCGAGAATGTGCCACGGCGCGGCAATGAGCAGCGCGATGGAGACTCCGGAAAAAGGGCGCAGCCGCCGCCACGTGCGCGCTGCAAAAAGCTGTTTTGTCAAGAAGAGATACACCAGCGCGGCGCCGATGGGGAAGACCACCGCAACCAGACTCTTCAGCAAAAGGCCCGTCCCCATGGAAGCCGCAAAAATCGCCGCCCACAGTCTGGGATTTGGTTCGTCATCTTCTAAAACGCGCAAAAATCCCCAAAGCGAAAGCGCAATGGTGAATGTAAGAATCACATCTGGAATCAAAATGCGCGTGAACAGAAAGAGCCCGATGCAGGTCGCAATCACCAGCCCCGCATAGAGAGCTTCGCGCGCTCCAAACGCCCAACGCGCAAATGCCGCAGTGAGCAATGCTAGGCCTACGCACGACAGCGCGATCGGCAAGCGCGCTATCCAATCGGCCACAGTGAACACCTTGAAAAACAAGGCGATCATCCAATACAATAAGGGCGACTTTTCGAGGTAGGCTACCCCGTCGAGTCTGGCCGTCACCCAATCGCCGGATGAAACCATATTCGCGGCAATCTGCGCCTGTACCGCGTCCACGTCGTCCATCAGCGAGGGAGGCGAAATGATGCACCCCAAATACACAGCAGCCGCGAACAGTGCAACCAGCAGATAGACCTTGGGTTTCGACAAAATTAAGCTTTTCCTCCGCTCCCCACAAAATAGCAGTTCAAGCCAACGAGGTAGTCTAACGTACCCGCGATGCTATTCTTGGTGTGGGGAAAAGTAGTTTGGGCCGTTGGGGGTGCGAATGAAATTTGAGGATCAATGCATCCATCTGCGATCACATACCTTGTGCTTGCTATCGCAAGCTTTCCTTTTATCTATTACTTGTTGGCAATCTGGGGCGCTCTCCGATTCTTTGCCCACCCAAAAGTAAAACTAAATGGCTTCACGCCGCCTGTTAGCATTCTTAAACCTGTCCGCGGACTCGATCCCGACGCGTACGAGAACTTTGCCAGTTTCTGCCGGCAAGACTATCCTGAATACGAAATCGTTTTCTGTGTGGGCGCGCCTGAAGATCCTTGCATGCCTGCCATAGAACGTCTGCAGAAAGATTTTCCCAAGCAACATATTCGGGTATTGTTTGGCTCCGGGCGGGTGGCGGCAAACGACAAAGTGGCGAAGCTCGTGCGATTAGCGAACGAAGCACAGTTTGAGTATCTGGTGATCAACGACAGCGATGTGCGAGTCAAACCCGATTACTTGCGCAGCATCGTCGCACCATTGGAGAAACCTACGGTTGGCGCAGTCACGTGCTTCTATGTCTCCATCGGAGAGCACAGCTTTATTGAGAATCTGCAAACCGCGGGGATGCTCTCCGATTTCTATGCGGGGCTCCTGGTGGCGCGTGAACTCGACGGTGTTAAGTTTGCGCTCGGTCCTACCATCGCCACAACGCGTACACGATTGGCTGGCTTTGGCGGCTATCAAACGATCGAGAACCGTCCGGGCGACGATCTTCTCGTCGGGCGCTTGATTGCGGAGCAAGGATACGAAGTCGTGTTATCGCGCTATGCCGTTGATACGGTTTCCGATTATCAAACTCTCAGTGAACTGCTTCACAAGCGACTCCGCTGGTTGGTGGTCATGCGCCACATGCGGCCCGCTGGCCATTTGGGGCTGATCTTCACGCAAGGTCTGTTGTGGTGTATGGTGGCCGTACTGGTGCATCCCACATGGGCCACTGCCGCTGCTTACTTTGGTGTTTACGCTCTGCTGCGCATCACCATGACGTGGCTGATCGGAGGCTACGGCTTGAAGCAAGAGCACCTATGGCAAAAGATGCCCATCGTCTTCTGCTGGGATGCTTTCGCACTGGTTATGTGGTCAGCCAGTTTCCTGCGCAATACAATCCGCTGGCGGGGCGGGTCGTACTACATCCGCGGTGGCGAATTAGTTCCGAGCGGCGAATAGCCGCTCCTGGCGTTTCTACATTTTCGCTGGGTGGGATCGGGAACGAGCGACGTGCCAGCTAGCGGCGGAGCAAATCGTTCTCGTTTTGGCAGTGACAAAACGGATGGCGAGTTCTTCCCACTCGGGGAGGGTGAGTTTAGACAGGCACCGCGTGGTGGTGGTGGAGAGAGTGCCGAAGCGTGCGGTCATCTGGCGCGGCAGCAGAGAAATGGCTTCCTGCCGTCTGCCCGCCTTTTCGTCTTCATCTAAACCTTCCGCCAGACCTTCTGCAAGGGCTTGTGCGCGTTCCTGGCGGATCACGGACCCAGTGTTTCATGATCCCGGATGTCGTAGTGTATTGGCATTCGTTTCGCCTCCTGTTCAACCACGCCGGCCAGATTCCGAATTCCCGCCAAATCGTAAGCCTGGAAAACGCAACATTCCGGTCTTCAACCTTCATTTAGCAATGCGCTGCAAGATGCGCCGAATGGTTGCCGGCCGATCCGAATGACGCCCGAGGGTGCCAAAACAGCGTTAGCCGGGTACTTACTTTGGAGCAAAGTTTCCGCTTCCCCAATTGCGGATGTCGATAATCTTTGAAGCGGCAAGTCAGGCATGGAGTGACCAGTTCCGACGACATGCTTAAGCGCTCGCTGCCTACATACAAAACGTGGAGTGTGGGGAAGTGTTGGTAGATCTGCGCTACAAGCAGCGCGTACTCGGCCATGCGGAGCGGCAGCAATGGATTATAAAAGCTCTGCAACTCAACCAAGATTAGTTCGAGGGTCCGTATTACTTCGAATAACAGATCGACGCTGCTGCGTCACTCTTGGCAATTCTACATTCAGCCAATAGCCGCGCGACGCGCCGCTGAGGCGTTGGACGAAAGAGTTGTGCGAGCCGGTTAGCAACGACTAAGAACGGTGTCGTATTGGTGCAACTGAGTTTTATGTTACAGGAAGTCCCCCATGACGTTGGATATCCCGCGTCGAGACTATGACTGAATAGCAGCCAAAGAGGCAGCGCACAGCATTTGCTTTCACCACCACTAAGGAAACAAAATCACGAAGTGCTGTCTCCCACCCGGTTATACCCTGAACTCTGCCAACCGCCACTCGGTGGACATGGCGCTCCTTAACTTTTGCGTTCAACGAAGGCAGGAGGCACTTCCATAGTGCTCAGTTCGCTCCGGCCGGAAATCTAGAAACTCCAAGGCCACCTGCAAAGCGGCCAGCTTACAAGAACGCGGCCTAAGGGGAGCCACGAAACCGGGACTGCGGATGAAAGCGATTGTTGTTTATCGCGAGATCACAGGTACCGGCGCGGCTTGTGGGCGCAAATTGCGAGCGTTAGTCGGCTTGCGCCAGTCTACCTGTGGCAGGAACATGGCAGTATCGATCTGATCGCGGTAACGAATCGCGATGTTCATCAGCGAATCTAACAGCGAGTCAGACAGTAAGTGCGGCTTGAGGCCAAGATCAATCAGCTTGGAATGCTTCGCGTTGTAGTAATGTTCTTCCGATTCCACGCGCGGATCGGGCAGTTGATCGATCGTTACGTCAAGGCCCATTTTGTGGCCGGCGGTTTGCACGAGCTTAGCGATTTCAGAAACGGAGAACTGCTCCGTAAACTGATTGTAGACGCGGCATTCGCCCGGTGCGGCCGGGTTGAGGCAAGCGAGTTCCACGCAGCGAACGGTATCGCGAATATCAAGAAATCCGCGCGTCTGTCCCCCCTTGCCGTAAACAGTGAGCGGATGACCTACCGCCGCTTGTACACAAAAACGGTTCAGCACCGTGCCGAATACTTCGTCATAATCAAAACGATTGATGAGTCCTTCGTCCATCGCGGTTTCGTCCGTGATGGTGCCGTACACGACACCTTGGTTCAAATCGGTTGCACGCAGCTTCCAAACTTTGCACGCGAACATCATGTTGTGGCTGTCATGCACTTTCGACAAGTGGTAGAAAGAACCCGGCTGCTTAGGAAAAGGCAGCACATCTTTTCGCCCGTTGTGTTCGATCTGGATGTAGCCTTCTTCTATATCGATGTTTGGGGTGCCGTACTCGCCCATGGTCCCCAATTTCACAAGATGGCAATCGGGCTGCAATTCGCGCAAGGCAAACAGCAGGTTTAGGGTACCGACTACATTATTTACTTGCGTAAAAACCGCATGCTTGCGGTCAATCATGGAATAAGGAGCGGCGCGCTGTTCGGCGAAATGAATGACGGCTTCGGGTTCAGCTGACTTCACGTAAGCGGAAAGAAAGTCGTAATCGGTGCAATCGCCGACATGAAGGTCGATGGTGTGGCCCGTTAGTTGCTGCCAGATCTTCAGCCGGTCTGAAAGCGGTCGTATGGGCGTAAGCGTTTGTACGCCCAGTTCATGATCCCACTGACGTCGCGCATAGTTGTCGACAATGGAAACTGTATGCCCGCGGGATGAAAGATAAAGAGCAGTGGCCCATCCGCAATAGCCGTCCCCACCCAGTACACCGATTTTCATATTTTTGCGCGAGTTCTCCCCATTACGTAATTTTGCTACTCCCAGTATGGACGCCCTTTGGTTCGCCGAAGGTTACGTACGAATGCCTCAAAAGGCCTCTATAGCTGATCAACAGGTACCACCGACTTTTCGGGGGTTGACCCGACTAGGACTACGCCGGCAAAAATCATTCCGGTACCCAACCATTGATGCGACCCCACGTCTTCCCCTAAGAAGACTTTCCCTAACAGAGCGGAAATAATATATCCGGTTGCCGTCAGAGGCAAAACGAAGCTCAAATCGGCCACGCTCAACAAAGCCATGCGAGTGAGTAGCGCCAAAATCAGCATACCAATTCCCAACGCAACAAACGGGTTGAGCAGTGCTTGTAAATAAGGAAGAGGCGCAAACGCCAACAAGCTCGGAAAATGATGCATACCCCACGCCAAAGATAAGTTGCCGAACGGTCTTAGGAGCAAAGTCAGAAGCAAAAGGCGGTAGGTACGTGCCGTGTGGCCGCTTTTGAAGAACACGCCTTGATTCTAAGCTAAAGCCGGAAAAAATGGCTGCTACCATCGTGGTGTCAGATGCGGATTGTGAGTTTGGTCGCTAGCGTGCTCGTGGTTTTACTAATCCTGGCTGAGGGGAGTTCTGCCGCTCTTAACGCAACGAATGATTTCGATTTTGCGATCTTGGGAGATCGCACAGGCGAAGCAGTGGAAGGCGTTTATGAAGAAGCTTGGCGCGAGGCGAGTCTTGAGCATCCGGCATTCGTCCTAACGGTTGGCGACACCATTCAGGGCGGCAGTGACCAAACGATAGAACGGGAGTGGGAGGAAGCCGAAGCCATTCTGGCGCCGTTTCGCCGTTACAAGATTCTGTTCACTCCGGGAAACCATGACGTCTGGTCGCCAGCTTCGGAGCGCGCTTACATTGAATACAGCAAGCGCTCCTTGCACTACGGCTTCGATTACAAGCAGTTGCATATCACGGTGTTGGATGACAGCCGTTCCGACAGTTTCTCCGCGGGAGAAATGGCTTTTTTGCAGCAGGATCTCGCGGCGCATGAAAAGCAGCCTGTGAAGTTTATCGTTTCGCACAGGCCTGCTTGGATTTTGCAAGTCGTGTTAGGAAATCCGGCCTTTCCCTTGCACCAGCTGGCTACGCGCTATGGAGTGAAGTACGTGATTGCGGGGCATATTCACCAGATGCTGCATTTCGATTTGGATGGCGTGATGTACTTATCGATGGCAAGTTCCGGTGGACATTTGCGCGAAGATAAAGCCTATGAGCACGGCTGGTTTTTTGAACATACGGTGGCCCACGTTCGCGCGAACAAAGTGAGCTTTGAAATTAAAGAGTTGCAGAAGCCATACGGCAAAGGCCGCGTCACGGTACCGGCCGATTGGGGCGCGGCCGGTTTGATCAGGCACTGAGCCAACGTATACTCAAGCTAGCAACGGATTCAGAATGCACTGCGCTGGATACAATTCCGATACGTACGACCGTTATGTACTGGGACTGCTGGAAGAACCCGACCGGTCGCAACTAGAAGCCCAGATTCAAGAGCAGTGTCCTGCCTGCCTGACCGGTGTGCAACGCAGCATGAACCTGTGGCTCGTCTTTGCGGAAACGCTGGAAAATGCGGAACCTTCGGAGGACTTTCGCGGACGTATCGTGCGAATCGCGGAATTGAGCCGGAAGGTCCTAACCTTTCCTAAGAACTCCGCGGTGCGAGAGCGCTCGTCGGTGCCGATCTCGACACTGGTTATTATCTGCGCCGTCACTTGTATATTGCTGGTGGCGACCTGGTACGCCGCGCGCGATTCGGTCCGCATTGATCGTCCGCCCGCGTTGGCATTTGATACTGAACATCCTCCGATGAACATGGCGGATGCTCCTTTCAAGGTGGGGCAGGACAACAGCAAGCATTCTAAAGCAACGAATGAGACTGACGCGGCCGGTAAAGCTTTGGGAACTAGAACAAAGCAGCCTGACGATTCGCTACTGAAAGCCCAGGCGGAAGCGGCGCATTATAAGAATGAGCTTGAGCGGAAAGAAGGACAGTTTACAGATTCAACCAGCTTGATCAGCACATTCGCCAAGACAGGTGCGCGACTGCTGCCGATGAAAGCAACCGAGACGGCGGCTAAAGGCCTTGGCTACGTGATCTTTGCCCAAAACTCGGAGCTTGTTTTTGTGGGCTCGAAACTTCCTCCCCCTACGGCCGAACATACGTACGAGCTTTGGATACTACGCAAAGAGGAACCGCAGGTAGTGAGCGCGGGCGTCTTCATGCCTTCCGACAGCGGGCCATGGGTGGTGCATTACAACGATGCGTCGCTGTTATCAAACGTGACTGGCTTTGAGGTTACAGAGGAATCGATTCAAGCTCAGTACACGAAGCCAACCGGGCCTAAGCTATTCGAAGTCAGCACCGTGGAAGAAAACTAGCGGAGAAAGTCTTCTAACTGGATTTTCGCTTCGGTGCCGGCATCGCGGTATTTCACAATGACGGGAGTATACAGCGAGATGCCCCAATCTTTGCCCGGGCCGGATTTCACGGCTCGCGACCCGGCAACCACCACCGCTTCTTCCGGAATGATAAGCGGTTGGTCGGCAGTGGCGCGGTGGACGGTTTCGCGGACCAAGTCGTATACGGGCGTGGAGCGGTTCAAGATGGTTCCGCTGCCGAGCACGGCGCGCTTCTTGATCACGGTGCCTTCGTAGACGCCGCAGTTGCCGCCGATGAGAACGTCATCTTCGACGATGACGGGAATGGCGCCGACCGGTTCGAGGACGCCGCCGATTTGCGAAGCGGCAGAGATGTGACAGTTCTTCCCGATCTGCGCGCAACTGCCAATGAGCGCATGAGAATCAACCATGGTGCCATCGTCAACATAAGTGCCGGCGTTGATATACATGGGGGGCATGCAGGTGACACCGCGGCCAATGTAGCAGCCATCGCGGATACTAGAACCGCCGGGAACAACGCGGATTCCGTCTTGCGCGGTGAGATGCTTGAGCGGATAGGTTGACTTGTCGAAGAACTGGCCGGACATTTCAACGACGCCGCCGATACGGAAGCCCAGCAGAATTCCCTTTTTGACCCAGGCATTGACGCGCCAGCCTGTTGGCTGCGAGGCGTCGGGTTCGGCTGAACGAACCGCACCTCGATTCAGCAACGCCATCAGTTCAGCAAATAACTTTTTGTGTTCGTCGGTGTATTGCGATGGCTTTTGATCAAAGAGTGATTCTATGGATTGCTGTAGAGAGTCACTCAAGCGCGCACTTCCGCTAACAGACCGAGAGACTCCAGCACAGCTTCCACTTTTTGTTGTGAGGCAACAGAGGGCGCAACCATCGGCAGCCGCCAGACCGGTTCACACATACCCATCCGCGACATGGCAAACTTCACGGGGCCGGGACTGGTTTCGATGAAATTGATTTCCATGAGAGCTTGATATTTTTTCTGGAGTTGACGGGCGCGCACAAAATCGCCTTTCAAAGCAGCTTGGGTGAGAGCGGTGAATTCACCGGGAATTTCGTTAGACACCACCGAGATCACGCCTTGACCTCCAAGAGCAATGAGCGGAAGAGCAACGGCATCATCACCTGAGAGAACCGCGAACGATTCAGGCACGCGCGCGACGATGCTCGCCATTTGCGAGATACTCCCCGAGGCTTCTTTCACACCGACAATGTTCTTGATTTCAGCCAGACGGACGATGGTGGCGGGTTCGACGTTCACAGACGTGCGGCCCTGAACGCTGTAGACGATGAGCGGCAGGGGCGTAGAGTTCGCCAGCGCTTTGTAGTGCTGATACAAACCTTCTTGCGTGGGCTTGTTGTAGTAGGGCGTAACAGAGAGAATGCCGGAGACACCGAGCTTGTGAAGATCGGCAATCAGCTTGATGACATGAGTTGTGTCATAGCCGCCTGCGCCTGCCAGCACAGGAACTCGGCCTCGTGCTTCTTCCAGGGTGATCTCAACCACGCGCAGATGCTCGGCATGAGAGAGCGTTGGACTTTCGCCAGTGGTGCCGCAGGGAACCAGAAAGTTGATACCGGCGGCGATCTGTGAATCCACAATCTTGCGCAGAGCTTGCTCGTCGAGTAAGCCGTCTTGCTTGAAGGGCGTGATTAGTGCGGTGCCGCAACCGGTAAACATAGTGTTGTTACTCCTTAACCAAACAATACTTCTTCGAAAGTGTAGACGCCTTTGCGCGCCAGAATCCAACGCGCCGATTTCAGAGCGCCGCGTGCAAAGCCTTCCCTGCTCCGCGCGGTGTGCCGCAAGGTAATGGTGTCGGCTGCTGAATCAAAACCAATTTCGTGTGTACCCGGATGCTTGCCCGCGCGGCTCGAACTGGTATCGATATTGCGACGGTAACCGGCGTCTTTCATGGCCTGGACTAGATGAATCAGCGTACCGGAAGGAGCGTCTTTCTTCGCATCGTGATGAATTTCCCAAGCCCATGCGCCATATTCAGCTTCATCGCGCAGCAGTTGCGACGCGAGCGCTGTGATCTTGCGAAAGACGGCTACGCCCACGGAAAAGTTTGGGCTCCAGACCAAGCCAGTGCCTGCATGCTCCACGGCGCGCTTCACTTCCGGGAGATGATCAAGCCAGCCGGTGGTGCCGGTGACGGCCTGTATTCTTAGTTCCGCGAGGCGCTTCAGATTCTGGGTCGCGGTCTCGGGAGTGGAGAATTCGATAGCCACATCGACGATTTCAAAAGCGGCCGGCGTCATGCCAGCACCGCCGGCGTTGTTGTTCTCGTCAAGGCGCAGCACCACATCAAAGTTGTATTCGGGCGCGAGTTGTTCGATGAGGTGGCCCATCTTGCCGTAGCCGACGAGCGCGAGTTTTTGATTTTCAGGCATTAGGCAAAGACCGCCGGATCAAGAGTTGAGAAGAATTCCTTGTGAAGAGCAGAAACCGCTGACGACAAATCTTTGTCAGCGATAACGAGGCCGAGATTCAATAAAGACGCGCCTTGCGAGATCATGCGAATATTTTTGTCGGCTAAAACCTGGAAGGCACGGCCGGCGATACCGGGCGTGTGGCGAATGTTTTCACCTACCAGACAAACGATGGCTTGTTTCTCTTCCACTGTTACCTCAGCAAACTGACGAACCTCTTCGCGGATGGAATTAAGGTTCTCCGTATTATCCAACGTGAGAGAAACGCTGACTTCGGAAGTGGAGAGCATGTCGACAGAGGTTTCGTAACGATCGAAGATTTCGAAGATGCGGCGGAGGAAGCCGTGCGCCATCAACATGCGAGTGGAACGAATGTTGACAATAGTGATATCACGCTTGCATGAGATGGATTTCACCGGGTTCGCGCAGGGTGCGGCGTCTAAGGTGATGCGCGTGCCATCCACTTCGGGGCGCTTGGAATTTAGGATCAGCACTGGGATATTCTTTTCAACGGCTGGCAGCACTGTCGCTGGATGCAGAACTTTTGCGCCGAAAAAAGCCATTTCGGCGGCTTCGGCAAAGGAAATACTTTTCACGCGATGGCCGCCAGGCATGATACGCGGGTCGGCGGTGAGCATACCATCAACATCGGTCCAGATTTGAATTTCTTCGGCATTGACGCCCGCGCCGACAATGGCGGCAGAATAATCGGAACCGCCGCGACCAAGTGTGGTGGTGATGCCGTCTTTGGTTGAGCCGATGAAGCCGCCCATGACGACGACGGAGTGCTCAGCGACGGGACGGACTCTTTCCTGCAGTGCAGCGTAGGTCTCATCGAAGAGAACTTGCGCTTGGGTGAAGCGATCGTCTGTGAGGATGACGCGGCGCGCATCGACATGCTGCGTGGGCATCCCCGCGGCGCGAAAAGCGAAGCTGACGACGAGACTAGAAAGCCGTTCGCCGACGCTGGCGATGGCGTCTTTGGAACGATCGGACAGTTCACCGACGACGGAAAGGCCTTTGACCAGTTCGTCGAGCCATTCGAAATGCGTGCGGATAAAGCGGTCAAGATCGGCTGCGGCAGGACCAGCCAAAGCGAGCCCGTGCGTGAGGTGGCTGCCGCGCAACTCATCGACGATCGTAAGCGCCTGATCACGGCGTCCGGCAGCGGCTTCATGCGCTGCGGCAAGAAGCTTGTTTGTGGTTTTACCCATGGCCGAGACAACCACGATAGGACGGCGCTCTTCATACTTCTTAACGATGGACGTAACGCGAGTGATGGCGTCGCGGGATTCGACGGACGTGCCGCCGAACTTCATGACAATCATGTCAGTCGAGAAAGCCTTCTGAGGCCATGAGTTCAGCGTTGAGCACAGCGGCTCCGGCAGCGCCGCGAATGGTGTTGTGGCCGCAGGCAACTAATTTGATATCGAGCACGGGGCATTCGCGCACGCGCCCCACGGTGACGCCCATGCCGTTTTCGCGCATAGCATCGCGGCGAGGTTGGGGACGATCGGCCTGCGGCAAATACGTGAGCGGCTTCAGTGGCGCGCTGGGAAGCTTTCGCTGCTGCGGAAGGCTTTGAAAGTTTTCAATAGCGGCTTGCACCTCGGCCACAGACGGCTTCTTGGAAAGTTCAATGGACGTGGTGACGACGTGGCCATCGACCACAGCGACACGATTGCAATGCGCGCTCACGCGTGCCGCGAGGGGCGTGACTGAGCCGTTGCCAAGTGTGCCAAGAATCTTCTGCGTCTCCTGCTGCATCTTCTCTTCTTCGGCGCCAATGAACGGGATGACGTTGGCCATGATGTCCATAGACGCTACTCCGGGATAACCTGCGCCTGAGATAGCCTGCAGTGTGGCGACGATGACCTTTTCAATTCCAAAGGGAACGAGAGGGGCGAGAGCCATAGTGAGCACAATGGTAGAGCAGTTAGGATTGGTGACGATCATTCCCTTCCAGCCGCGATTCTTTTGCTGCGCATGCAAGAGAGCAAGATGGCCGGGATTCACTTCAGGAACGATGAGCGGCACATCCAGTTCCATGCGGTGATTGCGCGAGTTAGAAACGACAATGTGTCCGGCCTGCGCGAAGTCACGTTCGATCTCAGTAGCAACAGAGGCGTCCATGGCGGAGAACATCAAGCGCGGTGCACTGCGGCTGGGCTTCGAATCGGAGACGACGATTTCCGCGGCGTGCGAAGGGATGTCCCCTTCGAGACGCCAAGAGGTGGCATCCTTGAGTTTCTTGCCGGCAGAGCGGTCACTGGCACCGAGCCAGGTGAGATTGAACCACGGGTGGCCTTCTAAAAATCGGATAAAATGCTGGCCCACCATACCGGTGCCGCCGAGTATTCCGACGTCGATCGTCTTCATTGCTGCGAGAGCCTTTCTACAAGTTGTGAATAGATATCAACCGCGGCCGTCAGTTGCGATTTCGCGATGCGCTCCTCTGTAGTGTGGGCCACATGAATGGTGCCAGGACCGAGCAAGAGTGGCTGGCCCCACGCGGCGCCGAAGGCAGGGATATCGGTGGTGTAGGCGACCACGGTTGTGGCGAACCCAGGGAGCGACCCGAGGAGAACGGCTGGTATAAACAGAACTTCATTGGCTTCAGCGTCAGGTGAAGCAGCGGCTTTGATTTGCGCGCGCAGATCGGTCACATCGCCGACGACACGGATGAAAATTTCGGCGACGGCCTCGTCAGGAATCACATTAGGCGCACGGCCGCCGCGGATGACGCCGATGTTGAGAGTGCTCGGACCGAGCGTCGCATCGACAGGCAGAGGCAGTTTGCGGATGCGTTCGAGAGCGTTCAAGAGCTTTTCGATGGCCGATTCACCGAGCTCCGGATATGCGGAATGCGCCATACGGCCACTCGCGACAATCTCAAAACGCAGGCAGCCTTTGGAGCCGAGAGCGAGCTGATTTTCGGTGGGTTCGCCGTTGATGATGTACTTGCTGCCGCGTGGCGTGCTGGCGGCGGCGATGGCCCCAGCGCTGTTGCGTTCTTCACCGACAACAAAGAGGAGGCCGAAATTGCGTTTGTCGGCAACGAGAAGTTTTTCAGCAGCCAGCAGCATTGAGGCGATGATGCCCTTGGTATCACAAGCACCGCGGCCCCAGATTTCTGTGCCGTCATCGCGCGAGGGGATGAACGGCGGGACCGTATCCATATGAGTGGAAAGCGTGACAATAGGATTGCCAAAGCGCACGAAGATATTGTCGCGGCCGGGTTCGACAGGCAGGCGTTCAACTTCGCCATTGAAGCGTTTGGCGAGAACGGCTAAATGATCAAACAAAAACTGGCCGATCTCACGCTCGTTGGGCGTTATCGATTCGATGTCGACAAGGGTCCTGGTGAGTTGAAAGACGTCCATGATTTTGCTCTTTGAAGAGGCGGGGGAGAACGATTGAAAGCCTAGAATAGCAGACCGGAGAAGCGACGCGCTTTTAAGAAACGAACTTGGCGGGTTGCGAAGACGGGGCGTTGCAAGAGGTTCATTCCGCTGCTTTTTTTGAGAGAATTTCCCTTATACAGACCTTAAGTCGTTCCGCTAAGCCGCCGATAAGAAGGTGGATAGCGGTACATGAAAGTCAGGCAGATCTCGTATACTCCAGCAAACGGGTGGGCTAATTTTCCTGACAATTGTTCAGGGAACGCCTTTGTCGAGCGACTGTTTGGCAATCAAGCGGCTGTATGCCAGTTTCACAACCAAACTATGACCTTTACGCGGTTCTATGCAGGGTGAAACGGCCGATTCCATTCATTCCGTCCTAGCTCGGCAGATTCAAAAGGCTGGAATTTCCGACCTTGCCCAGCCGATTTCACCCGACCGTTTCGGCGAACTGATCCGGCGCGTGAGTAGCGCTTACACCAGTGCTGACTTTGATCGTTACCTGTTGGAGCGAGCCCTGGACTTGTCGTCCGACGAAAAGAAGGGCTTGAACGAGCAGCTCCAGAAAGATCGCAATCAACTAGACGCCCTCTTAGCCGCCATTGGCGATGGAGTCTGCTCGCTCACCGCAGAAGGATTGTTGACATGGGCGAATCCCGCCGCTAAGGTTTTGCTGCAGTTCTCAGGAGAAGTTCCGGACAATTTCAATGTATTGCAGCAAATTCAGGTAGACGATCTCACCGCCAACACCGTCCGCCGCGCCAAACTGCGAACCGTCACCGGCCAAACGATTCCGATTGCGTTTAACCGGACATTCTTGAAAATGGGCGAAACCTCAGGCCCCTCGGTCATCGTGTTCCGGGACATTCAGCAGGAGTTGGAAGTCGAACGGAACCTGTTGGAAGCCCGAGAAGAAGCCTTGCAAGCCAGCCGGACCAAGAGCGAATTTCTGGCCAATATGAGCCACGAAATCCGCACGCCCATGAACGGCGTGATGGGGATGACGGAACTCGTTTTAGACACCACCCTCACCGCCGAACAGCGCGAATGCCTATCTATGGTGAAGAGTTCGGCGCAATCATTGCTGACCATTATTAACGACATTCTCGATTTCTCCAAGATTGAAGCGGGCAAGATGACGCTGTTGCCCTACGAGTTCAATCTGCGCAAAGAGGTCTCGAAGGTCACGAAGACGTTGGCCCTCCGCTGCCACCAAAAAGGTTTGGAACTACTGCTCGACTTTCAGAACGATGTTCCAGAAACTGTTTTCGCAGACGGTTTGCGGCTCTCGCAAGTGCTCTTGAATCTGATGGGAAATGCCATCAAGTTTACAGAAAAAGGCGAAGTAGAACTGTCCGTATCTTTAGTAGAACGAAGAGCGGACGAATGCATGCTGGCCTTCGCCGTTCGGGACACTGGCATTGGTATTCCGACAGAACAACTGGCTTCGGTATTTGATCCATTTGTCCAAGTGGATGGGTCGGCACGGCGGCGCTATGGCGGGTCGGGACTTGGCTTGGCCATCAGCACGAATCTGGCCGCACTGCTGGGTGGCAAACTCATCGCGGAAAGCGAATTCGGGCGCGGCAGCACGTTCACCATGACCATGCTGTTCAAGGTTCCCGCGAACGCGATTCACAAACCGGTAGCCATCACGCTGCTCCGAACGCTGCGAACTCTAGTGGTTGATGATAACCACACGAACCTGCGGATTGTAACGAAAATGCTCGTGAATTGGGGCATGCAAACGCAAGAAGCGCTATCGGCCCCAATC
>Ga0182012_10000878_pt1 | contig 33130 bp, 23 predicted proteins | sample 612S2SmetaG_FD_120486 | JGI IMG/M metagenome (GOLD analysis project Ga0182012, IMG submission 120486) | Permafrost microbial communities from Stordalen Mire, Sweden - 612S2S metaG | ecosystem: Environmental > Terrestrial > Soil > Wetlands > Permafrost | place: Sweden: Stordalen | collected...
CGGAATCTCCAAAACGAATATTTCAGGAATTGTCCGGGCAAAAGATTTCCGTGGATGTGCTGGTCAACAACGCCGGCTTTGGTGCCACGGGGGACTTTGCCGCACTGCCGGTTCAACGTGAGCTCGAAATGGTGCAGGTCAATATCAGCGCGCTGATGGAGCTGACCGCCATGTTTCTGCCCGGCATGCTGACCCGCAATCGCGGCGGCATTCTGAATGTCGGTTCCGTGGCCGGGTTTCAACCCGGTCCGGGCATGGCGGTCTATTACGCCACCAAGGCCTTTGTGCTCTCCTTCACCGAGGCGCTGGCCGAGGAACTGCGTGCCACCAGCCTGACCGTTTCCGTGCTGTGTCCCGGCCCCACCGAAACCAACTTTGGGATGGTTGCCCGCGGCCGGAAAGAACGTTTGCATCCGGCCCATAAAATGTCCGCCCGGGCGGTGGCGGTGGCCGGGCACCGGGCTTTTCGCCAGGGCAGGGTGACCGTCGTCACCGGCTGGTTGAATCACTGCCTGGTTTTCCTCGTGCGCCTGGCCCCGCGCTGGTTCCCCCGCAAACTCATCCGTCATTACAACCAAACCCGTTGATGCTGATGATTTTCATTTTGGCGCATAAACCCCGGTTTCAGAATGGGTTACGGCCAAATACATGCCCTAAAGGGCAGTAGCGTTGGAAACCGACCTGGCGTACATTGTTTGTAGTCAGTTGGCGACGGTACAACCCAAACGTGTAACGGGGCTGGTGCAATGCATCGGCCCCGTTTCACGTTTCCGCACCTCACCTCGGGGATTGGGGTGGGGACGGGCTCGTCCCCATCGTTTGTTTATAACATTGCCCCAGATGAACCCATTGTTTGCCATTGTTTATGAAGACGACGACCTGCTGGTGCTCAACAAACCGGCCGGACTGGTGTGTCATCCCACCAAAGGGGACGAATATTCCAGCCTGATCAGCCGGGTGCGGCTGCATCTGGGCGGCGCGGCAACGGCGCATTTGATCAACCGGCTGGACCGCGAAACGAGCGGGATGGTGCTGGTGGCCAAGAATTCCCTGGCGGCGGGCGAGCTGGGGAAAATTCTGGAGTCCCGGGCGGTGGCAAAGGAATATCTGGCCATTGTTCACGGGCACGTGGCGGCGGAGCAGGGGAGCATTGACGCCCCGCTGGGCAAGGATGAAGCGAGCCGGGTGGTGGTGAAAGATTGCGTGCGGCCGGACGGCGCGCCGTCGCGGACGGATTACTGGGTGGTGCGAAGGTTCTGGCGGCCGGTGGGGAATCCGGTGGCGTGCGGTGACCTGTCACCGCTTTTAAATCGGGACGACATGTCGTCTCGTTCAAAATCGAGAACTTGTCCGCGCACTCCCGAGGATTCAGCACAACCGCCCGATTCAAAATTCATGGACAATGATCCACAATCGCCCAACCCTCATACGGTCTCAGCCGCCGGTCCGCCGGCGCCTTTCACGCTGCTGCGGCTGCTGCCCCGCACGGGGCGGAAGCACCAAATCCGGATTCACCTGGCGCATCTGGGCCATCCGCTGGTGGGCGACAAAATCTACGGCGGCGACGAGGATTTGTACCTGGCGTTGGTGGAGAACCGGCGGACGGCTGAACAACGCGCCCGTCTGATCTTGGAGCATCACGCGCTGCATGCCCGGTCGCTGCGTTTTGACTGGCGGGGCCAGGCGCGGGAATTCTCCTGCGAACCGGAATCGTGGTTTACGGAATTCGCTGGGTGACGCTGCAACCAAAAAGGGGAATGGGAAGGCGGGAAAGCGGAAACCAACAAAAAAGGGGAATTTTAACCGCGAAATACAGGAATACACGAAAAGGAGGAAAGGCGTTTAACGCAAATGCGCAAAGAGCCGGCTCAAACGGGAACAGAGGACCGTCCGCCTGTGGCAACTTTTAACACTGGACCGGGCGGGTGGCAGAGCTTAAAACTGTCTCCATGAAGTGTGACCTGCCGCCGGAATCAGCTTTCTGGACCGCGTTTACTGCGGTAATAGACCGCCGATTCATGCTTTTTCTGGTGCTGGGGATAATTTAGGTGCTCTTTCCGCTGGTGGTTGATGATGCGGCATGAAGCGGTTTTTATAACTGGTACTTCTCTTCGGCACCCGCACACCCATCTTCGGGATTGGCAGTTTTGCTTGTGCTGGTCATGGTGCCGTTTTTGTTATTGCATAGCTTTAGCTACATGCTTGGTACGGCGATCTGCTTTTGGTGTGCCGGCCGCTTCCTTTTGCGGCAGACCAAGCCATTGATTTCGCCGGTTTTGTTGATCCCGTTGCTTGGCGATGGTTTTGTGTTTGCCCAGGCGCTTCCCTTCCTGGAGGTGCCGGGTGGAACGGGGATTCGTCCGATGGGCTGGGTTTTTTACATGGTGTCTTTGGCGATGGGTTTGACGGTGTTCGGGCTGGCTTATGTGGCCGGTCAGTTTCGGAAGCAGCCGAACAAGGCGCTCTGGGCCATGGGCCTGGTTTTGAGTTTATTGCCCCTTCCCCTGGCGATGACTTCTCTCAGATTGATGGCCGCCCTCAAGGGATTTGAGCTGGAGCCTTGATGCCGTCGTTTTTTTCGTTCCGGCGCCCGCCGCCGGGGCGCCCCATTTTTGATCACGAAATATTTGAATTTTTTCCGCGAATTCGTAATCATGGGGCGTCGCCGTATATGTCTGTTCTCACGATCAGCGCCCGTTCTGTGGGCAAGCGCAAACCGCTGGTGCCGGACTGGCAGGTTCCCTGGCCGCCGGCGGAGCATGACATCGGCGAACCGCTCACCCTGCGCGCATTGATCACGCGCATTGTTTTTCAGGAAGTCGCGGCCTTCGAGCAACGACAGGAGGCCAAACAACGCGTGCGCATCCTGACCGAGCGCGAGCTGGAAACCGGGCTGGCCCGGGGCAAGGTGGATGCGGGCGGCAGAAATCTGCATCAGGACGTCAACCCGGAGGAGGCGGTGGGCACGGCCTTGCAGGCGTTCGAGGACGGCCTGTACCTGGTCCTGCTCGACGGCGAGGAACAGCGGGAACTCGACCGACAGATTTTTTTGCAGGCCGACAGCCAGCTCGTCTTTGTACGGTTGGTGATGCTGGCCGGCGGGTGAAGGTGAAATCAACGTCAGGAGGAATCATATGCTCAAACCGGAAGTGGCCAGGGAAGAACTGAAAAAGCTGGAGAAAAAGGACTGGGCGGCGGCGCGCACCGCGGCGGCGGACAGTTTGCCCGGCGGATTAATGCGGGACAGCGCCCGCTCCATCTTTGGGGCTGACAAAAAGCCCCACCCCGACACCCACGACGACAAGGTTCGGCGATGGGAACTGCTCGACAAGAACTTCAAGGAAATGGATGAGCCGGCGCGCCGCCAGTTTTTTGAAACCTGCGCCCCCGGTCTGGGCGGGCCAATGGCTAGCGCCTGGAATTTGCTGGGCGGGTCGCCTTATCAATCGGGTTTCACGCGCAAACCGTTTCGCGCGCCGGGGCACCCGGAAACGCTGATTCACCGGCGGATCGCCTGGCTGATAAGTGTACTGAAGCTCACCGGGCCGTATGCGTAGAACATCACCTGGCTGGCGGCTTGGGCGCCGCACATTGGCCAATATACCAACGCCGACTTCCTGGGCATCCTGCTGGCGGGGGCGATTGATCTGGGCGGCAGCGAGGGCGAGGAAGTCTTTCAGATTATTTGCGCGTCCGGTCGCAACGAGCATGAAATCGGGGGTATGGGTCGCCATGTCACCCGCGCGCTGCTGTGCGCGGGGCGCGCGGACGGGTGGGAGTTTGTGGAAAAAATGCTGCTGGCCGCGCAGCGCGAGGAGGGGTTGCGGCAGGTGATCCTGGAAACGGTGGATGAAGCCCATCCGCAGGCCTTTCGCCGGATGTTGCGGTTGATTCTGAAGCATAATCTCACGCGGTTCAGCGCCACGGTGCGGGCCTTTGACACCTGGCTCGGGTATCAGTGGGAGGGCGCCAGCGCCGGGGTGGTGAATCAAACCATCGGGAAAATGGCTTTGTATCTCGCAGCAGCACCGGCCCGGGACACGGCCTTGAAGGGGAAGGACGCGGAGGAGGTTTATCTGGCGCTCTGGTCGCAGGCCTTTGATGACGCGGTGGCCGTGGTGAAGCCCGCCACGGAACTGCTCAAGCATCCCCGGCCGGAACACCGGTATGTGGCGGCCCATTTGCTGGCGCAACTGGGTCTGCTGGCCTCCCAAAAAAATCTTGTTCCGGTCCTGGAGGATGAGGATTTACGCGTCGCGACCCGCGCGTTGCAGGCGTTTCAACATGGGGCGGATGAACGGGTGCAGAAGGTGGATTTGTTTGAACGGCTGGAAACATTGGCGGCCCGTTATCCGGACAAACCGGAAAAATTGAAGCCGATGGTCTGGCCCTGGACGGCCTGCACGGTTTCCAAGGAGTTGGCGGCGAACGCTCTGCCGGGTAATTTGGGCGGGCGGCCGCCCACACGGCTCATCCCTCATTTGAGCCAAATGGGGACCCATGGTCGCACGGCGGTGCTGGGCATACTGGCCGGGCAGGAAAAATGGGACACCGCCACCCGCGACACGCTTTTTGCGCTGGTGGGTGACGCCAGCCGGTCAGTGCGGGAAGCCGCGTTGCAGCATCTGGCGAAATGCCAGATCACGCCGGTGGAGGCGGCCCCCATTGAGGAACTGTTGGACCGGAAAGCGGGCGATTTGCGGCGCGGCGCGCTCACGTTGCTGGCGCGGCAGGCGGATGCCGATGCGTTGGCCAGCGCCGACCGGCTGCTGGCAGCCAAAAGCCAGCCGCAACGTCTGGCCGGTTTGGAATTGCTGCGGGGTCTGTTTGAAAACAAACGCTGTCCGGGTGAGGTCCGTGGTTGCGTTAAAGCGTATGCCGGCGGACATCCAACCCTGAATGAGGCGGAGCAGCAACACATTGAAGTGATCCGGGAGGCGGGCGCGGAAAAACCCACATTGGATGATGCCTTGGGCTTGTTGCGTCAAGAGGACCGCACCTGGGCGCCCGCTCCGGTGGCGCGCGGGGTGTTGTTTCACACCCCGGCGGCCGAACGAATCATCAATGCGGTGGAGGGGTTGTTGAAGAACAACGCCCAACGAATCGTCTCCTATGCCAAAAATGACGGCGAGAAGTGGACGGGGTTGTTGTCAGATATTCAACATGGCTTCCCTCATCCCAACCCGAAAATAACCCGGGAGGAAGACCGGGAACATTTGCCTATGGCCGACCTGTGGGAGAACTGGTGGCGGGCGCGCGATCCGGAATTCCGGGATGCGGATGGAATGGAACTGCTGCGGGCCATGGCCAGACTCGCTTTCATGAGCAATCTTGGACACGGCCCGGGGATGAGGGCAACGCTGAATTTGGAGGCCGCAAAAGCCATGTTCGGAGAAATGTCCGCCGATCAAGGGTTGGAAAAAATGGTGCTGGCGTGGCGTTTGAGCGAGATCCTGCAATGGCTGGTGCGGCTTCATCCGCCCACCGGAGGGGTGGAGTTTGCCCTGGCCGCGGCCGAGAGCGCCCTGGCTCTGGTGCCCCGGGAAGGATGGTGGATGACGCCGGCGGAAGCCGCGGAACTAAAGGAATTGGAAATCAAACTCCGGGCGCCCGGCCCAAAAGACTGGCATGGCATTCAATCCAGAATCCATGCCGTCCGGGCCAAAAGCGCGTGGCGGGAACAGCCGTCGCCCTATGCGATCTGGCTCCGCGTCACGCAGGAATTGTCCAAGCTGGCACCCCAACTTTGGCAACCAGCGCTGCACGTCCGGCATTGGCGATTGTTACGGTGGCTGGATGAACCGGTTCGGCCACAGGAAACGGGTGGCGATTCCGGGATCAGTAAAACCTGTTGTCTGCCGCGACAAAGGGCCGGGCTGACGGAACTCTGTCAGGCCCATGTGGCCGGCGGTTCCACCGAGGCGGACATCATTGAACAATTGCTGGGTGACCATGAACTCAGAGGTTTTTATTATGGCCGACCAGACTTCAGGGAATTGGGGTTGGTGTCCAAACGCAAACCCAGTCAAGATTTCAACCATTTTGAATTCTTGTCCCTCCTGGTGGAACGGTGCCGGAAACGCATTCTCGAAATCGAACTGACCCGGGGTGACAACCCCACGGCGGCTTCCGACCCGGCCTTGAGTTTGCGCTCCCTCGAAGGCATTTCCTATCTTGTCGCCATCCTGCGGGTTCTGGGCAAACGCAGTTTTACGCGTGGCGGGATCGGGGACAATCAAAGCTTGGAGTATGTGATGAGTCATCTGATCCGCTCATGTTTTCCGGCCGCAAGCGAAACGGCCGCGGATTTCAACCGGTTGGTGAAAGCGGCCAGTATCCCGGAAGCACGGCTGGTGGAACTGGCGGTTTATGCCCCGCAATGGGCGCAATTCGTCGAAGCCGCGCTGGGTTGGCCCGCTCTTACGGAGGGGGTTTGGTGGATTCACGCGCACACCAAGGGAACGGACTGGACAGTGGACCGTGACATCCGCGAATTGTGGGAGGCGGACATGAAAGCGCGGACGGCTTTAAGCGGTGCCGATCTGCTGGAAGGGGGCGTGGATGTCCAGTGGTTCAACCGAATTTATAGCGCGCTGGGGGCCAAACGATGGAACGCTCTATCCGAGGCCGCGAAGTTGGCTTCCCCGGGCGGTGGTCATGCGCGGGCGCAACTGTTTGCCGATGCCATGCTGGGGGACATTTCCAAACGGGAACTGGTCCGGCGTATCACCCAAAAACGTCATCAGGATGCCGTCCGGGCGCTCGGTTTGCTGCCACTGGCGGACGGGCCGAAACGGGAAAGTGATTTGCTGGCGCGCTACAAGGTCATCCAGGAATTCCGGCGCGGCAGCAAAGCATTTGGTTCGCAACGGCAGGCCAGCGAAAAGCGGGCGGCGCAGATCGGCCAGCAAAATCTGGCCCGCTCGGCCGGCTTTGCCGATCCCATCCGGCTGGAATGGGCCATGGAGGCGAAAGCGGTGGAGGATTTGGCGGAGGGTCCAATTGAAGTTTCGGTGGACGGCGTGACGGTGTCGCTGGGCATTGATGCCTGGGGCGACATTGAATTCAGTGTGTCCCGGGACGGCAAAACGGCGGCGGACATTCCGGCCAAGTTGAAGAAGCACCCGCAGATCGCGGCCCTGCGGACCCGCAAGATGGAATTGAAACGCCAGGCTTCCCGCATCCGGCCCTCGCTGGAACAGTTCATGGTGCGGGGGGACGAGTTTACGGGCGCGGAATTGCGCGATTTGATGAAGCATCCGCTGCTGGCGCCGATGTTGAAAAACCTGGTGCTGATCGGCGAGGGCATCCTGGGGTATCCGGTGCATGACGGCCAGGCCCTGGAAAATCACGGCGGCACCGTGGAGGCGATCAAAGCGGGGGCGAAGCTGCGCATTGCGCATCCGCACGATTTGCTGCCGGCCGCCGACTGGCACCGGTGGCAGCAGGATTGTTTTGCGCGGGAAAGGATTCAACCGTTCAAGCAGGTGTTCCGGGAATTGTATCCGCCCGCCGGCGCGGAGAAGGAGAACGCGGTGTTGTCGCGCCGGTATGCCGGGCATCAAGTTCAGCCGCGGCAGGCGTTGGCGTTGCTGGGGCAGCGCGGCTGGGTTTTTCATCCGGAGGAAGGGGTCCGCAAGACGTATCACGAGTCGGGGTTGATCGCGTGGCTGACGTTTCAGGAGGCGTTCAATACGCCCGCGGAAATTGAGGGGCTGACACTGGAGGGCGTGGGGTTCACCCACCGGGACGATCTTGAACATAAGATGATCAAACTGGAGCAACTGCCGCCCCGGCTGTTCAGCGAGACCATGCGGGACCTGGACCTGGTGGTGAGCGTGGCGCACCGCGGCGGAGTGGATCCGGAGGCCAGCGCCAGCACGGTCGAAATGCGCGCGACGTTGGTGGCGGAAACGGCGCGGCTGCTCAAATTAACCAATGTGGAGCTGAAGAACCGGTACGCGCTCATCAAAGGCGGACTCGGCGAATACAGCGTCCACTTGGGCAGCGCCGTGACGCGCAAGATGCCCGGGGAAATGTTGTTTTTATTTCCGGTTCACAGTCAGCACCGGGGGCGGCTGTTTCTGCCGTTTGCGGATGATGATCCCCGGACGGCGGAGGTGATGAGCAAGGTGCTGCTGCTCGCACGGGACCATGAAATCAAAGATCCGAACATCCTCGATCAACTTCGATGAGCCGGCGGGCGCTCCGTTCAGGCGCCTGTCTGGGTGACGAGGATCTTCAGGGAGTCGGCGGTGGGGTGGGCCGCCAGTTCGACGGCGGCGGCGGTTTCGGCCAGCGGGAAACGGTGCGTGATGAGTGGGCGCACATCAAGCTGACGGCGGAACACCAGCCGGGCTACTTCCTTCTGCAAGGTGAAATCGGACGAATAGCTGCCCAGCAGGTCTTTCTCGTCCACGCAGACGGCGGCCAGGTCCAGCGGGGCGGCCGCCCCGCGCTTGGTGTGGGCGAAGAGCATGAGTTGCCCGCCGCCGCGCAGCCAGCCCTGGGCCTGACGCACCGCGTCGTCCGAAGGCACGGCGACCACGGCCGCGTCCAGCCCGCGTTGACGGGTCAGCCGGCGAAGAAAGGGGAGCGCGCCCGCCTCGGGCCCTGTTTTCCGCGCCCTCGCGGAAAATCTCGTACGTACGGAATCCTCCGCCACTTGTGCTTGCGGCCATACGTCCAAACTGCTGGCCGCGAGGGCGCGGCCAGCGACGCCCGGGGCGGGCGTGCTCCCCAATTTCGGAATATCGGATGAAGCCTCCGACGTGCCCGTACCTTGGACTTCGGACTGTGGACCTTGGACCTTCCACGTCCAGCGGGCGCCGAATTTTTTGGCGAGTTTAAGCCTGGAATCGAGCAGGTCGGTGGCCACGACGTTCATGCCGGCCAGTTGCAGCAGGCGCGTGAACATGAGGCCGATGGGCCCCTGGCCGGCCACCAGGACATTGTCGCCGGGCAGCAGGGCCAGGCGGCGGACGGCTTTGAGGACGGTGTTGACCGGTTCCAGCAGGGCGCCTTCCTCAAAGGTGTTGCCGGCGGGAATTTTCACCACCCCGGGCAGGACAAAGGGCATCACGCGGACGTATTCGGCATAGCCGCCGCCGGCGGGTTCAAATCCGGCGGTGATGCCGGTGCGCTTGTAGGTGGCGCATTGGGCGTAGGCGTGATGCCGGCAGAAATGACAGTCCAGGCACGGGACATGATGGTGCAACGCCACGTGGTCGCCCGGTTTGAAGGGGTTCAAGCCCGGCCCGACCTTGACGATGGTGCCGGCCGTTTCGTGGCCGAAAATGCGGGGCGGGGGCACGGTGCCGTGGTGAATTTTTTTGATGTCCGTGGGGCAGACACCGCAGACGGCGACGCGCACGAGCAGTTCATGGCGGCCCGGGCGCGGCACCGGCACGGTCTCCAGACGCAAATCGTTGGGGCCGCGATAGACAACGGCCCGCATGGTTTTGGGAAGCTCAAACACCGGGAAGCATTACCCAGAAACGGATGAATTATAAAGGATAAACCAGGGCCGATTCGAGAACGCGAAAGCCGGGGTGGGGACGGCTCGTCCCCATCGTTTGTTTGATAGTATTGAAAACGCGGGGACGAGCCCCGCCCCGGTTCTTACATCCTCCCTGAGGATAAAGTCGGTGGTGGTTTTGGCGTTTGCCTCGTTTTTGGGTGAGATTAACCTGTGGGCATGACCTTGCGACAGTTCTATGACTGGCAAACGGCAAAAGGATCTGCTCGACATCCTCCGGTTGGTGGAGGCCCACCCGAAGCTCCGCAAACGGCTGCCGGCGGCGGTGGCGAAGACGCTGGCGAAATTGCCGTGAGGGTCATCCAGAAACAACTTGGATTTTTAACCGCAATGCGGCGCGGCGGAGCCGACGCCAACATTTTCAACCGCCGATGGACGCGGATAAAAACCGAAAGGAGCAGTGGATCCGGTCCAGACCTGACCGAGCACCAGTTGGGGCCTCGATTTTCGGGCTTTGCCAGGTTACTTCATCTGCGTCCATCTGCGGTTAAGCGCTTTATAAACTGCATGGTTACGCCTTATGGACTGCTAACACGGAAGAAGATCTGCTGATTTGTCGTGCTGATTGTATTTGTGTACGGCGATGTGGTCGTTACCGACGTCCACCCGCTCAGCCGGTTGGTCGTCTCACGCAGTGTGCCTGTATCATTCCACGTCCGCACGAATGAACCAGGTGCGCCGTTGATGCCCGGCGGAACCCCGTCCCCGCGGGCGACGCCCGGATTGATCAGGAGCGCCAGCCGCGCCGCCAGAGTGCCTAGGGGCGGCCATGCCCAATTCCAAGCCGGACCGACGGCCGGCCGGCCGAACAAAATTTTCATAGACTCACCTTTCTCAGCTTTGAGCTTGAACGTTACACCTTTGCATATTAGAAATCAAGCAGAAGAAACCGGGCGTGTGAGACAAGATTCTTCCGGGGCCTTTGCTTGGCCCTGAAAGGGCGCCGGAAATTAGCCCGGGGCAAGCGGAGCGCCGCCCCTGGATGCCGTCCCCCAGCCGCCCGCGCCCTGCAGGGGCGCCGGAGGGCTTTTTAGCCGGCGTATCTCGCGGTCTGGATTCCATTCTTGCATAAAGGGCGTGAAAACATCCCTTCGAAGAATTTTGTCCCCCACCCAATAACCGCAAACAACCCACTGTCACCGATCACCATCGAAACATCAGCCGCCGGCGGCCGGCGGGCGGACGGCGGGGGATTCCGTGCGTTGGAGGACGAAGATGGCGAGGTCGGCCAGCAGGTTGGCGTCGTCGGTGATTTCCTGGCCGGTCTCGGTGTCGAGCGTGATCCGGCGCCGGATGCGCAGGTTCCTTTCGCGGCAGAAGTCTTCAAAGTCGGCGATGGAGAGAAAGCGGATGTCCGCCGTGTCGTACCATTTGTTCTGCAGCCAGCCATACCCGCGCGGGGCGCGGCCTTCCTCGGTCAGCTTGCGTCGGAGCGGGTGAAAGGCCAGGTTGGGAAAGCTCACAATGCCCAGCGCGCCCACGCGCAGCATTTCCGCCATCACGCCTTCCACATCTTTGACGGCTTGGAGGGTTTGCGAGAGGACCACGCAGTCAAATTGCTGGTCGGCAAACGCGTGGAGGCCGTCATTGAGGTCGGCCTGGATGATGTCGAGATTGTGCCGCAGGGCGGCGGCAACTTTCTGCTCGTCCAGTTCGATGCCCGCCAGCCGGCCGCCGCCGCGGTGGCGGAGCCGGGCGAGCAGCCGGCCGGTGCCGCACCCGAGGTCCAGCACGCTGGCCCCGGGCGGGATCAAATCCAGGATGCGGTCGTAGTCCAGCCGTTGTTCGTGAAAGATGCTGGTGCGCCCGGGGCGTTCCTCCGTCTTCACCTCGGGCGCGGCGGCCGCGGTCGCGAGGTTGTTGACGAAGGCGCGGACCATTTCGCCGTAGCGGTCAAAATTGTCCGGCAACAGAAAGGCGTCATGCCCGCAGTTGCTCCGGATGTCGCAGTAGCTGACCGGGGCGTTCTGGCCGATGAGGGCGTTCACCATGGTGCGGGACTGCTCGGACGGGAAGAGCCAGTCGCTGGAAAAACTGAGCACCAGCCAGCGGCAGCGGGCGGGCCGGAAGCTCGCGGCCAGTTGCTCCGGCGTGCCGCCCAAATCAAACAAATCCATGGCCAGCGACAGGGCCAGGTAGCTGTTGGCGTCAAAGCGTTCCACGAACTTGGTCCCTTGATGTCCCAGGTAGGTGCCCACGGAGAAGGTTTTCTCAAACTCAATGGCTTCTTCGCGGGGATGCAGCCGGTCGGCCTCGAACTTCTGGTTCATGGCCTCCGGCGAAAGATAGGTGATGTGGCCGATCATCCGCGCCAGGGCCAGCCCAACGGCGGGGCCTTGCGGCTGGTCATAATACTGGCCGCCGTGATAAAACGGATCGCGCCGGATGGCGTTGCGGCCCACCACATCAAAGGCCAGCGCCTGACTGGTCAGCCGCGGAGAACTGGCCAGCACCACCGCGCCGCGCAGCCGGTCCGGATGCCGCGTGGCCCACGTCAGCGTCTGATGGCCGCCCACCGAACCGCCGATGACCGCCGCCAGTTGGCCGAGGCCCAGGTGATCCAGCAAGCGGCGTTGCACTTCCACCATGTCGCCGATGGTGACGGTGGGAAAATCCGGGCCGTAGGGCCTGCCAGTCGCGGGATTTGGACTGGACGGGCCGGTCGTGCCGCGGCAGCCGCCCAGCAGGTTCGGACAGAGGACGAAAAACCGGTCGGTATCCACGGGCTTGCCGGGTCCGACGAGGATGTCCCACCAGCCCGGTTCATCGTCGTCCCGGTGGCGGGCGACATGAGAGTCGCCACTGATGGCATGGCAGATCAGGATGGCGTTGTCACGGGCGGGATTGAGCCGGCCGTAGGCTTCGTAAGCCACCGTGACTTCCGGCAGGGTGACGCCGCATTCCAAGCGGACCGGCCCCGCCAGCGTGACCTGCTGGACAAAACGCAAGGGCTGGGCCGTGCGAACCGAGTCGCTGCTTTCAAATTGATCCTGAGCCATGAATCGTGGTGGGGCCGGAGCCATCGCCGCCACCCCGCAGGCGCGAATAAGACTCCGGGGTGGGCGGCGATGCCGAACCTATTTTTGCGAGACCCCCAGCGCCTGCTCAATGTCGGCCTTCAGGTCGGCCACATCTTCCAGACCGACCGACAGCCGGATGTAATCCGGCGTGGCGCCGGTTTCTTCCAGTTCCGCCGGGGTCAACTGCGAGTGGGTCGTGGACGCCGGATGGATCACCAGCGATTTGGCATCGCCAATATTGGCGAGATGCGAGAGCAGCTTCACCGAATTGATGAATTTCTTGCCCGCCTCCAATCCGCCCTTGACGCCAAAGCCAACCAGCCCGCCGAAGCCGTGCTTGAGGTACTTCGCCGCGACCGCGTGGCTCGGGTCCGTGGGCAGGCCCGGATAGGTCACCCAGGCCACCTCCGGCCGGGTCTGGAGCCAGCGCGCGATTTCCAGCGCATTGGCCGAATGCTGGCGCTGGCGCAGCGGCAGGGTTTCCAGCCCCTGCAAAAAGAGGAAGGAGTTGAACGGACTGAGCGCCGCCCCGATGTCGCGCAGCAGGGTCACGCGCACTTTGAGGATGAAGGCCACGTTGCCCATCCCCGGCACGTTGCTCAGGGCATCCCAATAGACCAAGCCGTGATAGCTCGGGTCCGGTTCCGTGAATTCCGGAAACTTGCCGTTGTTCCACTGAAACTTGCCGGAATCCACTATCACCCCGCCGATGCTGGTGCCGTGACCGCCCACATACTTGGTGGCCGAGGTGACGATGATGTCCGCCCCGTGTTCAAACGGCCGGACCAAGCCCACGCCGACGGTGTTGTCCACCACCAGCGGCAGGCCGTTTTCATGGGCGATTTTGGCGATGGCCTCAAAGTCCGGCACATCCAGTTTGGGATTGCCCACGGTTTCAATGTAGAGCGCACGGGTCTTGGGGGTGATGGCCCGGCGGAAGGCCTCCGGGTCGCGGGAGTTGACGAACTTCGCCGTGCGGCCCAGCTTGGGCAGGGTGTAATGAAAGAGCTGGTACGTGCCGCCATAAAGATTGTTCCCCGCCACGATTTCATCGCCCAGCCGGGTGATGGCCAGCAGGGCAAAAGTGATGGCCGCCGAACCGGAGGCCACGCCCAGCGCGCCCGTGCCGCCTTCCAGCGCGGCGATCCGCTGCTCGAAGACGTCGGTGGTGGGGTTCATGATGCGGGTGTAGATGTTGCCAAATTCCCGTAGCGCAAACAGGTTGGCCGCGTGTTCGGTGTTTTTAAACACGTAGGAGGTCGTCTGGTAAATGGGCACCGCGCGCGAAAGCGTGGTGGCGTCCGGGGTTTGGCCGGCATGCAGGGCCAGCGTGCTGAGACCTTTTGGGGGTGTGCTCATGTTGGTATGATGATGGATCGTTTGGTTGGATTTGTTAAGTTAATTTTGTTTGGCCGGAGCCCGGCCGGTGCATCCCGATGTTGTCGGTAGGGACGGCGCGCTGCGCCGTCCCCGCCCGCGCGATAGCGGGCGGAACGAGCGACGTGAATCGCGCGATCGGGGAATATTCCATTGGTTGAGGCTGGGCTGACGGGCCCAACTTCTCCCACAACATCGGGATGCACCGGCGGCCGGCGCCGGTGCAAAACCGGCGTCAGCGGAGGAAGCGACGCCTGACAACGCAGGCCGGCCGCCGGTCCCCGGCACAAAACGGTTTGGGTTAGAATTCCCATTTCGTGGTCAGGCCCCAGACCCCGTCGGCATCGTGGTTGAGCACGCCACCGAAATGGCCATAGCCCACCGCCAGCGTCAGGTGTTTGTTCACCACATAGGCGGCGTCCAACGTCCACCAGTCGCCTTCTTCCCGCACGAGGTTGCCGATGGGTTTGTAGGAACCCGGCTGTTGTTTGTATTCCGCCGCCAGCGCAAAGTTGCCCGTCACGAACACCACCGCGTTGGCTTCAACCACAAAGTTGTAGCTCGGGGTGAATCCGCCCAAACCATCCCAGACGGCCTGGGTGGCCCGGCCGCCGACCTCAAACAGCACCGGACGAGGCAATTGCGTAACCAGTTTGGAGGCGTAGAGCGTGAAGTCCGTGCCGCTGTCATGCGTGATGCCGTGTGCGGCCAGCGCGCCGCCCACTTCATGGTTCACCTCGCCGATGCCGTCATTGAATTTGTAATGCGCTCCGGCGGTCACGGCGGGCAGCCATTTCTGGTCGAACTCGCCTTCCGTCAATATTTGGACGCGGGCGTTGAAGTTGTGCAATTGGACTTCATCGGTGGGGATGCCCAGCACCTTCGGCAAATCGCCCAGGCTCAGGTTGTCCCAGCCGTAGCCAAGTTCCACCCGTTTGAAAGGCGACTCGGTGATCGTCAGCGCTTCAAGATTGACGTCATGCCCTATGTCCACAAACGCAAACCCCACGCTGGGCCGTCCCAACGTCTCGCCGTCCCGCGGCGGATTAACGATGTAGGCCGACAGCGTGGAGAAAATACCGCCGCTGCCTTCAATCTGATGCAGGGGCAGCGGAGCCGGTTTGTCCGCCGGAGCGGTTGCCGTGGTCGTGGCGTTGGTGGTGTCTTCCGCCTTCACCGTGGCCGCCGGCCCGGTGGCGGCCAGCAGCACGGCCAGGGCCGGGAGGGTGTGGGTGAGCAGTTGTTCGTGGGTTCCAAGTTTAAGCCCGTTTTTCATGTTCGTTTTCGTGTTCCTCAACCAGCCGCTGGTGGTCCGGTCGCCTGGTCGTCTTTGGTTGTTTTCGATTGTGTTCAGTTGACTGAATCTTGCTTTGTCGTATTAACGACTCAACAGGTCGTATTTTTAGCCACACAAACCTTCCAAGCTCTCCATTTATTGGTAAAACTTAAACTTTGATTGTTTTAAGACCGAACCATGAAAACGATGGCGGCCTGCCAACGCAGGCCGGCCTAACTCCGTTTCAACGTCCGCAAGGCCAGCACCAGCGCGTCCACTTCCTCGCGCGTATTGTAAAACGCCAGGGACGGACGCACGCTGCTTTCCAAGCCAAAATGGCGGAGGGCCGGTTGGGCGCAATGATGGCCCGCGCGGACGGCGATGCCGTGGTGGTCCAGATGCCGTGCCACCTGCTCGTTGGGCACGCCGGGAATCACGAACGCCAGCACGCTCGCCTTGGCCGCGGCCGTGCCGATGGGTCGCAGTCCGGGCACGGTGGCGAGGGCCTGCGTGCCATGCTCCAGCAGGGCGTGTTCATACGCGGCGATGGCGGGCAGCCCGGTCTTGAACAGATAATCAATCGCCGCCCCCAGTCCGACGACGCCGGCAATGTCCGGCGTGCCGGCCTCGAATTTCTCCGGCGCCTGTTGGTAAGTCGTCTTCTCAAAACGCACATCCTTGATCATGTGCCCGCCGCCCTGCCACGGGGGCATGGCTTCCAGCAACGCGGCCTTGCCGTACAATGCGCCGATGCCGGTCGGGGCAAAGATCTTGTGGCCGGAGAAAACATAAAAGTCCGCGTCCAGCGCGGTGACGTTCACCGGCAGATGCGGGGTGGACTGCGCGCCGTCCACCAGCACGGGCACGCCGTGCGCATGTGCGAGCGCGATGATGTGTTCCACCGGGTTGACCGTCCCCAGCGAGTTGGAAACGTGCGCCACGGCAACCATCCGGGTTTTCGGGCCGAGCAGCTTCACATATTCCTCCAGCAACAATTCGCCGCGGTCGTTGATGGGGATCACCCGCACCGTCGCGCCGGTCTGTTCCGCCAGCAACTGCCACGGCACGATGTTCGCATGGTGTTCCAGTTCGCTGACGATGATTTCATCGCCCGCGCCGATGTTCTTCCGGCCGTAACTTTGGGCGACCAGATTGATCGCTTCCGTCGTGCCTCTCACGAATACGATTTCCTTCGCGTCCGCGGCCCCGAGAAACTTGCGGACCTTCTCCCGGCCGGCCTCAAACAATTCCGTCGCGCGCGCCGCCAGCGTGTGCGCGGCGCGGTGGATGTTCGAGTTGTCCCGGCGGTAAAACTGCGCGGTGGCGTCAATCACCGCCTGCGGTTTGTGCGTGGTCGCGGCGTTGTCCAGCCAGATGAGCGGATTGCCGTGTACCAACTGGTGCAGCGCGGGAAAATCGCGCCGCACCCCTTCCAGGTCATACTTCGGAACCGGCACGGCGGTTTTGGGATAGGACTGGCAGGCCAGGGGCGATTTGCCGGAAGCTTCGCCGCCCCGCAAGAAATAATATTCCGGCGTGGCCGCCGATTCGGCGCCGGCCAAACCCGGCCCCGGGTTGGCCTTCGTCGTTTTGGCATCCGGCCGGTTGCTTCCGGGGTGGTAGTCGCCGTTGCAGCGCGGTTCGCCGAAGGCGTAGCTGTCGCCCGAGTCCGGCGCGTGCGCCCCCGACGGGGTCTTGGCCGGCGCGGACAATTGGGGGGCGGCCGGCTGGGCGGTGGGATGCACCGGCGGCACGGCGGAAGCCGCCTCGGGGACGGCGAAGCCCGGGGGCCTGGCCGCCGCCGGAAATTCCGGGGGCGCGGCGGGTATTTTGGCCGGTCGTGCGCCCTGACCCCATTCCGAAAACGCCTCGGCCACGAGCCGTGCCACCAGGTCGCTGTGCCCCGTTCCGTCCGCCGCCGGGTCGGCGGTCACCGGTCCGCTATTTGGCGCTGTAGTCATAGTAATTGTTCACCACGACATTATCCAGGCGGGCGATGGCGTCGGTCGTCAAAACGCTGGCGGAGAAATAGCGGGTCACCAGGTGCGACGCGATGGAGTTTTCGTTCGTGCCCATGTAACGGACGGACAGGCCGGGCTCCACTTCGCCGGTGACGCCCGTCTTTTGCAGGCCCACCACCCCTTGTTCCGCTTCGCCCACACGCAACAGCAGCACGGTGGTGGTGTGGTTTTTCACTTCCAGCTTGTTGGTGGGAATCAGCGGCACGCCGCGCCAGGTGAGGAACGGCGTTCCAAACAGATGCACGGTCGGCGGCGGCACGCCCCGCCGCGTGGCTTCCCGGCCGAACGCGACAATCGCCTTGGGATGCGCCAGGAAAAACGCCGGCTTCTTCCAAACCAGCCCAAGCAGTTCATCCAAATCATCCGGCGTCGGCGAACCTTTGCGCGTCTTGATGCTTTGCGCCGGGGCGATCTCCTTGAGCAGCCCAAAATCGGAATTGTTGATCAGCTCCCATTCTTCCCGTTCCTTCACGGCCTCCACGGTCAGGCGGATCTGTTCCCGAAGCTGGTCAATCTTGTTGCTGTAGAGATCGGTCACGCGGGTGTGCGTGCGCAGCACCGTCTGGATGGTGCTCAAATGGTACTCGCGCGGGTCCGGGTCGTAATCCACAAAGCTGGTCGGCAGCTTCGGTTCGCCGCCGTCCACGGTCAGCAGGTCCACCTTGACCTCGCCAAATTCATTCGCCGGTTTGCCCGGCGCCGCCTTGGCGACGCGGTTGACGCGATAGACACCGCCGTCCACATCCACCCAGGGCAGAAGTTTGTGCAGCCAGCGCGGCGTGATCTCCGTGTATTGCGGGACCGTCACGGTGGCGGTGGCCAGGTTACGCGCGGCGGCCGCGCTCAGGCTCAGGTGAATTTCATTCTCTTTGCTCATGATTTATTTTGGTTGAGGGTGAATGGGAAAAATTCGCGCAGGGTGTGGCGGACGCACGGGCGGAACCTTTCCGGGCATGAAAATGCCGGAACTTAAAACTGCCAACCGCGCCGGAATCCGGGCACAACTCGACATGAAAATGGTTTCAATTTCATCGGAGTTTCCAGTGGACCGGTGAACTTCGTGGGGTTTCGTTCAGGTAACCGCAGCGGCGTTGACGCCTGCTGTAAGGTGAATCATAATTGGTCCCGGGCCCCGGGACAATTAAATAATCCAGTCGTGGACCACCTCGGCCTTCCGGGCGGATTTGTCCCGGATGATCAGTTGCTTCTCCTCGTAAACCACCAGCGAATCCGGTGGGATGCTGTGCATGAGAAACACGTTCGCCCCAATGGTCGTGTTTGCGCCGATGACCGTTTCCCCGCCCAGAATGGTGGAGTTTGGATAGATCGTCACGTTGTTCTCCACATTCGGATGGCGCTTGCCGCCTTTGACGATGTGGCCCGCCTCGTCTTTGACGAAGCTCCGCGCGCCCAGCGTCACGCCGTGATACAACTTCACCCCCCGGCCGATCCGGCACGTCTCGCCGATCACCACCCCCGTGCCATGGTCAATGAAAAAGTGCCCGCCGATCTCCGCGCCCGGGTGGATGTCTATGCCCGTCCGGCTGTGTGCCCATTCCGTCATCATCCGCGGTATGATCGGGGCCCCGGCCACATGCAGGATATGGGCCAGCCGCTGGATGGCGATGGCCTCGATGAACGGATAGGACAGGATGATCTCCTCGCTGTAACGCGCCGCCGGATCGCCCTCGTAGGCGGCCTCAATGTCCGTGCGCAACAATTCCCGCACCTGGCTGAACGAGTGGAAAAAATGCCGCAAAATCGGCGGGGTGCGCCCGGTGGGCTTTTTCGGGTCACCGATGCGGACGCTCTTGCGAACCTGGTCTTCCAGCCGGGTGCCCACCTGGGAAAGCCGGTCGCGGGTGAGTTCCGCCAGCGTGCCATGATGCACGGCGTCATCGTCATGAAATCCCGGGAACAGCAGTTGCAGGAGGTCCCCGCAGATTTGCCCCACGGCCCGCGTGGACGGCATGTTGTGCGCCTCCCGATGGTTCAATCCGCCCACCTCCCCGTAGGAGGTCAGCAGTTCGGGCACAAACTGGTCGTAAAATTTTTCCTCGAACCCCGGGCGCACCGACAGCAGCGCGTCCTCAGCCTCCGTCGCCGAAGCCGGCTGCCAGTTGTCGTTAGGTTTTTCCAAGCTCGGTTTCATTTGAATTCGCGTGTTAATATTTCATAGACGACAATACAGGTCGTAATTTAATGCAAAATTGCGTTCAGTCAAAGAAAATTTACATTCTCCCTGAGAATCGGGCGCATTTGGCTGTGCCCTCGGTTCCCGGGACGGCGGCACGGTGAATCCGGTGCCGGGGGCTTCCTTGTCGGGCAGCGGATTGCCAACGTGCCGCCGGAATCGAAGGAACCAATCCACCCCACCCTTGGTTTACGGGGAGACAAGCCTGAAGAACGAGGTTGTGTTGGTGGGCGCGGTATTGGTGTACGAGAATCTGCCATTGATCAGAAACGTGTTGGTCAGCACCGGGATCCAGCTTGCCAGCGGCAAGTTCAAATTGGTGGCGGTCAGAATCCGGTATTGCACCCCTGCCGGGGCGTTGGTGCCGCTTAACACCAGTTTCCCTCCGGAAAGGTTCACGCGGGAAAATCTGGGCGCGGGGGAGACCGCGATGAAATTGGCAAGGGCATCAGTGCTGCTGGATCCCCCCGGCCCGGACACCGTGAGGGTGACCGTATAGTCGCCGCCGGCGGTGTAGGTGTTGGTGACATTGCCGCCGGTGGTGTTGGTGATGACGGTGCCATTGCCAAAGTTCCAGACCCAGTTGGTGACGCCGCCGGTGACGGAATTGGTGAACACCACCTGGAGCGGGGCAAAACCAACGGTGGCCGAGCTGGTGACCGCGCTGATGGCGACCGCGGCCGCGCGGGTGAACGTTTCCGTCCCATTGGGATACAGGAGGAAATAACCCAAAAAGTAAGCGTTGGTGCTGGTCAGGCCGGAGACGGGGTCCTGGTCGCCATAGGGGACGGACTCATAAAAATCCGAGCGCTGGGCGGCGGCAAAGGGGGATGGCGTGGTGTTCTCCACGACGAACGGCAGGGGACTGCCGCTTTCGCCAAAATCACCCACGGTGATGCCATTCACCACAGTGGTGTCCTGAATAAAAAAGGAGAGCGTGTCATCACTGGAGTCGTAGCTCGTGGGTTCCCGCACCAGAACGGAATTATTGTTGGTGCCGGCCCCGCCCAGAAATCCGGCAATGTTGACGGCTTCGCTGCCCACCCCGGAAATCAGGAGTTTCACGTCACTTTGTTCGCCTTTATAGTTCAGGGCGGGAGGCCGGGTTTGGGTGTTCACATTGGTGCCGGGCAGAGTGAACCAAAGCGTGGCACCAGGAAAGGTGCCCAGCGGCGTCACCCAGCTTGAGCTGGGAAAGGCCGCGAAAGCCGACCATTGGAGGTATTGAAATCCGCCGGTGTCCGTAAACGCATTGGTCAGCTCGGTGGGGGTAAAGTTGGTGATGGTAACGGTGGTGCCAACGGGCAAATTCACAAAATTGGTGACGCTTCCCAGATCCACCACCAGTTCATAAAGGGCGGCACTGTCCAAGGGTTTTCGGAATCCTGCCAGCAGATCGCCCGTGGCATTATATTTAAACAGTTGGGCGCCCGCCAGTTCGGGCAAGGCCAGCACCGCCAGGAGGACCAGTTTAAAGCCGAACTTTTTCAGTTTATTCTTTTGCATATATCTTGTATTGTCTACCTATTAAGTGGATATTATATTATAAATTTAATTACGCAAACAAAATATGACAAAAAAGAGCGTTTTCATGGAACCAAGGGGGTGCGGATTCGGAGGGAAAGCCCGTCGCCGAGTTTCCTTCTGTCTGGCCGGCCTGATTCTTGCCCTAGGGGGGAAGTCTGGCGTGGTTTCGGCACAAAACACCAATGTCACTATTGAGGCCACCCAGGCCGCAGCCGACCGAGGCGATGCCAAGGCAGAGTACGAACTGGCCCGGCGGTATCAAAAAGGCGGCGAGGTGGCCAGAGACTATGCCAAGGCCGCCCAATACTTGCAGGAATCGGCGGACCAAGGCTATCTGGACGCCGAGGTGACGCTGGGTTCGTGGTATGGCCGGGGCCTGGGGGTGCCCCGAGATCAGGAGCAGGCCCTCCGTTGGTATCGGAAAGCCGCCGAGCAAGGCAGCGCGCTGGCTCAATTTGCGATGGGCGGTTTTTACGATGTGGGCCGCGGGGTGACCAACGATGAGGTGCAAGCGATCCTGTGGTGGAAAAAAGCCGCCGCGCAAAACCTGGTGGAGGCGGAGGCGGCGCTGGGGGAGCGCCTGCTTTTGCCGGCGGCGCCCTATGGCACCAACTACCTGAATCCGACTGAAGCGATCCGGTGGCTGCGCCAAGCGGCGGAGCAGGGCTCTGCGGCGGCTGAAAACAACCTGGGGCTGGCTTACGAAAACGGCCTCGGGGTAAAGCGGGATTGCAAAGAGGCCGCCCATTGGTATCACGAGGCCGCTCTTCAGGGGGATGCCCGGGCGCAGGCGAATCTCGGCCAGCTTTACTACCTCGGCCAAGGGGTGGACAAGGATCCGGTGCAGGCTTACGTCTGGTTCAAGTTGAGCGCCGGCCGGGGAAACAACCTGGGCAATCTTGGACTGGCCAATTATCAGAACGGTGATTTGCTGACGCCGAAAGAATTGTCGGAAGCGGACCAAAAAGTCCTGGCCTTGACGCGGCAAATCCAAGCCCGGCCCTGAATCAAGGACCACCCGGCGGTCTGAAAAAAGCACACACCCGCCTAAAAGTCATTGCGGGGCGGAGGGGGGGGCACATCGCCGCCCGCCGCCAGCCATTCTGCGGCACCCCCGGTTGGTGGTTCACCGGGGGACATTGGCCTGGTGGCCGGGGCACTCTGGTAAGCCGGTTCCGGCAATTGGGAGGGTGGCGAAGCCGATGGGGCCGGAAGCGCAAGCTGGGCGTTGGGATCGCCTTTTTCCTGATTGTTCAAAGGCTGGGTTCCAACCAGGTTTGCCATCTGGTCGGGGGGGAGAATCGTCGGCTGGACGGATCCGGCGTCGGCGGATGGATCCTGGTCGGAATCAACGATACCCTCCAGAATCGGCCCGCTGTGACGCTGGATCGGCCGGTGTGTGCCGCTGGCATCCGCCGTCACCGGCGGTTGGGCCGGGTCAACGCTGGAGTCTGAAACGCCGGGACCGCCCCCCACCGGGGCGATGGCCAGCCTTAATTCCTGAACCACCCCGTGATTATTGAAAGTGATGCGCGTGGATTGGAGGTTGATTTTGGCAACTTCAATGCCGTCCCGCCGGTCGCCCGTGCTCATCAGGAAAGATGTCTCAGGGGCCGGAGGCTGGCCGGGCCGGGCCGGAGGCGCAACCTTGAAGAGAACCTGTGTCCGGCCAAATAACGAGATGACACCAGTGGGTGTGATTACGGGCAGGTCCGCTGTAGGACTCACCGGAGCGCGGAGCGCGGCGGGGGCGTGACCGGATTCATCGCGCCGGATCTCGGAAGCCCGGGTCCTTTCCCCGGAAGCCGGGTCGGCGCGGAGCGCCGGGGCGCAAAGGCAGTCCAGCGCCAGCAGACCGTAAACAACGTGTCGTCCAGACATGGTTTATTTAAAGAAGACCAGTGCGGACCGGAGTCCGCACTGGTCTGGTGTTCACGCCACTGCTTGCTTCACGGAGGAGTGCAGGATCAATTTTTCGGGGCCGGGAAACCACCATCACCGCTGCGGGTGATCTGCAACAGCGAGATCGGAATCAGAGGGCTTTGAGCGCTGTAGGTCGGGCCGACCGCGCCGGTCGCGGTGCCGTAGTGGGCGAGCACATAGGCCTTGACCGCGTTGGAGATGTTCTGGCCCGCCGTGCCGGCGGTGCTGGTGGGAGACTGGCTGACGGTGCCGAATATATGTTCATAGCCCCAGAACGTGTAAGAGCCATTTTCCACGGCCGCGTCGGACTCATACACGCCGTTGTAGGGCAGGTAGGTGGCCGCCCCCCCCGCCGTGGGGGAATGAGCGCTGGCGGCATCGGGAACGGCCAGCGGTTCAATCAACACCACACCCTGACCGGTTCCGTCAAAATTCAACTGGGCCGCCGCCGTGCCGGAGGAGTTGAAACCATCGTTTTGGATTTCGGTCAAGGCGCCGGGGCTGGAATAGCTGGTGCCGGCGGCGAGAACGCCCGGGCCAGAGTAGCTGACGTCGTAAGCCCACTGGTCAACGGGCTTGGTGACCCCGTATTGGCTCGTCAGCAGGGCGTTGACGCGGGTGCCCGAGCTCAAATTGCGGCCAGTCAAGGCAACATAGTCGCCTGAGTCGGCCGGCACGCCGGTGACAAAATTGGCCGACGCCGGAGCGGAATAAATTTGGTTGATTTCCGCCGTGGTGACGTTGACCACATGATTCCAGGCCGAGTCCGGGGAACTCTCGTAGCCCTTCAGAAAACTAAAGGGGACGACCGCGATCGCGCCATAGTCCGTCAAGTTGTAAAGGGCCTTCGGGGTCAGGGACACCGCTTGCGACGTGTCATCCAAGGCCAGGTCGGCGACCGACGGGGCGCCGGATATCTGGGATAATTTGGCGGTGGTCGTCCAGCCGCTGCTTTGAGTCAGGAACGTGCCCGGACTGCCGGGAACCGGAAAGGTGCCCACCCCGTTGACCGGATCCACGTTGCCATTATTCAGGGTTTGCGTGAGGAGGTTGCCCGCCACGTCGGCCACGCCGGCTTCGGCCCCGGTCCAGAAGATGCTGATATCCGTGGTGACACCGTTGATGGGGCCTTCAAAGACAATATAGGTGGAACTGCTGGTATTGTTCGGTGCGGCCGACACGATCGAGCCGGCGACCCCACCGTCAAAGAAACTTTGCGACGAGGTGGCGACCGTATATAAGGTGGAACGCAGGGCCGAGGCGCCGGCAAGGTAAACGACCGGGTTGGCGGCCTGGGCCACCCCGGCGAGGGACAGCACGCCCAGACCGAGCAGAATGGAAGTATATTTGTTTAGTTTCATATTCATTAATATGGTTTTTATTATGGTGGTTGGTTGAGGGACAAAGGCTCAGGCGTTTTGGCGGCCGAGTTTGTTGCGCAGGGAGACGGCGAGGAGACCGGCCCCGGCCAGCAGGCCGTAGGTGGAGGGTTCCGGAACCGCCACCGTGGAGAAGGTGATCGAGTCGGTGCCCGGATCAATGGCGAATGTGCCCTCATTCACCCAGCCACCAACCGTTTTGGTAAGAGTGCCCGTTTCGGTGTTTCCCCACAAATTCAAGGTGATCGCGCCGCCACTGAGTTGGCCGAGCGGGTTGCCGGTTTGGTCGGCAACGTCGTCGCCCGTACCGTCATTCCCGACCTTGGTGGGAGAGACCGCCACATTGAAAGACCAGCCGGGGCTGGCCGTGGAACCATATTCACCCACCGGGGGCGTCTGAGCGGAACCGGTCGAATTGGCGAATTGACCCGGAGTGGTCACCGCTGGTTTACCATTTGCAGTTTGGAACAGGTATTTCGGGCTGCCCGAGCTGGCCCCCACAACTCCAACGGCCACATCGTTCGCCGCGCTGGCATCCGCTGAGAATGCGGTTGAGTAAGTGCCCGAATTGAACACACTGCTGAGATTGATGGTTCCGCCGTCGGCATTGGCCGCCGTAATCAAGGCCGTACCCGAGTATCCGAGGTCAATGACGTAGTCATTTTGAGCCGCTGTCGGGCCGGCCGCATCATTGAACCCGAGCAACAGATCGGAGGCTTGAGCCGCCGACAGGCCGGCCAGGCCGGAGGCGACCAGCGCCACTATTTTTGCATTTTTCTTCATAACTTTTTATTTCTTTCGTTGTTGTTTTAGTTTGTTTCTATTTCCCCACGCCCTCCTTGGCATCAAATACCAAGCGACTTGGTAATGTTTATATTACACTATCCAGTTCATAACGCAACATAATTTTAATAATTGTTGCCAGTCTTTTTATGATACGCAACTAGCTTATTTGCAATAGGATATGACTATCTGTGTTTCCAGATGAGCGGCAAATCCGAAACTTTATTGAACTAATGACGACCTATTCAGTCGTTAACGTGAATGCTTGACGCGGTGTGATGCGGTTGCAATGATGACGTTGAGGAACCGGCCGGGTACCTGCTATTTGTGGTGGGAAATTGCCTTGGCGGGGTTAAATTAAACCAGTTTTTGAATATGAAGACATCACTTTTGGGACAATGGGTCAGGTATTTGACCGTCTTTAGGCGCGCCGTGCTGGCGGGTTGCCTCTCAGCGGCGTTATCCCTCCAAGCGGGCGTCCAAGTCGCGGCTTGGGGGGCGGGAACGGTCATCCAACCGGCGGACAACAACGATTTTGGGCAGTCGCTCGTTCCCGCCAATCTGACGAATGCGGTCTGCGTGGCCGGCGGTTGGCGGCACAGTCTGGCGTTAAGGGCCAACGGCAGCCTGCAAGGGTGGGGGGATGATACGCTGGGTCAGACGGATTTCCCGGCGGCCAGCAATTATGTGGCGATCGCCTGTGGATCTCTGCACAGTCTGGCCCTGGCCACCAACGGCTTGGTGGTGGCGGCGGGTTATGACGCCTATGGCCAAACGGAGGTGCCCGCCAATTTAAGCAATGTGGTGGCCGTGGCCGCCGGTTTTTATCACAACCTGGCGTTGCAAGCCAACGGCACGGTGACAGCCTGGGGCGCGGGCATGATCACCAATCCGGCGGATACTTATGACTTCGGGCAATCCGTGGTTCCCCCGGGCCTCTCCAACGTGGTGGCCATCGCCGCCGGGGGCTACCACAGTTTGGTGCTCAAATCGGATGGCACCCTGGCGGCCTGGGGGAATAATGTTTATGGGCAGGCCGAAATTCCCCCCGGCCTCTCCAACGTGGTGGCCATCGCCGCCGGAGGCGGCCATAACCTGGCGCTGAAAGCCAATGGAACGGTGGTCGCCTGGGGCGAAAACCTCTTTGGCCAGACCAATGTCCCTTCCGGCCTGAGCAATGTGGTGGCGCTGGCGGCGGGTGCCTGGCACAGCCTGGCGCTGAAAAGTGACGGCACCGTCACCGCCTGGGGGGCGGGCATTGGCACCAATCCCAACGTGGATTATGGCCAGTGCACTGTCCCGGCGGGTCTGAGCAACGGGGTGCAAATTGCCGCCGGGACAGTACACAGTTTGGTCTTGGTGGGCGGCGGACTGCCCGTTTTGAAAGTGCCTCTGACCGTCTCGGGCCACGGGCCCAACAGTTTTTCTGTGGTTTTGCCCACCCGGAACGGCCGGGTCTATCGGTTGGAATTCGCCAATTCCCTGACCAACCCGGCTTGGGGTGCGTTTCCCTTGCAAACCGGCGTGGGCGGTCCCACGCGGTTCACCGATCCAAGTCCGACGGCGGCACAACGATTTTATCGGGTCCAGCAATGGTGACCCTCTGCTCCGTGGCTGCCGCCAGGTGCCCCGGGAAATCAGCCCGCCAACCCAGCCGTTTCAACGACCTTCGGCTGTCCTCTTCCTCTCTTCCCTTCGCCACGAATTTCGCTGACGTTCAAATAACGACAAATCAGCTTGATATTATCTTTGGATGTGATAAAAATAACCTCAAGGCATGATTTTGTTGCCTGTGAAATTTATTTCACACGAGTCAACGCACTTAAGAATACGAATATATGCGCATCAATTTTTACCCGTCAGGCCGCGAGCGGATCAACGGCAAATCCGCCGGTGCCAAGATTACCGCCACCAAGGGAGAGCAGCCCCCCAAGCCGGAGAATTCATCAGCCACCAAACTTAGGGATATAAATCCGTCCGCGTTTGACGCCGCACCGGATCCCCGCCTGCCAACCAGTTCCTCCACCAAAGCCATGAGCGGCCTGACCAAGCTGATTTTGGACGCCAAGAAGGGCGGGAGGTTGAATCGTAATCTCGAAAGGCGGATTGACGCCATTCAAGCGATTGCCATCTTGATATTAAATGCGAAAACCGATGAAGTGGACCACTTGCTCGGCCTGGAGGAGGGCACCGATGACGGCCGGACGAAGGCGTTTGGTCGGGGTGCCGCAAATCTGCTGCGCTTGCAGGCAGCGGAAGAACTTGCGCTGGATGAGTTTACCTTCCGCAAACTGCATTTGGATGTTTCCCGACACAAGGTCACCGTCGAGAATAATCCGGTCGCTTTGACCACCCTGGAATTCAAGTTGTTGACGCTGCTGGCACAAAGGCGGGGGCGCGTCCAGACTCGTGAACGACTCCTCAAGCATGTGTGGGATTATAATGTTGACGTGGATACCCGCACCGTGGACACCCACATCCAACGCTTGCGCAAAAAACTTGGCCCGGCACGGAAGTACATTGCGACCGTGAGAGGCGTCGGCTACCAGTTTCTCGAAAGTTAGGGCCGTGTAACCTGAACCTTTGAACCTCGCCGCCTTGGCCGGCAGTCGGACTTGCGGCGGCTCATGGAATCGCTCTCCCATTCCGGCTCCGAAGTTCAAGTCTGGAGAATATCCTATCGGCCTGCAAGTCGCTGTCGTTTAAATAACGATCAAAACACAGTACTTTAAATAACGACAAATCTACTTGTTATTATCCTCGAAAATTGCAATAATTATTTTCAGGCAAGATTTTATTGCCTGGGAAATTAATTTTACATGAGACAACTCACTTAAAATATATGAATATCGGCGTACATTTTGCTCGGACTCGGTGGATGCAGGTGCCAGTCGTGGGCTGGCTGGCCTTGGCGGCGGGGCTATTGATCCTCGGACCGGCCGGTCATCTCCGGGCCGACCCGTCCGATCCGGCGGTGCGCAGCTTGATCGGCACCTTGGTGCAAAAAGGCATCCTCAGCGAAGACGAAGGGGCCAAATTTCAATCCCAAATGGATGCCGAATCCACGAATTCGACGGTGCCGCCGCCGGATTCGAAGTGGAAGGTCAGTTCCGGCCTGAAGAGTGTGGAACTGTTTGGCGATCTGCGCACCCGTTTTGAGGATCGTTCGGCAAGTGATCCCTCCGGGGACAGCGTGGAATTGCAGCGTTTCCGGTACTCCGCCCGGCTGGGATTGCGGGGCGAGGCCTTGGAGGACTTCTATTATGGGCTCCGGGTGGAGACGGCCTCAAGCCCCCGTTCATCCTTTGTCACGATGGGCACCTCGGCCAGCGGCTTTCCCTACCAAGGACCCTATGGCAAATCGTCGGCCACGATATCCATCGGGCAGTTGTATGTCGGCTGGAAGCCGGAACCCTGGCTGGACGTCACGGTGGGCAAGATGCCCAATCCGCTTTACACCACGACGATGGTTTGGAGCCGGAACATCAATCCCGAGGGCTTGGCGGAACGGTTCAACGATTCGGTGGGACGGGTCGATTTCTTCGCGAATTTCGGCCAGTTTCTGTATCAGGACGCCAATCCCGTCTCCGCCTCGCCCGACTTGGGCCTGGGGGCCAACCCGGCGGTCGGCCAGTCGGCCAACAACCTCTTCCAAGTGGCTTGGGAGGGGGGACTGACCTATCACATCACGACCAACACCTCCTTTAAAATTGCGGGCGCTTTTTACCAGTATTTCGGGCTGGCACAGGGTTCGGGGATTGCCCCGTATTTTGGGGACAATTATGTGGGCGAGGGTGCCTACACCGGTCCGACTTCCCTTTATCCCACCTATGGCTACAGCGGGTATGGCTCATCCTCCCTCTCCGTGGCCGGCGACAACAGTTATGGTTACCCGAACAACCAAACGGGCCTCAATGACTTGGCGGTGGTGGAAATTCCTTTTGAATTCAACTTCAAAATTAGCGGCCTGGACGCCCGGATCTTCGGGGATGCGGCGTACAATCTCGAGGGCAGCCAGCGGGCCGGGGCGGCGGCGGCGGGGTACGCGGCCTATTTGAATTACCAAAATTCAAATTATAAAGCGTTTACCGCGCAAACCCACGAGGACAAAGCCTGTCAAATCGGGTTTGCCATCGGCAACCAAGGAAGTCTGGGACTGGCCAACGGGGGTGGGGCGGCCCGGAAGCATGCCTGGGAAGTCCGGGCTTTCTGGCAGCATGTCGAGCAATATTCCCTGGATCCCAATCTGCTGGATTTGGATGTTTTTGCCGCCGCCGAAAATTTACAGGGCATTTATGCCGAGGCCGCCTATGGTTTCAGCCAAAATTTTGTCGGGGCATTTCATTATGGTTATGCCACTCGGATCAATGACAATTTGGGCACGGGGGGAACCGGCACGGACATACCACAAGTCAATCCGGTCAATAACTATCAACTGTTTCAAGTGGATCTGACCTTCAAATTCTGAACCGCCCGGGAGCACGATCCCGGCGCCGCCACGCGGTTTTGAAATATCCAAAAATGTTGCCGCCAAGCCAAAGCAAAAAAGGCTGCCTCAAGGGAGAATGGTGCCGGGCGCCTTGGTGGCTGGCCAGGGTGGATGCAAGAACCGGGGTGGGGACGGCTCGTCCCCATCGTTTGTTTGATAACATTGAAAACGCGGGGATGAGCCGTCCCCGCCCCGATTTTCGCACATGCTTGAATCGGCGTTGGTGGCTGGCGGGGTTGATCGGGCTGTGGCTTGCCGCCGTCAAGTTGGCGGCCGCCGAGCCCGTGATCGGCCCGGCCGCCGGCTACGAGGTGCAGGCCTACGCGATTGAGGGAAAATCCCCCATTGCCCCCCCTCTCCTGCTGCCGTTGCTGGCCAAACACACCGGCACGAATGTGAGTTTGAACGAAATTGTGCAGGCCGCGCTGGACCTGCAACAGGAATATGGCCGGCAAGGCCATCCCTCCATGAACATCGGCCTGGCCCCCGACCGGATGACCAACGGCGTCTTGGTGCTGAATGTATTTGAGGAGCCGGTCGCGCAGATTTTCGTTTCCGGCAAAGGCTATCAGATTTCCCACAACGTGCTGGTTCCGCTGGCGCCCCCGCTGGCGGGCCGCCCGCCACCGGCGGACGAACTGGCAGCAGACAAGGCTCCGCCGGCCAAAGCAGGAACCGCCAAGCCGGAACTGCATTTTGAGGTGGCACGCTACGAGGTGCTGGGGAACACGCTGTTGACGCCGGGGACCATTGGCCAGGTGCTGACCAACGTGGACGGTGCCTTTGGCACCAACGTCAGTCTTGCCGCGATTCAATCGGTGGTCATCAAGCTGCAGGAAGCTTACAGCGCGCGGGGTTATGTGACCGTCGCCGTGAGCCTGCCCCGGCAGGATCTGACCAATGCGACGGTCAAAGTGCAGGTCACCGAAGGGCGGCTGGCGGCCATCAATGTGCAGGGCAACCATTACTTCAGCTCCAACAACGTGATGAGCGCCCTGCCGGGGCTGCACACAAACCTGATTTTAAACGCCCTGGTTTTTCAGGCGGCGCTCAACCAGGCCAATGCGAACCAGGACCGGAAAATCTATCCGGTCATCCGCCCGGGCCCCGGGCCGGGCACCAGCGAGCTCACGCTGAACGTCAAGGACCGGACGCCGGCGCATGCCAAAGTGGAGCTGAACAACGACAGTTCGCCCGGCACCCCGGATTTGCGCGTCAACTTCTCCGCGGTTTATGACAACCTCTGGCAGCAGGAGCAATCGGTGGGGGTGCAGTACGGCTTCTCCCCGGAATTGTATAAAAAGGGCGTCGAATGGAATTTTTACGACCAGCCCCTGGTGGCCAATTACAGCGGCTTTTATCGGATCCCCCTGGGCGGTCCCGTATCCATCGTGGACCTCGTGGCGGAGCATCCCGGCAGCTTCGGTTACAACGAAGCCACGCGCAAGTTCAACCTGCCCCCGCCTTCCGGACAGCCGGACCTGACATTTTTTGCCAGCCGCTCCACCCTGGACACCGGCGTGCAAACGGTGTCGGGTTCCACCCTTTACAGTGTTCCCGGGGTGGAAACCATCACGGCGAACACGGTGCAGCAGGATTTGACGGTGAACAACGACCTGGCCGTCCGTTTGAGCGCGCCGCTGGCGGCCCGGGGGAATTTCCACTCGGATTTTTCCGGCGGGTTGGATTTCAAGACGTACCGGATCACGAGCGTCAAAACCAACAACTTCATCTCCGACCAGATCACCGTCGGCTTGTCCGGCGAACCCAACCCGCCCATTATCAGCACGGTGGCCTCGCCCGTGCCCACCACGGCGCGTTCGCTCAACTATTTGCCCGTGTCCGGGCGGTACAGCGCCAGCTGGCACGATTCCCTGGGCCTGAACACCTTCGGCCTGGGATTGGGAGGGAACTTCTGGTATTCCGGCTCCCGGACCAACCTGCGGAACATCGCCAATTCTCCCCATGCGACCGGACACTGGGTTGTGCTCAACCCCGGCTATGTCCGCAGCCTGGAGGTGTTCACCAATTGGGTGACCTGGCTGCGTGCGGATGGCCAATGGGCCAGTGAACCTTTGATCGCCAATGAAGAATTTGGCATCGGGGGCGTGAACAGCGTCCGGGGTTACCAAGCGGGCCAGGTCTTTGGCGACGAGGGTTGGCATGTATCGCTGGAACAGCAGACTCCGCCGCAAGTGGTGGGTTCCTTGAACGGCGGTGCTCCGCTCATCTTCCGCGGCTCGGTTTACATGGACTACGCCGAAACCTATTTGCTGGATCCCCAGGGCCGCGCTCCCAGCACGGCGTTGTGGGGCACGGGCTTCGGGATCGTTGCGTCTCTGGGATCCTGTTGGGAGAGCCGCTTTCTATTTTCCCTGCCGTTATTAAAATCCCCCGCCAACGGGGCGTATGCGCCCTTCTTTAATTTTTCGCTCACCGCCCAATTTTAACTCCCTATATGACGCCCCCTTGCCAGCTTAAAACCGGCCTGCCAACAAACTCGACAACCCTGGAGCATTTATGACAACTCATTCCCGTTCATTTGGTCCGACTGCGGTGACGGCTTTGTCCTTGCTGGCCTGGCAATACGGGGAGTGGCTTGCCTCGGCCAACCCGGTGGTGGGCGGAGTGGCCCGGGGGGCGGCGGCGGTAAGCTCGTCCGGCTCGCAATTGACCGTCAATGTCTCCACCCCGAATGCCGTCATCAACTGGCAAAGCTTTAACATTGGCGCGGGCGAAACCACGACGTTTGTGCAACCCTCCGCCTCCTCCGTGGTGTGGAACAACATCGCGGACGCGAATCCTTCGCAGATCTTGGGCACCCTCAATGCCAATGGTTACGTGATCTTGCAAAATCAATATGGTTTCAATGTGGGGGGTTCGGCGGCCATCAACGCGCATGGCCTGATTCTCACCACCTCCTCCGCCCCGCCGCCGGATCTTTCCAGCAGCGGCCCTTGGGTGTTCAACGCCCCCGCGCTGGCCGCCAAAATTGTCAACTATGGCCAAATCAACATTGCCGGGGGCGGCTCCGCGTTTTTGATCGCCAATGACATTGAAAACAAAGGAACCATTTCGGCCCCGGGCGGAAAAATCGGGCTTTACGCCGGCGAGCAGGTGCTGGTTTCGCTGAGCCCGGATGGCCTGGCCCTGAGCGCCCCGGTGACGCTGCCCCAGGGATCGGTGGACAACACCGGCAAATTGATCGCCGATGCCGGCACCATTGCCGCCCAGGCCCAAACGGTGAACCAGAATGGCCTGGTGCAGGCCAATTCAGTTCAGAACGTCAACGGGGTCATTGAATTTGTGGCGAGTGACAGCGTCACCTTGGGGGCCAACTCCCAAGTTTCAGCGCAAGGCGGCGCTCAGGGCGTCAGTCCCGGCGGTGCGGTCATCATTAAATCCGGCAACACGTTTTCGGATCAGCCCGGCTCCCTCATCAATGTCTCCGGCGGCGCCCAGGGCGGCCGTGGCGGGAGCGTGGAAATTTCCGCGGCCCAACCGGATGCCATTCAATCCACCATCAATGGGCGGGCGGCGGCGGGATTCACAGCGGGGATGCTGACCCTGGATCCCACCGATATCACGATTGATGCCCCCTAC
>Ga0182012_10000879_pt1 | contig 33086 bp, 37 predicted proteins | sample 612S2SmetaG_FD_120486 | JGI IMG/M metagenome (GOLD analysis project Ga0182012, IMG submission 120486) | Permafrost microbial communities from Stordalen Mire, Sweden - 612S2S metaG | ecosystem: Environmental > Terrestrial > Soil > Wetlands > Permafrost | place: Sweden: Stordalen | collected...
GGACCTACGCGAATCTGCCGAGAAAGTTCAAGATCTCGGTCTCGGGCTGCAGTGAGAACTGCTCACGCGTGGAAATCAACGATGTCGGACTTTGGCCGGCGAGCTTCGGGGATGAAGTCGGCTTCAACGTGCGCGTGGGCGGTGGCCTCTCGGATGGTGAGCGACTCTCCTCGGACCTGGACCTGTTCATAAGTCCCGACCAAGCCGTCGAAGCCGCGCGCGCCGTGGCCCAACTCTTCGCTGAGCTGGGCAACCGCGAACACCGGGGTGTCTCGCGCATGCGCTACCTCGTCCAAGAGCTCGGGCCCGAGGGCTTTCGCGCCGAGCTCGTCTCACGACTCAACTTCGAGCCCCGGTCGGGCGCGACGCCTCTTTCCACGGGCTATCGACGTGACCACGTGGGCGTCCATCCCCAGGTCCAGGACGGTCTCTTCTACGTGGGCTGCGCGGTGCCGGCGGGTCGGCTCACGGGTCTCGAACTCGTGGAAGTGGCCCGGCTCGCCGACACCTACGGCGATGGCCACGTGCGTCTCGGAGTCGACCAGAACTTCATCCTCTCGGGCGTACCCGAGTCGAGGATCGCGACCCTGTTGAACGAGGCCACGATGGTCAAGTTCAGCCCCCACGCAGGCCCGTTCTCACGGGGCGTCGTCGCCTGTACCGGCAACGAGTTCTGCCGCTACGCGATCACCGAGACCAAGCAGCGTGCGGTCCAACTCGCCAAGCGACTCGACGCGCGCCTCGACGAGCTGCGCCCCGACAGCCCCCTGCGTTCCCAGCCACTGCGCATCCACCTCTCGGGCTGCTCAGCTTCGTGCGCGCAGCCCCAGATCGCCGACATCGGCCTTCGAGGTGCCGTGCACAAGAGTGACTACAAATTGGAAGAGGCCTACGACGTCGGTCTCGGAGGTGCACTCGGACCCGAGGCGGGCTTTCTCAACTGGATCGAAGGTGCGCTGCCCGCGCGCCAACTCGAGGACGCGATCATGAACGCCGCTCGCGCCTACGACGAGCAGCACCACGACGGCGAGACCTTCACCGCCTGGTCGAGACGCACGAGTCCCAGCGAGCTGCGCACCATCGTCAACGGGAGACCGTCGTGAAAGGTCACGCGCTTCGCGAGGAGATGAACGAGATCACCGAAGCGCCGCGCAAGACCTGGTTCTGGGAACTGGCGGCCGGGGTCATCGACGCCGATCGCTGCATCGAGTGCGGCACGTGCGTGGCGGTCTGTCCGTCCAATTCCATTGGCGTGAACCAGCTGACCAACCTGCCCGAACTGGTCAAGATGTGCACGGGTTGTTCGATGTGCTGGGACTTCTGCCCGCGCGCTGGCTTGCGCTACGAGGCGACGTGGCCGCCCGCGACACCACCATTGTCCGAGCCGGTCGCCACGCCCATCGCGATCAGCGCCAAGCCCGCTGAGATCATCACCAAGCCCGACTCGGCGGACCCGTACTTCACGATCGAAGGAGTCGACCCTGGCTTTGGACTCGGTCGTGTGTTCGGCGCCTTCAGCGTACGAAGCGCGAGTCGTAACGAGGACGCCCAGGACGGTGGTGCGGTGACTGCGTTGTTGAGTGCACTCCTGAAGAACGGCGCCATCGACGGGGCCCTGGTCTCTAAGCCGTCGACGGACCCCGCGACCCCCTGGAAGGGCGTCGCGACAATCGCCACCAGCGTCGCCGAACTGCGCGCGACGTCGGGATCGTTCTACAACCAGACCATGGTGCTCGCCGAACTCAATCTCGCCAAGTACAAGCTTCCTGCTAAGCCCCGCATCGCGGTCGTGGCAACGCCGTGCGCAATCGAAGGACTGCGCGCCATGCAATCGCACCGCTGGCCCACCGGCGATCACCGCGTCGACGCGGTCACCCTCTCGATCGCGCTGATGTGCACGAAGAACTTCGACTACGAGAGTCTGATCCTGGGCGACCTCGAACTACAGCGGGGCATCGATCTTAGGCGCGTAAGCAAGGTGGACGTCACGCGGGGCCGACTCATCGTCGAGTACGTCGACGGCGCGATCGCGCTCGACGAACCGATCAAGAACTTCCACCACTCGGCGCTGAACGGCTGTGACGAGTGCGCGGACTTCATGGGACGCGCGGCCGATATCGCGGTGGGATCAGTGGGTTCGGACGATGGTTGGACGACGGTGCTCATCCGCACTGAGAAGGGCATGCTGGCCTTTGACCAGATGCGAGCCGCCTTTGACATCCGCGACCTCACCGAGGTAGAGGCGTTGACCCGGCTCGACCAACTCGATCAGAAGATCGCGACCCAGGCGCTCCAACGTCCACTCGACCCGCTCGGCTCGTTCTTCATCGAGTACGAAGAGCACGTGAAGAACTACCAGTACACCGAACGCACGCCGGTGCTCATCCGCGCCAAAGAGGCCATCACGGTCTCCCAATTCCGCCGCCAGGTCCAAGAGGCCCAGCGCACGAACTAATGGTCCGCGACTAGGGTTGCGCGAGTTCTAGAGTGAGTCCATGACTGCCATTGGACGACTCGCCGTCGTATCACTCGACACCAGGGACCCGCAGGGACTCGCCAACTTCTACTGCCAATTGCTTGGCTACGAACAAGTCTTTGCAACCGACGAGTTCGTCGCCTTGAAGGGTCCCGGTGTCGGGATCTCGACGCAGTTGGTCAAAGATCACGTGGCACCCGACTGGCCCGCGAGCGAGGTTCCCAAACAGCTCCACCTCGAGATAGCGGTGCGTGACCTAGAAAGTGCAGAGGCCAGTGCGCTCGCCCTCGGAGCGAGCAAGGGGACGACCCAGCCAAACCCCGAAGCGTGGCGCGTGCTCGTTGATCCGGCCGGTCATCCCTTCTGCATCACCACGTTGATTCCCGACGACTTCTAGAAGTCGGGTGACAGCGGTGCCTGACACGAGTCGCGGCCTCCTGGCGTGAAACTCAAACTCGACCTGCACGACATCTACAACCGGGGTGGGGACATAGACCGTGCGCTTCGTTCGATCATCGACGAGGCGATCGAAAAGAAGGTCCGCCTGGTTGAGATCATCCCCGGCAAGGGCAGTGGTCAACTGAAGAAACGGGTCTTGCGATTCCTCGAGCAAAAGGAGATCAAGGCCCTCTACCATCGGGTCGAAAAGGACTCGAACAACTTCGGGAGAGTCTTCGTCCATTTCCGCTTCAAGTAGATCGTCCCTTTTCACTTTCATAGCCCTGATATTCCGAGTAGCGGCGCCGAGCACCCGCCGTCGCGTTCTCGCGTCGGCGTACCAATCCTTCGCCAATGGTTTTCAATTCCCGGTTATGGGAGGAAATTATCCAATAACCTGCGTTGCATAGCCCGTCATCGACCCCACCCCACTGTCGTCACCTTTACGCTCACGTTGCTCCTCGCCGCCATGACGGGGGCTGTTGCGATCGTGTCCTCCGTGTCGCCAGCAGGGTCCGCGACGACGGGTTCGTGGACCGTGTATCACGGCGACGCCGCGGGCTCGGGCGCGGCGCGCGGAATCGCGAGCGTCGACACCAATTCGCCTCACTGGACATCCCCCTCGCTGAACGGTGAGCTCTACGGCGAGCCGCTCGTCGAAGGCAACGACGTCTACGTGGCGACCGAGACCAACTTCGTCTACGCCCTCTCGGCGACGACGGGCACCATCGTCTGGTCGCGCCAAGTCGCAGCACCGGTCCCCTCCTCGGCACTGCCGTGCGGGAACATCATCCCCAACGTGGGCATCACGGGCACACCGGTCATCGATCCCGCGCGACACGAGATCTTCGTCGTCGCCGACGAGATGCTCGCGAACCATCCCCATCACGTCTTGGTAGGTCTGAGTCTCGCCACTGGCGCGCTACTGTTTCGCCACGACGTCGATCCACCTGGCTCGGACCCCGCGGCCCTGCTCCAACGCACCGGACTCAATCTCGACCGCGGTCGCGTGGTCTTGGCACTGGGAGGCAACTACGGCGACTGCGCTTCCTACCAAGGTCGGGTGATCGCCGTGGACGAAAGCGGCGGCGCGCAGACAACGTTCACCGTCGACGCTGCCCCGGGTGAAAGCCAGGGTTCGGTCTGGATGGGCGGGGCGGCTCCGGTCGTCGACGCCTCGGGCAACGTGTGGGTGAGTACGGGCAACGGTTCGGTGCACACCACGGGCGAACGTTACGACGACAGCGATGGCGTGCTCGAACTCACTCCGTCGATGCACTTGATCCAGTTCTACGCGCCCAGCAACTGGGCCGCCAACAATGCAGCCGACCTCGACATGTCCACCGCGCCAGTACTGCTCGGAGCCGGTCGCGTAGTGCTCGCGGGCAAGTCGGGCATTGCCTATCTGCTCAACCAAGCCCACCTCGGTGGCATTGGCCACGATCTGTCATCAATCGGTGTATGCAACGCCAACATCGACGGGGGTAGCGCGACGGTGGGCTCGACCGTGTTCTTGCCATGTCAGAGCGGCGTCGTGGCGTTGCGGGTAGGGCCCGGGGCGCAACTACACGTCTTGTGGCAGAACGCCGTCAGTACCGGTCCGGCAATCTACGCAGCCGGTCTCGTCTGGACGATCGGACAAGACGGTGTCCTCTACGGACTGGACCCCTCCACTGGGGCGATTCGACAGACCGCCAACGTGGGTACGATCATCAACCACTTTCCCACGCCTTCGGTCGGTGACGGTCTCATGCTCGTGCCAACGGCGAATCACGTCACTGCGTTCGTTGCTTCTTCGTAGCGACGTCGTTTGACGCGTCGCTGCTCACGTGGACTGTGGTGGTGTCGGGGCGGCATTCGTCACGACACCACCACCGCCAGGTCCTATTTCAGAGCCGGGTCGTCCAGCGCCAACGGGTTGTAGATTGCTCCGAGGTTCACGCCATAGAGCGCGTGCCAGAGATAAATTGCAAACACCAACTTCCATCCTCCGTAGCTCACGCCGCCAAAACCAACGTGGTAGCCCTTGTAATAGACGTACGGCACGAGGAAGGCTGCCGAGATCGTGGCGAGCACCATTGAAAAGCCGAGCGCCTTCAACATATTCATCCCCGAGTTGACCACCTTGCCCAACACCGGAAAAATGAACAGAGCAAAGATCAAGGCAAAGATCACGCAGTCAAGAGCGTGGAAGAACCCGCCGATCGCGAACTGCGCGACAAAGGAGCCCTTCGGGTCAACCGTCGCGCCATTGGTGATGGGCCAGTCGAGTGAAGGAAGCCCGATTCCCGGAAACCAGATTCCCCACAGCGTCGCAATTTGCCCACCGACTAGTCCAGCCCACAACGCAGCGCCAATCGGATGTTTCGTCACCCAGACTCGCCACGATCTGCCTGCGTTGAGTCCCCCTAATTGATTATCCATATGCGTAATCCCCCCTGCCCTTTCGAGCACTATTACGCACGTACGAATGTACGTACTCGTGAGACAATCTAGTGATTGCAATCTCACGATGGTAGATATTTACCCGCCAGTAACCTCTTCGATCGATGAACCCTCGATGATGTCGAGCACGAGGTCAAACGTCGCTTCACCTTGCTCCATGGGAATCACCAAACTCTCGCGCACGCCAAAGACCGCGTCCGAACGCAGGTGGGCGGAGCCCGCGTCAAAGACGTGCGTGATCAACGTCTTGTACCCATCGCGACTAACCATGAAGTGCGTATGCGCTGGTCGCCAGGACTCACGGCCCGTCGCTCCCAGCAAGTCGCCCACCGGTCCATCAGTGGGTATCTGATAATCCACCGGTCGCACCGTGCGAACGACGAACTCGCCGTCGGTACCGGTGGTGAAATTGCCGCGGTAACTCATGGGTGGAAGTGATGGGTCCTGCACGTCGTAAAAGCCTTGGGGCGATGTCTGCCACACCTCGAGGTACGCGCGATCAATCGGAAAGCCTTCAGAGTCCCTCACGGTGCCTCGAAGCGCCAACGGCTCACCACCGTCGCCATCGATCGCAATCGAGTCACCCATCGACAATTCGGGTGCGCCGGGCACGTAAAAAGGACCAAGTACCGTTGGCTCGGTCGCGGAGTCAGTGGGTTGCTGATTGATCATCTCGACCAGCATTGACACACCCAGGATGTCCGAGAGCAGGATGAACTCCTGGCGCACGTCATCACACTTCTGACCCGTAGCGGTGAGGAACTGTATTGCCTGCATCCATTCTGCTCGCGTTAACTTCGTCTCTTCGACGAACGAGAGCAGGTGCGTACTGAGTGCCGTCATGATCTCGTGCAATCGTTCGTTGTCGCACTGCGAATAGCTCGCGAGCACCTCCTCCAGGTGTTCTCTTGGCGTAATCTTCGAGACCATTGTTCCTCCTTGACGAGTGAGTTGAAGCTACCTTGCGTCGAGTACGATTGCGATTCCTTGACCAACTCCAATGCACATCGTGGCGAGTCCCCATCCGCCGCCCCTGCGCCGGAGCTCGTGAACGAGTGTGGTGATGATGCGCGCCCCCGACGCCCCGATCGGATGCCCAATCGCGATCGCGCCACCATTGGGGTTGACGATGCTCGGATCGAGTTCGGGAATCTCTCGAAGGCACGCCAGTGACTGTGCCGCGAACGCCTCATTGAGCTCCACGACCGCCAGATCATTCCAGGTGATTCCTGCCCGGGACAAGGCTCGTGCCGACGCCTCCACGGGGCCTAGTCCGTAGCGCTGAGGCTCGAGTGCGCTCACGGCGCGCGAAGCCACGCGCGCCATCGGCGAGGCACCGGTCGCTTCGAGTCCACGCTCACTCATCATCAACAAGGCAGCGGCGCCGTCGTTCATGGGCGAAGAGTTACCCGCGCTGACCGTACCGTTGGAACGAAACACGGGCTTAAGTTCTGCCAACGATGCCAGCGTCGAGTCGGCACGCACGCATTCGTCACGCTGCAGGTCGACTCCGGGGACCAGTACCACTTCATCTTCGAATCGTTCGGCGTCCCACGCAATTGAGGCTTTGGCGTGACTGGCCAGTGCGAAGACGTCCTGTTCCTCGCGTGTAATGGAGAACTCGTCGGCGAGGATCTCTGCGCCTTCGCCGAGCGATACCGTCCACTGCGAGTTCATGCGCGGGTTCACCATGCGCCACCCAAGCGCGGTCGAAAACATGGTCACGTTTTCGCGCGGGAAGCCCCGGTCCGGCTTGGGTACGACCCACGGCGCGCGCGTCATCGACTCGACTCCCCCGGCGATCACGACGTCCGCGTCACGCGCCACGAGTTCACGGCTCGCCTGGATGACTGCTTCGAGTCCCGAACCACACAATCGGTTCACCGAAACTCCAGGCACCGACGTGTTGAATCCCGCGAGCAGTAACGCCATTCGTGCGACGTTGCGATTGTCCTCACCCGCGCCGTTGGCGTTTCCCACGAGCACGTCGTCGAGTAACGAGTCTTCGATGTCGTGTCGGCGCCAGAGCGCAGCGAGAGCAGCCGCGGCCAGGTCATCGGCGCGCACCGAGGACAGTCCGCCGTTGATTCGCCCAACCGGCGTCCGCACGGCGTCGACGACGAAGGAATCACTCACGGCCGCTCACCTCGAACGCACGCCTCGAGAAGGACACGAGCCTGGTCGACGCTAATGGGCCGCACGTTGTCCGCCGCGGCCTGGACGACCAATGGTGCGGCAACTTCGACGCCATCATCGGGAAATCCAAGGTCCGAGAGGCTCGCCGGAGTCTCGAGCGTTCGCGCGAGGTCGTACAGTGCCTTCGCGGCGTCGCCACCTAGCAGCGAGGAGAGACGCGCGTAGGCGTCGTGAATCGAAGGCGCGTTGAACGCGAGCGCATGCGGAAGCACGACCGCATTCATCTGACCGTGATCGAGGTTGTAGAGCCCGCCGAGCACATGGCAGGTCTTGTGATGCAACGAGGTTCCCACGACGGCGAGTACCGCACCTGCGAGGTACGCGCCGTACAGCACCGCCGAGCGTTCGTCGATGCTGGACGGATCTTGCTTCATGCGAGGTAGGTGCGTGACGAGCACCCGCACCGATTCAAGGGCGATCGCTGTCATCACCGGATTTGCCCCAGGCCCGTAAAGTCCCTCGACGGCGTGCGCGAGCGCGTTCATCGCGCTCGGTCCAGCGACTGCAAAGGGGAGTTGGAGCGTGAGTTCGGGGTCGTAGATCACGGTGACCGGTTGGACCCCAATATCCCGACCGGTTCGCTTCACGTTGCCCTCAGTCGTGCCCCAGATTGGCGTCAACTCCGAGCCCGCGTAGGTCGTGGGTATGCACACTTGCGGTATCCGATGCGAGAGCGCCACCGCCTTGCCGAAGCCAGTCGCCGACCCTCCACCGAGCGTGACCGTGCCGGTGGCCTTGGTCGACGTCGCGATTTCACGCGCCTGTTCAGCCAAAGCCACCGGCACGTGCTGCACGACATCGGTGAACAACCCGACGCAGCGCTGGCCCAACAAACCCTGGATCTCGTGAGCCAATGCCAGATCGAAACCATCCGCGATCAACAGCACCCGTTCAAGACCTAAGCGATCGACCTCGTCACCGATCTCGCGTCGCCGACCCGGCCCGAACACCACGCGGCCAGGAAGCGCGTCGTAGACGAACGAATCCACGTCAGCCCTTCACAAATGATCGAAGTGCGTCCAACTCCGCCTGACGCGGCGCGGGCGTCTCGCGCACCGACGGAGCCAACTTCAACGCCCAACCAGTAGCGGCGATGACTTCCTCAACCTGCACGCCGCGATGAACGTCGGTGAGCACGAACTGCGCTGCGCTCGTGTCGTATCGAAGTACGCCAAGGTCGGTAATGATCACCTGCGGTCCAGCGCCCGGAAGGCCGAGACGCTCGCGCGATCCGGTGCCGTCACCGTGGCCGAAGGACGTGACGAAATCAACTTTCTCCACGAGCGCGCGCGGATTGTGGCGTAGGGTGATGATCACCCGTTTGCACGAAGTCGCGATCTCCGGTGCGCCGCCAGCACCCGGGAGGCGGACGGCGGGCGCTGCGTACTTACCCACTACCGTCGTGTTGATATTGCCCCAACGATCGACCTGGGCCGCACCCAAGAAGCCCACGTCGATGCGCCCAGCCTGAAGCCAGTAGGTGAAGATCTCCGGGACTGCGACGACCGCGTCGGCGCTTCGACTCAGCACGCCGTCGCCGATAGATGGCGGAATCCGGTCAGGCTTCGCTCCGATGCAGCCGGATTCGTAGATAAGCACCGCGCGCGACGCGTGCGTCGCGCGAGCAAGATTCGCCGCCGTGCTCGGCAGACCAATGCCTACGAAGCACACCGTACCGTCGCTGATCTCGCGAGCGGCCGCCACCGACATCATCTCATCACTCGTCCACGAGAGTTCGGCGTTCGAATCGTCAACCACGATCGACCTCGCGCAGGATTGGATCGAGCGACGCGAGGAACTGTTCGTGGTCGCCGGTGTCTAGCACGTGCTCGCTCATCCAGGATTGAAACAGTTCACGATCGCGGCTTATTGACTCCCAGTATGCATAAAAACCGTTCGCTCGTTCGGAATAGTCCTGGGCGTACGAGGGAAACGACCCCGACGGCACGACGGCGATGGTGTCAACAGTCCAACTCGGCAACACCACGCCATTGACGTGGGGGCGAAACGAATCGACCACTTCTTCGACGAGCACGATCGAGCGTCTCGCCCCAAGGACCGTCTCCTTTTGCACGCCCGTGATACCCCAGAGCATGACGTTGCCGTCGCGGTCGGCCTGCTGGGCACAAATCACACCGACGTCGAGATCGAGGGCTGGTACCGCCGCGAGCTGTTCGCCAGTAAAGGGGCAGGTGACCCAGGCGATGTTCTTGGTCACCGAAGCCAGGTCCGTGCCTGCGTAGCCGCGCAAGATGCCAAAGGGCAGGCCGCTGGCGCTCGTCGCGTAGCGCGTCGCCATCCCAGCGTGACTGTGCTCTTCGATCTCCAGCGAGTGGGGTGAACCTTTCTCAACCGCGTCACGAAAACGGTACAGAGAACCGGCGCCCGGGTTGCCAGCCCATGAGAAGATCAACTTCTTCGCGCACCCCATGCCGATGAGTTGATCGTAAATAATGTCGGGCGTCATGCGAACCAGGGTCAGATTGCGGCGACGCTGACGGATTATCTCGTGGCCCGCCGCAAAAGGAATCAGGTGAGTGAAGCCCTCCAGCGCAATGGTGTCGCCGTCGTGGACGTGCTCTGCTATCGCGACGGGCAGCGACGCGAACTCAGCCACGAGCTACCGGGGATACCAGGCGGGTATCGCGGCATCAACGTTGATCCACACCGACTTCGGCTCGGTGTACTCGTGCATTGCCTCAAAACCCATTTCGCGACCGTAACCCGAGTTCCCAACGCCGCCGAACGGCGAGCCGGGACTGACTCGCTTGTAACTGTTGACCCACACCATGCCGGCCTTCATTGCCTTCGCCATCCGGTGCGCTCGCGACAAGTCCGTCGTCCACAGACCACCGCCGAGACCGTACTCAGTAGAATTCGCCATCGCCATCGCTTCCGCGTCGTCGTGAAAGGTCGTCACCGTGACGAAGGGACCGAAGACTTCCTCTCGGCAGACTCGATCTTCTGGGTTCGCACGCACGACGGTCGGTTGCACGTAGTAGCCCTTGGCGAGCGACGGTTCCTCGGGTGGCGTGCCTCCGGTCAAGATCTCGCCGCCTTCATCTAAGGCGACCTGGACGTAGTGGAGCACTCGGTCACGATGTAACGACGACGTGAGCGGTCCCATCTCGGTTCCCGAGGCGAGTGGGTCACCGACTTTTATCGATTCGGCCAGAGTTACGAACAGCTCGACGAACTCGTCGGCTATTGACTCGTGCAGTAGTAGTCGTGAGCCCGCGATGCAGGCCTGACCCTGGTTGTGGAAGATCGCGAAGGCTGCACCGTTTACGGCGGCGTTTAGATTGGCGTCCCCGAAGACAATGTTCGCCCCCTTGCCCCCGAGCTCCAATTGCAGTCGCTTGAGGTTGCCGGCCGACGCCGACACAATTGACCGACCCGTGGCAGTCGATCCGGTGAAACTGATCTTGCCAATGTCTGGATGGTCGGCGAGACGTGCGCCGGCACGCTGACCGTATCCAGGCACGACGTTGAGCACGCCCGGTGGCAATCCCGCCTCCTCGAACAGTTCACAAAGCCGTAGCGTCGACAACGGTACGAGTTCGGATGGTTTCATCACCACCGTGTTTCCCGCGGCGAGCGCCGGTCCGAGTTTCCAACCACAAAACATCAAGGGGAAGTTCCAAGGGACGATCTGTCCAACGACCCCAATGGGTTCGCGCAGCACGTAATTCAAAAAGCCAGCCTCGACCGGCGGCACGAAACCCTGATACTTGTCCGCCATGCCTCCGAAGTAACGAAACGTCGCGACCGTGCGTGGCACGTCAAGCACGGTCGTGTCCTTGAGCGGGTGACCAGTATCGGTGGATTCGAGCCGGGCCAACTCCTCGGCGTGGTCTTCTATGACGTCGGCCAGACGAAGAAGGATCCGACCCCGCTCGCCCGCCGCGAGTGCCGACCACGCAGGAAACGCTCCCTTGGCCGCTTCGACCGCTCGATCGATGTCGGCCTCGCCCCCCTCGGCGACCACCGCGAGGAGTGAGCCGTCGTGAGGGTTCAGGACGTCCAACGTGGCGCCGTCGAGGGCATCGACGAATTCGCCACCGATGTAGAGTCCGCGTTGGAGCAAGATGACTCAGAAGGTGACGGGCACGGTGGGTGCCTCACCACGAGCGATCTGGCCCGGCAATTCTGACGAATTGTTCTCCCACACGAGCAGCATGGACCGCTTGGGTGAATAACCTTGGTGGCGGATGTCCGCCGGCATCGCCGCGCAGTCACCGGCCTTCATGACCACCTTCGCACGAGGCTTACCGGTCTCACGGTCCTCGACTTCCCAGATGATCTCATCGCTCAACTGCACAAACCACTCGACCCGGTCATTACCGTGAATGATCGGAAGTATGAACTCCTCGGTCGTGGGACAGAGCAGGCTGTCGCGACAGACCGACACGACCGACGGGTTCCAGGTCACGTCGCTGCGCGAAAGGTACGCGAAGAAATTGAAGGCAGATACTTCCTTCTCGTAGCCCGCATTCACCTCCACCTTCGGTTCGGACTGGTCAACGTCAAGGAACGCTCGATTGACCGGATAGCCCGATTCGTCACTGCGCAGCGGTTCGTCATCGGGCAGTCCTACCATTCGTTTGGCGGCGATGCGCGTACGGGTTACCGCCGGGGCGTTGCTTCCCGTCTTCTCGCCGTAGGCGGAGCCGGTTTCCATGGGCGCCGCGAAGGGATCGAAATCCTCGTTCACCCAGTCGTCGAGCATCGCCTGGAAGGTGGCCTTGATCTCATCGTGGGGAAAGTTCTCGGAATGGTCCAGTTCGGCCTTGCGGTATTCCTCATTGAAACGTCCCGCGAACAGGTCGACGTCACCGTAGTGATTCAAAGTGCCAATCACCGAGTCGAAGTTGACCGTTCCGTAGAAGAAGTTCCACGCGACGTCGCGCATGAGGGCCTTTAGGAATGGCTCGGCCGCTGCCACGTGGCGACCAGTCGGCCACTGGACGTGCACGAAATGCTCATCCCTCTCAAATCGGAATCCTCCCAGGGTGAATGGCTTATAGCCATGTTCGTTTGGCGCTTCGCTTTTCACTTGTGAAGTATCAGTCATAAGGATTCCTTCTCTCTAGAACTTCTGACAGATTTGCGACCAGCGCTCAACTGTCTCGGGGCCGAGGATGGTCTGAAGAATGATGACCGACGGATTCGCCGCGGTCATTCGATAGCATTTTCCAGCGGGTAACAACGCCAGGTGACCGCGGCCAGCAGTGATCTTGCCCATGGCCTTTCCCGCGGGTTCGCCAGAAACGGTGATGGAACCCGACGACGACGAATCCACAAGAATCTGTTCCGGATCTAGGAGTTCGATGACCACTTCGCCGTCGACGATGATCGCAAATTCGTCGTGCGGCGTCACTCGCCACGACGACGTTCCCTCAGCTCGTATGGCTTCGAGCACGTATTCCTGATTTCGCGCAATCGCAACTTTCTCCCACGGCTTCGCGTGGCTCGCAACGTCGAACATATTGGAAAAGACGTAGTTCTTCGGATCGTCATTGATGACCTCGACGCCTCCTTTTTCATAATGTTCAAGACTCGCGAACACTGTCTTGTACTTGGTCATCCATCCCCCTTACATACACTCACTGCTTGTGATTCGAATCATCGCACGCGCCGAGCAATCACTGAACTAAGTGAAAGCATAATTTCATAACGTCACTGCATGTTGACGCGCAACGCGTCTCGCGTGCTACACGGCAATCCTTGCAAGAGCCCGAAGATATAGCAAGTGAAGTTTCAAAATCAAGTCCCAATTCTCGTGCACCCGGTGATATGTTGCGCCAAAGATGTTTCTAGATCAGGGGGAATTTAGAATGCACGAAAATAATGAGCGGTCCACGTCCGAACGCGAATGGAGTCGCCGATCGCTATTGCAAGGCGGTCTGGCCGGTCTTGCGGCGGTGGGACTCAGTGGAACATTGGACCTGAATCAGGCTGGAGCCGCAGCCTTAGCCAAGGGTAAGACGATCAAGTTCGGCTACGTCAGTCCCGAAACGGGTCCACTCGCGCCGTTTGGGGCAGCGGACGCTTTTGTCATCTCGGCACTCAAGTCGCTGCTCGCCAAGGGCGTCACCATTAAGGGCGTCAACTACCCAATCGAGATCATCGTCAAGGACAGCCAGTCCACCGACGCGACAGCGGCCACCGTGGCCGAAGACCTGATCAAGAATGACAAGGTCGACATCATGCTGGTGTCCTCGACACCGGACACGACGAACCCGGTGTCGGACCAGTGCGAGGCGAATCAGGTGCCGTGTATCAGCACCGTTGCACCATGGCAGTCATGGTTCTTCGGACGAGGAGCGTCTCCCACGACCAAATACAAGTGGACGTACCACTTCTTCTGGGGCCTGGAAGACATCGAGGCCGTGTACTCGAGTATCTGGAGCGCGGTGGCGACCAATAAGAACGTCGGTGGTTTGTGGCCCAACGACAGCGACGGTGGTGCCTTCGCTTCTACCACCACGGGCTTCCCGGCCTTTGCCAGGCCGCTCGGCTACAACATCACGGACCCGGGTCGTTACGCCGATGGGACAACGGACTTTACCGCGCAGATCGCTGCTTACCGCAACGGAAACTGCGAGATCCTGACCGGTGTGCCGATCCCACCAGACTTCACCACGTTCTACAAGCAAGCGGCTTCCCAGGGCTATATTCCCAAGGTCGCAACCATCGCTAAGGCGATGTTGTTTCCGAGCTCGGCCCAGGCCCTTGGTTCGCTCGCTGAGAACATCGGTACCGAGTACTGGTGGGGACCCACGCACCCCTTCACCAGTTCGCTCACCAAGCAGAACTGCGCGCACATTGCTGCCGCCTACGAGAAGCAGACCGGCGACCAGTGGACTCAACCCATTGGTTTCGTGCACGCCCTCTTTGAGGTCGCAATCGCTACGATCAAGCAATCGGGAGAAGCACACAACAAGGCCGCTTTCGTCTCGACACTTTCCAAGTTGAAGGTGAACACGATTGTCGGGCCGCTCAACTGGCAGACGGGACCCGTTCCCAACGTCACCAAGACGCCGCTAGTCGGCGGACAGTGGCGAGCGGGTAACACCAAGTCGGGCTACGCGCTCGTGATCGTGACCAACAATGGTCACACCAATATCCCGGTCGCTAGCGCGCCACAGGCCATTTCTGGAGCGACCGTCTGAACGGTCAAACACTTCTCGAAATCCGAAACCTCAATAAGCGCCTGGGTTCAGTCGTCGTCGCCGACGACATTGCCCTTCGCGTTGAGCGAGGAACAATAGTCGGAATGGTCGGGCCGAACGGCGCCGGCAAGACCACCATGCTCGCCATGGTGGGAGGCGACGTCCGGCCCGATTCGGGAACCATCACCTTCGACGAGAAGGTCGTCACGCACCTGCCGGCGACCCAGCGTGCTCGTCTCGGTCTCGCTCGCACCTATCAGATCCCGCGACCCTTCGTGGGATTGACTGTGTTCGAGCACGCACTGCTCGCCGCTCAGCAGGCGGGAGGGTTTCGAGGCAGCGAGGCCAAGATGCACGCCGTGCACGCGGTCGAACAATGCGGCATGAAAGAGCTCGCCAACGTGGCTGGTGCCCAATTGCGTTTGCTGGATCGCAAGCGCCTGGAGGTCGCTCGCGCCATTGCGGGCTCACCGTCACTCGTTCTTCTCGACGAAGTCGCGGGCGGGCTCAGTGACAACGAGGTCACTGAACTGACGGATATCATCCTGGCGTTACGAGACCAAGGTCTCACTTTCTTGTGGGTCGAGCACGTGGTGCACGCACTGATGGCGACCGCGCAGCGACTGGTGTGCTTGAGTGGCGGTGCCATAATCGCCGAAGGAACTCCTCGAGAAGTGCTAGACAATCCTTTGGTGATTGAGAGTTACTTCGGTAGTTCCACGTTCATCGAGGCGCACTGATGGCACTTCTTCATCTCGATGGTGTCACCGCGTACTACGGGCACCTTCAGGCTCTGCACGAGCTTTCGCTCCAGGTTGACGCCGGCGAGATCCTTGCCGTCATCGGTGCGAATGGTGCGGGCAAGTCAACGATGCTCTCGCTCATCTCAGGAGAACTTCGCCCCCGCGAAGGTCGCGTCTACCTGAACGACGTGGACATCACCCGGATTGCCCCCCACCAACGGGTTCGACGAGGTATTGCGCTCGTTCCCGAAGGACGACACCTGTTCGGCACGCTCACTGTCGAAGACAACCTGCTCTGTGGCACCGCCTCCAAACGACCCGGCACCTGGAACCTCGACGCCGTCTACGAACTATTTCCCCTCGTCAAGGCCCGACGCAAACACCGGGCCGCGGTGCTGTCAGGCGGCGAGCAGCAGGCCGTCGCCATTGGACGAGCACTCATGTCCAACCCTTCGTTGCTCTTGCTCGATGAAGTGAGCCTCGGGCTCGCACCGGTCGTCATCAAGGACCTCTACGAAGCTTTGCGTCGAATAGCCGCGGAAGGAACGACGCTGCTTCTGGTCGAGCAGAACATCACCGAGGCTCTGAGAGTCGCGAACTACGCAATATGCCTGCTTGAAGGACGAGTGGTCCTCGAAGGCGAGCCCGCTTCGCTCAGCCAACCCGCTATTAGTGATGCCTACTTCGGCAACAAGGCGACCAGCGGGTCTGGCGCCAAGCCCAAGGGCGCGTCGTGATCTGGACGAACGCCGTCATTCAAGGGCTGTTGCTCGGAGGACTGTACGCGATCTTCGCCTGCGGACTTTCGCTGATGTTCGGTGTCATGCGGCTGGTGAACCTCGCCCACGGCGACCTCGGCGTCTTGGCCGCATACTTTTCGATCATCCTCGTCGAACATCTCGGCGGCAACCCACTGTGGACATTCGCCGCCGTCATTCCGGTGGCCGCGATTCTTGGCTATTTCTTGCAGCGCTTCCTACTTGACCATGCGCTCAACGGTGGCGAACTCTCGCCCATTCTGGTCACGTTCGGACTCTCGATCATCATCGAGAACTTGCTTCAGCAAACCTTTGGCGCGAACGATCAATCGCTCAATATCGGAGCTCTCTCCTATCAGAGCTGGAAACTCGCCTCAGACATCTACGTAGGGCGACTGAACGTCATCATCTTCTTCATCGCCGTCCTGGTCATTGTCGGGCTACAGCTCTTCCTCTCGAAAACCGCGGCCGGTCGTGCCCTTCGTGCGACCGCGGACAATCGTCGGGCCGCCGCCTTGAGTGGCATCGACCCCAAACGCACCAGGGCCCTCGCGACGGCGATCGCCCTCGCGACGGTCGCGGTCGGAGGCCTGTTTCTCGCGATGCGAACTTCATTCGCACCGACGTCGGGTTCAGCCGATCTCTTGTTCGCCTTCGAGGCTGTCATCATCGGCGGACTCGGCAATCTCTGGGGCACGCTGGTAGGCGGATTGGTACTCGGAATTGCCCAGACCGTCGGAAGCCAGATCAATCCCGCCGACGGAATTCTCATTGGCGACCTGGTGTTCCTCGCGGTCCTAGCCTTTCGTCCCCAGGGTCTCATTGCATCGAGAAATGTGGCAATTCGATGAGCGTCGCAGCACTCGACACCGACATCGCCGTCACTCGGGGATCGCGAGGTTCGAAAATCGCGCTGAGCGTAGGAATCGCAGTGGTCGTAGCCCTCATCTTCGCCCCCGCGGTCGCCGGGGACTCCGCCACGAACAACCTGACCCAATTCTTCATCCTGCTCATCATGGCCGTTGGCTGGAATCTCGCCGCCGGTTACGGCGGAATGGTGAGCATTGGCCATCAGGCCTTTATTGGATTCGCGTCCTACGCGGTCTTGGATCTCGCCATCCATGGTGTTCTCGCTTGGTACGCCGTTCCGATGGCGATTGTCCTGTCGGGCCTCATCAGCGTGCCAGTCTCCTTTCTCGCCTTTCGACTGCGCGGCGGGTACTTCGCCATCGGCACGTGGGTGATTGCCCAAGTCTTCCAACTAGTCATCTCCCAACAGAGCAACCTGGGCGGTGGCGCCGGAGCGTCGCTCAACGACCTTAACAACCTGAATCCGATTAATCGGGACAACATCACCTACTGGTTCGCGCTGGGCTTGACCGTCAGCGCGTTGGCCGTCACCGGATTTCTGCTGCGCAGCCGCGTCGGCATGGCACTTGTCGCCGTGCGAGACGAGGAGCACTCGGCGGCGGCGACCGGCGTGAACGTCGCGCGCACCAAGCGACTCGTCTTCGTGCTGTCGGCGGCAATTTGCGGTGGGGCCGGCGCCCTACTGTGCATCTCGAATCTCGAAGTGCAGCCCAACTCCGCGTTCTCAGTGCAGTATTCGGCCTTCATGATCTTCATGGTTCTCGTTGGCGGGATCGGTTCCTTCGAAGGCCCAATCATCGGGGCGATTGTCTTTTTCATCCTTCAACAGTCACTTGCTTCCTACGGCGCGTGGTACCTGGTCATCCTTGGCGCCTTCGCAATCGCGATCACCCTATGGTTGCCGCGCGGTATTTGGGGCGCGGTCGATCCTCGCCATCGACGCTCGATCGTGCCACTTCGCCACCGTGTCCACTTCGATCAGTAGTCCACTACGTCATAGGTTTGCTACCAAAGACGACTTCAACCTTCGCGGTCGCCGACCTAGGGTGTTTCGACTCAGGCGACGTAGAACGTCTTGGCGTTGGTGAACTCGCGAATGCCCATAGTCGAGAGCTCACGCCCGTAACCGGAGTTCTTGATGCCACCGAAGGGCAACTCGGGCGAGGACGCGACAACCGCGTTGGCAAAGACCATTCCCGCCTCGATTCCGGCAATCGCCCGATCGATCTCTCGGGCGTCCTTCGCCCAGATGGAACCGCCGAGTCCCCAGGGTGTCTCATTTGCCACCGCAATCGCCTCGTCGAGGTCGTCTACGACACGCACGACCGCCACGGGACCGAAGAGCTCCTCACAACCTGCAGGGGACGACTCGGGCACGTCGGTCAACACCGTCGGCGGATAGAAGAACCCAACGCCCTCTGGACGCACACCACCGCAAAGCAACGTGGCGCCCGCCGCCACGGACCTCTCGACTTGCTCTGCGATGATGTCGCGCTGAGCGGCAGTCGCCAGAGGACCCACGATCGTCGAGGCGTCCAGAGGATCGCCGACTACCGCGGCCCTCATTCCCGCGACGAAACTCGCGACGAACTCGTCGGCGCGCTCGCGAACGACGATGAATCGTTTGGCCGCAATGCAACTCTGCCCGTTGTTCTGAATTCGAGCGGTCACCGCCATGGGCACGGTGTAGGCGAGATCGGCTGACGAGGCCACGATGAAGGGATCAGATCCCCCGAGTTCGAGCACGCACTTCTTAAGGTTCGCACCAGCGAGCTGGGCGATGGTGCGGCCTACGCCTTCTGAGCCGGTGAGGGTGACCGCAGCAACTCGATCATCAGCTATGACGAGGGGAACGTCGTCGTGGGTAAGGAACAAATTGATGAAACACCCTTCGGGGAATCCCGCTCGACGAAACAGCGTCTCAAGAAAGATTGCGGACTGGGGCACGTTGGACGCGTGCTTGAGGATCCCGACGTTGCCCGCCATCAAGGCGGGCGCCGCAAACCTGATGACCTGCCAGAGCGCAAAGTTCCATGGCATGACCGCGAACACCGCGCCGAGTGGTTCGAATCGCACCCCGCTTCTCGACGCCGAGGTTGCGATGGACTCATCAGCGAGCATGTCCTGCGCGTGGCTGGCGTAGTAGCGCATGGTGCTGGCGCACTTGGCGACCTCGCCCTTGGCGGACGCTAGCGTCTTGCCCATCTCGGTCGTGAGGGTGGTCGCGATTTCGGCTCCCTCGCGTTCGAGGATCCCCGCAGCCTCGAGCATGCGACGACTACGCTCATCAAAGTTGGTCGACCTCCAGGTCTCAGCCGCGAGGGCCGAGAGTGCCAGCGCGTCCTCCACCTGGGCGCGGCTGTGGGCCGGGAATTCCTGCAGAACTTGTTCCGTAGTCGGGTTGACCGAAAGAAAGGGCATGGGGCCATTATGTCAAAGGCATCTCTTGGAGGTCCCCTGGACTGAGGCGTGTTGAGCGCCAGGCTTTGTACTACGCGAGAAGTACAAATAAGGCGTCCAAGGAAACACTCGAGTCCGATATCGAGGTACCACCTCGAGGCACTCGCCCCGACAATCGGTGGCTGCACTGGTGACGTTGGCTACCATGGGCGCGTGCCGGTCAACGGTGCGAGGAGACACGACGTGACCCCAACGACATCCACCGACTCCGGTAGCGGCAATGTCAACCACGCCTCGAGCGAACGCCTCCCGCTTCTTTCCGAGGACCTCTGGAACGACGATCAACGACGCGTCGCCGAGGCACTGAAGAACGGACCTCGCAAGGGCGTCGTCGGCCCGTTCATCCCCCTGCTCTACGCGCCAAATATCTCCGAGCGCATCGAGCCATTGGGGTCCGAACTGCGCTTCTTTGGCACAATCGATCGACGCGTGCACGAGCTGATTGTTTGTCTCGTCGCCGCCACGACCCACAACGAGTTCGAATGGGCCGTGCACGTGCCCGCGGCGATCAGTTTGGGTGTGTCAGAACAACAGATCGAATCCATGAGAAACGGCTTCACCCCATTGCACCTCAGTGACGAGGAGGCAATCGCCTTCGAATTCGCCTCGTCATTGATGGAACATAACGAAGTCTCCGACCAGGTGTTCGAAGAGGCGATCCGATATTTCGGCCAACCGGGTGTCGTCGAACTAACCGCGATCGTGGGGTACTTCATTATGGTGTGTTGGTTCTTGAACGTGGCCGGAACACCGGCGCCTTCGGACACCACCGTTGCACCATTGAAACTCGCCTAGGTGAGTCCAAGTCTCAGGATGACAACGTGACACTCGCTACGGTCTCCTTCAAGGAGATTCCCGCATCGACTGGAAAATCGAGGCGCGCGACACCGATTCGAAAATCATTGATTCCGTAGTAGACGTCGAAACGATCCGGCCGACCGATGTCATCGCGACGGTCGATACCCGTGGGAAACACCACGTTGGCGGAAGTCCCTCTCGGTCCCGTCGTGGTCACCGGCGCCAGGATCGGGTGCTGGGTTCGATAGACAATTTCCAACGGATTCTCCTCGGCGAGAATCGTGATGCCGGCCGAATACGTCAGCCTCTCCTTGCCAAGGGTAGGATCGAACTCGCTGCTTACACCGTGGTAGACGATGAGCCAACCTTCCGGTGTCAGCACCGGGGGCGTTCCCGTTCCAATCTTGAGACTCTCCCACGGTGCCTGTGGCGTCACGAGCGGAATGTGAGTGGCGAACCGGATTAGTTCTTCTGGGTCATCATCGAGCAGTACGGGGCTAAAGGACAGCCAGATGCTTTCGCGACTGAGATCGAGCTTTCGTTCCTCGCCGAGCCGAAGGGTCTCTTGGTGCTCTTCACCAGAGAAGTACGGGCGATGAAGCAGGGCGAGCTCCAACTCCCCCGATGGACCAGGCACCGGTCGGGGGAACATGACCGCGTCTTTGTTGTCGACGTCAAAGGTGATGTTGCCCACCGGGTCAAATTTCGCCAGTCCGAGACGTTCCCACTGCAAAAGGTCGCGCGAAACGGCGATCGCGATACGGGGTCCTCGAAGGGAGAAGGCCGTGTACGTCATGACGTACAGGTCAATAGGTTCGACGTAGGTGACGCGGGGGTCCTCACACCCACCAGCACCCTCGCCGCGAAGCTCGTAGGGGGCCTCCGGCTCTAGGGCGATTCCGATGCGCTCGACACCCGTGGGTTCGCCCGTCTCATCGAAGAGCACGCGCATGATCCCGATTCGGCTGTAACTTCCCTTGCCGACGATCCGAGGAAAGAGGTACAACTCGCCGTCGGGCCCCCGGGCGGCGGCCGGATTGAGGATTCCCTCAATCTCCTTTGGATCATTGATGTCCGCTTCAATCAGCAGAGGGAGTGGTTCCAGTACGAAGGGGTTCATGCCGTCCTTGTCGGTTCGAGGCGCAGATGGAGAGTGATGCTCGCGTCATCTCCATTGCCAGTGGGACAACGCGACCCGAAGTCTGGGACGACCGACGTGGTCGTCCCCTTACTCAGTGCTCCCCGCATTCGAGCAACTCTAATGGTCCCCCACTGAAAAACCGTGTCACAAAGCGTGACGTTCATATCTCGCCCCATGACCGTGGAGCGCGTGCACGAACAAGAGCCGAGCTGAATCGACGGTCCAAAAGGCTTCCCGCGATGTCGACGGGTCCACGATCGCGAAGTGGACGATTATGTCCCTTCGAACCCGTCGCTCGTAGGGACAGAAGTCCCAGGCGCCTCCGCATTGACGTGCTCGCGGTGGCGATATGTTGGGGAAATACGAATAGCGTTCATTTCCACGGCACCGCCCCGGCGATGCGGAATAGCTACGTTCAGCGCGGATCTGATGCACGCGATCGTCGAGGTCGACCCCAAGGTTACGTGCTACGTCGCCGCAATTGACGAACCCAGTACCCTGCGGGCCTATAAACCGAACGTTCGCTGGCGCATTCGCCAGGACCGCGAGAACAGCTTTCGAGAAGCCGCACGACAGATCAACGATTCCAACGTTGACATAGTCGTCGTACAGCACGAATTCGGGCTCTACGGGATTTGGAGTGAGGAGCAAGCCAGCGACGGTTCCTTTCATCACGTCTATCACGACTACCTGTGGTCATTCCTCGTCGAGATCAAGAAGCCCGTGATCACCACGCTCCACACCGTCCTGCCCGAACCATCGCCGAGCATGCGAGAGACCATTCGATCGATCTGCCAATTCAGTGACGAGATCGTCGTGATGTCTAACACGGCGGTGTCGCTGTTAGAAGATGTCTACGGCGTGGCGAAGAGGATCCGAGTGATCCCTCATGGCACGCCGGTCATCGATCCAAGTGGGCGGCGCACGTTCAAGGCCAAGATGGGCTTGAAGGACCGGACGTTGATTTCCACCTTTGGTTTAGTAGACCCGAGGAAAGGTCTCGAATTCGTCATCGCGGCCATGCCCGATATCATTCGCGATCACCCCGACGCGCTCTACCTCATCGCGGGCCAAACCCACCCTGATCTCCTGCGCAACCAGGGCGAGGCGTACCGAAACGAGCTGATCGACCTGATCCGCCACCTCGGCATCGACGGGCACGTTGGTTTCATCGACAACTACATGTCTCTTCGCGAGATCATAGAACTCCTGCTCGCCAGTGACGTCTACGTAACCCCCTATCTGGACCCCAACCAGATAACGAGCGGCACCTTGTCCTACGCCCTGAGTGCGGGTAAGGCCATCGTCTCGACGCGGTACCTTCACGCGATAGAGGCGCTCGCTGACGGTCGAGGACTCCTGGTCGACTTTCGAAATTCTGAGGAGATCGCCGTCGCGGTCAACTCCATCCTTGATGACCCCGAATTCAAGAGTCGCCTGGAACACGCCACGTACGTCTACGGACGAGAGACCACCTGGCCGAAATCTGGACGCGCATTCCTGGACTTGGCCGACGAGTTGGTTCGTTCTTCCGTGGCCCAAAAGAAACTCGTCAAGCAACCCACACCGCGCGGCGTCGGCTCTTGATACGCCAGATCGCACGGCTAACGAAGACACTCCCCTCCTTCTCGGAGCAGGCCATCGCCATCGCGGTCTATGCCGATGCCCAGGGGGACTACGTCACCGCCCAGGAAGCCGGTTTCGAGGGGGTCGCGTGCATAGACGACGCAGCTCGGGGATTCGACCTCTTCTGTGCCATCTGGCGAAACACCGGGCTGGAGTGGGCCAAGCACTGGTGTGACGGACTGCTGGACTTCATACTCGCCATGCAACAAGACGATGGCCAATGGTTCAACTTCATCAAGGATTGGGACGGAACGATCAATCGTGACTCTCGTACGTCACTGGCGGGAGGGCATTTCTGGCAGGCCCGCGCCATGCTCGCCTTGGCCCGGGCTCGCACCTTGTTCGACGACCCCCGCCTCAATGACGCGCTCTCTCGAGGTTCAACGCCACTGCACGACGAGCCCGCCCCGTCTGACGTGCGCGCACTGCACGTCTTGACGGCCATTGAGCTGCAAGACCACGGCGACGTGTGGACACCGAGCATCGTCAAATGGTGTGAAGAGATCGTCGCCTGCAGCGATGGACGGGTGCTCATGAACTCGCCGGACGAGCGCGGTGTTCCACACCTGTGGGGCCATCTCCAAGAGTTCGCTCTCGCCAAGGCCAGTGTCGTTCTCGACGCGCCCCGCTTGCTCGACGTGGCCGAGCAGAGTGCGGCCACCATTTTCAATGACCTCATCAGGTCTGGATTCGATCGACCCAGGACCAGCCCCTACGACGTGGCGAGCGCGGTGGCTGCAATGTCCGAACTAGCCGTCGTGACCAAGGATCCCGAGTACGAGGACCTCGCCACGCTCGCACGTCGATGGTTCCACGGACGAAATCCGGCCTCGGAACCGGTCTACGACGCCACACTCGGCTTGGTCGCCGACGGAATCGACCACGGTCGAATGAGTACGAACTCAGGAGCTGAATCAAACATTGAAGGTGCCATTGCGCTCCTGGACGAAACAATTGAGCGGTCCAGGTCGCTTGATTTCACGACGCTCAGTCCTTGGGGTGCCACCTGATTGATCGCGACGGGGACTGACGACGCTCGCCTGTGGCCTGTCGATCCGGTGTCGACAAGGACATCCGCCAATTGCCCCAGGGAAGATCCCTTACCCAGTTGCGTAGGTGGCATACACCACCACTGAAACGACCTTGGGAATCGAACTCGTATTGAAGTCGCCGCTGCCGTAGTTGACGGACCCCGGCTGATCCACAGAAACCTGTCCCACCGTGATCGAAATGGGCGCCCCCAACGTGACGTGCTTGCCCAGGGCCGCCTGGGCCCGCTTTCGAGCGTTCGCTGCCGCCTCTGCCGTGAGGGTGGGCCGCAGCTTCTTAAGTCCATTGAAGGTGTACTCCGGTTGTTGAGCGATGAACGGCACATTGTTAGCGAGCAGGAGGTTGCTCACGCCCAGAACACTCTGCATGGCGGTCAGGCGAGTGGAGTCTACGTAGACGTTCTCGCTCATGGTGAAGTTGCTCACAGCACCGTTCGACAGATAATTCGGTTGCACATTCACCGTGCCAAAAGAGATTTCGTTGTCGTACGCTCCAGCGGCGAGAAGCGACTTGCGAATCTGGACCGACCACCCGTTCAATTGAGCCAGCGCCGCCGACGTCGTCGGCTGCGTACTAGCGACCGATGCCGTCCACTGGAATGAGTTGGACGTGACCGCTTCTTCCGCAGAACCGGTAATCGTAATCTGATTCTTTTGCGACGAGTTACGTGCGCGAATCCCTGATGCCACCGATAACGAGCCGATGATGAACGCCACCGCGAGGATAATCAACCCAATCAACTGCTCGTGTGACCGAAGTGAGCGTCTCTTTCCGTGCGCGGATGCTTGATCCGCGTTCTCGACATTGGTGTCGGCTCCTGTTTTGTCGCTCATGGTATAAGACTATCCCCACGACTAGTCCGCTCTCTTGACAAAGTCGCCGTGTTCTTGGCCGATTTCCACGGAAACCTTCTCTCAGCATCCTTGGGGCCGTGGGGGGGCAAGCTCAGACGCGACGGCTCCCCCTCGCCTAAGCATCTCGTGGAACTCGTCACAGAACGTGACCACCATTGCGCGAAATCACATGGCGGCCATCGGCTCTTCCTCAGAAGCTACGCCAACCGACAGCGAAGTTGGATGACATTGCCATCAGGGTCGAGGACATCATGACGAGTGAGGCCGTCGAGAATGAACGTCCGACTCGTCACTACTCCTCCAGTTGCTCGCACCTGATCAAGGGCGACTTCGAGTGATGCAACGTCAAAAGCCGGCTTCAGGGCCGAGTTTTCACGAGGGGACGGAGGAATGCTGATCTGAATATTCTTTGCAATCTCTTTGCGTACCGAGTGTACGAGGACCTCTTCCCCGTCACCGATTAGGCGAATATCGCCAACCACCTCTGACTGGACACGTAACCCGAGGACCTTCTCGTAGAAGGCGGCGCATCGTGTGACGTCAACGGAAAAGACCACCAAAGAACTCATTGTCAAACTCTAGTATCCACACTTTGGTTGACGAGGAACTCCAAAGAGTTCCGAAGGTCAAGTGGTCCAATTTCTAGGGACCAGGACAACCGGTCCAATTTCCGGGGTCCAAGTCAAGTGGCTCAGTTTAGGGGAATCCTTCCAACCTCTTCACAGCTGCAAACAAAACGATTGACTCGCGCGGAACTGAACAGAGAAGAGAGTTTTACGCGACTGTACGTAAATCGCTTGGCACGCTCAGCGACCTCTTCGAGAAACTGCCGAGCGATCAAGTCAAGACGTACATCGGAGCGTCTCTCCGTCCAGCGCACGCCGATCAACGTGAAAGCGTTGTCGCACGATGATTCCTTTGACATCGCCGATGAATTAATCCGTAACTTCGTGAAGAGAAAAGATGACACAATGAAAGTCAACGGCGAATCTGTAGATCTTGGCGGCGAAGCTGCTTTCCTTCATCGCCGAGAACGTGGGTATTGAGCCGGTCCTACACCACGTAGTTGGCGACCCCGCCCAAGCGATAATCGCAACGGCCGACCAGGTGCACGCTGACCTTGTCGTCGTTGACAATCGAGGAATGAAGGGTGCACGCCGCGTACCTGGCAGCTCGTCGAATTCCGTCGCTCACGGAGCAAATCGTTCGGCGGCAATCATCGATACGACGGACTGTTCGTCCGGACAAACTGGTGCCCGTGTCTGCAGTTCCTGTTTCGGTTGAGTTATAGATCGGTCGCCACACAGCACTGAGGGCCCTCACCAAGAGGTGATGGCCCTCAGTGCTGTGTATTGCGAGTGACGTTTAGAGTCCGACGACCAAGAAATAGGTGAAGTACGTCGTTCCAGCGCTGTTCGTTGCTTTGAAGATGATTGGATAGATTCCCGGTAGCAGGGGCTTACCCGAAAGCGCAATCGTTCCTCCGGCGCCTGGGGTGGCGGTAACGCCAAGGGGAAGCAGGCCTACCACGCTCACCGTTGGCGTGGGAATACCAGTCGCCGTTACGGTCGTTGTGAACGACTTCAACCATTCCACGGTGTCCGATGACGCGTCCGAGGAGAATGACGGGGCGACTTGGGGATAGACGTGAAACGATTGAACTACAGGGTTCGCTGAGGCGTAATTTGCATTGCCCAGTTGGAATGCCACCAAATTGCAGGTACCCTGACCAATGAAAGTCACGAGGCCCGCTTGAGTCGTGGTGCACGTTGACTGGCTCGCCGAACCAAAAATCACCGGGAGACCAGATGAGGCGGTCGCGGTGATCGAGTACTTTGGTCCGCCCACGTAGGCACCCGTGGGTGCCGTAGAAGTAATCGTGATCGTCTGAGTTGCCTGGGTCACGCTGAATGGTCCACCCGAGTAGGAAACCGAGTAGTCAGCGGCAAGAGGACCGCTAAGACTCACGCCACTACAACTTGTTGCGACCAGCGTGTAACTGGCAACGGGAAGCGAACTCGAAATGGTCTGGGTACCATTTACCTTGGTGCAGACTGGCGTTCCTGAGACTGTCACGCCAGCAGGTGCGGAACTCGAATCCGAAAAACTCGGGCTCGAACTGCCGAACGTCTGAGTTCCCGAGACGGTCACGCTAATCGGCGAAGTCGCGCATAGCCCAGTGGGGCTACTCGATGAGGCAAGATTTCCCGACCATGTGTTCGCCGTTCCAGCCGTCTGGGTGCCGCTCGACTGGTCTATGCAGTCATCGGTTGCGCTGCTACTGATGGTGTTGCCGAGAATCGATCCGCCGAACGGTAAATTCGAAGGCGAAGTGGCCGTCGGATAGGTGGATCCATCACTCAGCATCTCAATGCCGTACGTGCTGTTCGTGATTGCGTTGTTCTTTATGACAAAGCCAGTGGGCGCAGCAAAGGAGTCCACACCGGTATCTGAGTAGTTCGTGCCGTAACCACCGTACGCCAAAACTCCCCAGTGAAAGCCCGTGATGCTGTTATTTGACACCGTGGCATTGTCAACTGGATAGAACGCTGTATTGAATTCGACTCCGGCAGCGGCTGACGCGCCATTACCGACTTCAACGTTGTTGGAAACTGTCGTTGCAATGTCGCCACCGCCCAGGTAGATCGGTGATTCGGCATTGACGTCATTGGGGTCAGTAATCGTGAGGTGGTTGTTTGAAACAACCGCGTTTGACGTGCAGAAGAGTGCAAGAAAGTTATTGCCAGAACCGATTCCGCTCCCATTTTCCTCAAAAGAGTTGTTCACAATCTTCAAACCGGTGCTTGAGCCAGCTCCCGTGCCATCGCATGATCCAGTACCGGTGGTGTTGATGTCGGCGTCGGGACCCGTCAAGTTCAACATGTCGTTACCCGAGATTGTGACGTTGTTGGAAGTGTTGCCCCATAAAGCCACCGCCGACCCGTCGTAGTTGTCGCCGTAAAACGAGGCGGGAACTGACTGGACGAATTCGTTACCCGAGATCGTCGTTGGCGCGGGATTCAAGAGGCCGTTGGTGTTCATGTATATGGCACCAAGACTGGCGTCAATGATGTTGTTGGTAAAAGTCCAGCCGCTGCCGACGTTGGCCGCGTAGATTTCGCTGTACGTTGTGCTGGAGTTCAAAGTGAAGCCGTTGAGCGAACCCGATGTCGCACCAGTGACATACGTCACGCCGTTCGAACCGCTGATGACGGACTCGGGAGCACCACTGCGGCCGACAGCGTTGGTCAAATACTGGGCGCCATCAAGCGTCAACGGCTTCGCGATGGATACATTCTCGTTGTACGTTCCCGCACAGACGTAGATCGTCGTTCCGGAAGTTGCTGCGCTGACTGCTGCCTGAATGGTGGTGAATGGAGCGGTCGCGCACGCAGAGGGTAATGACCCCGCGTACGTACCATTATTTACGATGATCGATCCGACTGCGGGTATATCACTGACACCGGCACTCGCGCCGGCAGACGCGACCGCTAGAGGCGCAATTGCTGACGCGAAGACAACCACAGCGGAAACTATTAATCGTTTTAACACGTTAAGCTCCTTATGACTTGGAAATGAGCGGAACTTCCGCTAATTGCAAATGCCGTCACTTGGAGTCCACACTGGCTCTACCGACGTACTCGAACCTTTCCAAGCGGAACTATACCGAGTGTCAAGGAACGCGTCAACGAGTTGTCCGCTCTAAAATCGTTGTCTGGGCGTCGGGCACGGGAACTACATCGTGGTGTGGAAAGTTACCACCTTGTGATTTCAGGTTGACCTCCCAGTCCTGCAAACGACAGTTGTCGGCTCTTCGTGTTGTGGGCGCGCTTTTTGAGGGCGCGCATGTTGAAATAATTGGCGAGCGGCCAGGATTGCGGTGAATTTGGGTTGCTGGGCGTCGTAGTTCGGTACTTCGCATTGTTCGAGGACTCGGATTGTCCGATGGCTGCTACATGTGCGCGCTCGAATGATGCGTATATTCGACGAGCAGCCCTATACACAGGTGTCGAGAGTACTCGTGGTTATCAAGACTCGGAATTAGATGGATCCGTATATGTTCTAGGCCACACCTGGCGGCAGCCAATCAGCTCTTATGAACGTTACTTAACACATTGCTTGCCGCGAGCACAGCAGCCCTAAATTCAAGAAGACCGATCTTCTACAGCGATATATGGTGTGTGACGGAGATTGAACTACATGGCGCAATTGGAACCAAACCTTCGCAAGGAAAGAATGCACGGAAAGAAGCTGTGGCTGTTTATCTCCCTGCTGATTCTCCAGGTTCCCATGGGTACTATCTTTATTCCTTTGGCCGCGGTCCTTATTCTGCCTGGCTTCCTCGCGCCTTTCGGCTTGGCGTGCTTCGCCATCGGGACGAAGCCTTTCTCGTTGGCCATGAAACTCAGATCAGAGCCGGACTCAAACGATGGCGTATGGACCGTGCAGAGCTAAAGCAATTGACGCTGTCACCTCGTTAATTTGTGCGAGAACTGTGCCTTTATTAAACCCGGTGATGCCCGCGCGAAAGTGGGTTGGTCATTAATTCGTCATGAACTTGTTATCGATCCGAAGGTCGCTACTGTCGGCTGCTTTTCTTACAACTTCGCTACCGCAAAACAACGTGGATGCCTTTCGCCATACAGGTCAGGAAAACACAAAATGATTTGAGATGAGAAAGAGTTGCTGGAGAATCAACCACTCGCGTGTGATGCAAGTAGTTACTGTCGAGTGCGGCGAGTCAAATACAGCGTTGTTAAGCCGTCGGGCCCAAACCGACACGTTCACTTCTACGCTCCGCGTTCATCTATTTTGAACTGATCCACCGCCAGGAATCCTCCAGCTCAGCTGCGGTTGCCTGGTTGCTCGACTTGGATGCCGTGGTGATTGTCACAATATAAAATAGTGACTTATGCCTGAGATAGATCTGTAGGCCATAGCCGCCAGACGGAGCCAATTTGGCGGGCAAGGTGTACGTGGCTTGGACTTCCTTTCCCAAAGGCGTGCTGATGGTGGACGAAGCGGCGTAGAGCATCCCGATGCTCGCGAGTTCTGTCTTCGTCTCCGATTTCAACTCATCAAAATAGGTCGACCCCGTGGGTAGTCCGGACGCGGGTTCGACGATGACATTGATGTTGGACGCAAAGGCGTGCATGATTGGTCCTACCGCAAAAGATTGCACGCCTTGCTTCGCGTCCCTCTTCACTTCGTCTCCTAGCGCGGCCTTGAGCGCGGGGTCTGCCTTGGTGACGGTTTCAAGAATTCCTGACACATCCCCACCCGTGAGCGGAATTTCTTGCCAACCCGACGGAAGACCAAAAGTGAATCCGTATTTGGTATTTGTCACCTTTGAGCTGGCGGCGCTGGCGGGTGATGTCACACCCACCACCAGGGCTGCAGTCGCGACAAGTGCTAGCAGGTAATTCTGAAGTCCCTTAGGAACAATCATGCTTCCCCTTTTATGGATAAAGCGTAGCGAAAGTACGAGCAATCAACGGTTCGTTTCTACACCGTAACGGTGTTACTAAGGAGAATGCATGCATTCCGATCGCTTCCAGCACGAGACGGCTCTTCACGTTCACTCCACTTGTCGATGCCAGCGTACTCAAAAACCTGCATCGCTTCGCCGATGTCGCACGGCCAAACCAATCGTTCGAATTGTCCTCCTCTCCAGACCGCTTGGTCGTGCAAGTACCGAGATTGGCAATGAAGAACCCGGGGCCACCAATCCGCCGAACTGGTCACTTCGGCCCTAGGAAAACATCACAATGAAAACAGAACACGACGAAGGGTCCGAGTTTCGAGCCGGAGCCCTGGACGCAGAAACCTTCACTCAGAAGGTTCGCCAATTTCCAGAGCCGCCTTGATCACTTTCGTTAGGGCTTCACGAAGTAACTCAAGTTCGGAAATCTCGATACCCAGACGAGCAACGACCGCCGGAGGAATCAGCGTCGCGCGTTCGCGAAGCTCCCGGCCCTTTTGGGTGAGCTCAATGATCAGTCGACGTTCGTCATCGTCACTCCGAGTTCTTGTCACGAGGCCGGCGATCGCCAAACGCTTTAGCAGTGGGGAGAGTGTAGGCGAATCGAGCTGCAGCAAGGCTCCGATCTCACGCACCGAGAGGGGTGAATGTTCCCAAAGGGCGAGCATGACGAGGTACTGAGGGTGAGTGAGTCCCATGGGCTCAAGAAGCGGTCGATAAACCGACAGGACGCTTCGAGCCGCCACGACAAGGGCAAAACAGACTTGGCGCTCAAGGGCCAAGGGATCAACCGGGGCTGAATTTTGGGCGCCCCTGACACTGGCCGAACCCGCATCTTGATCCGACCCTTGTTTTCCATTCGATTGATCTTCCACGTTCGCCATCTCCGACAAGGTCAGGCTGACAATCAGGCCCTCCTCAACTTATGCCTTGATGCCAACCCCTGAATACTAACAAAATCAAGTCTATCCTATTGATTCGTGTACGACTTAATCGTACACTAGGTAAAACTGGAACCAGGAGGAAATCATGAAATCAACGCCCCTGCAAGAAGTCCGTTTCATCCGAGTCGCGAAGCTCTACGCAATGGGAGAACCGCGTGAAGAAGGTGCGGCGTGAGCGTCGTTCTGCCGATGGTGGCGATGGTGTTCTTCTGCACCCTCTATGGCGTCACCTACGCGTGGATGCGCCGTCCGGAGTTTGGCGAAGCCAAAAGATCCGCGGTGAATTCGGGGTCATTGAATGTGGATTCGAATCCCAAGGGTGATCTACGCCTTGAAGAGCCCTGCCCAAATGTCGAGCATGAGGTTGCAAAGTCAATGCCAGTTCAAGTTGAAGAACTCAGAAGGTTTGAACCTTGAGAAGGATCGTGAGATCAACTCAAGTTGCCGCAAAGAATAACGTGACGAGCGTGCGTAGCCATTGGGTTCGGTTTCGAATGGCAGCCGCGACGATGGTTGTTGTCATCGGGTTTTCATTATCGTTGTCGGCTTGTTCGGCAACCGGCACCATAGCTGCCTGCACCAAAACTACGGGTGACCTCGTCAAGTCGTCCGAGCCGATCTCTTCCAAAGATGTGCCAAGCACGACGCTTCCACCAAGCCACGACAATGACGCTGGCGATGGGCGCATTCCCGACCGCACACCGGACGCCGATGTTGATGCAAATCAGCGACACCATGTCTGTAAAAGTCCGAAATGACACGCATGCCTGATTTCGCGCAATTGTTCAGTTCGCGGGTTCGAAGCTGAGCACGTTAGATATTCCGTAATTTCTCAGCAGTAAGGTCTGGAACTAGAGGCATGTCTTCTCCCAAGGAGAGACCACTCAACTAAGGAAATGGAGTTCGACCGTGGTAGCAATGTTGCAACTGACGCATAAAACGATTGGAGTAGAGGTTCGACGCAGTACCTACGACGTTGTGATTGATGGCCACGAGGCTGGATCGGTCGATATGAATGAAACGATCGATATAGCAATCGAACCTGGACGCCATACCCTGCAGGTTCGAGATGGTCGAAACTCCAGTCGAATACAGTCCTTCGACGCCGTTGAAGGTCAGACCGTAGCCTTTCGGTGTACCGGAAAGAGTTTTCTTCCGATCTTCCTCGCTTCCTTCTTCATTCCCAGTCTGGCCCTCCAACTTCGACGGACTTCTCACAGCCGGTCTGCGTAAAAGAAATGTCGCTTTTCGAGGCGGAGCGGCTATCGGCGCAGGGACGATGCTCGAAATTGAGAAAATTCAATAAAACAATGCCTGGCGACACCGAGCGCGATGTCACCAGGCATTTCTTTCTCAGTCCGTGAAAAACGGCCTACTTGCGAAAGTTCCCGTGAGTGGAGGAGTTTCCATCACCGTGGTCGTGGTCGTGGTCTGACGAACCTCGCCCAGACGCCGCGTTTACGTTCGCCTTTGAACTGCCGTTGCCTTTATTGCATTTCGAACCATTCGTCTCGACCTTGATGGACAAGACCGTCGCGGGAGTAGTGGTGGACAACGTCAAGACGACCTTGCTGTTGAGCAACGAAGCGCCCGCCGCCAGACCGGTGATGGTCGTGGCCGACGTCAGTAC
>Ga0182012_10000881_pt1 | contig 33049 bp, 34 predicted proteins | sample 612S2SmetaG_FD_120486 | JGI IMG/M metagenome (GOLD analysis project Ga0182012, IMG submission 120486) | Permafrost microbial communities from Stordalen Mire, Sweden - 612S2S metaG | ecosystem: Environmental > Terrestrial > Soil > Wetlands > Permafrost | place: Sweden: Stordalen | collected...
ACTCACCCGTGCGCCACTTTACTCATGGTATTGCTACCACTTTCTCGTTCGACTTGCATGTGTTAGGCACGCCGCCAGCGTTGATTCTGAGCCAGGATCAAACTCTCGTTTGAAACCTGATGTTATCTCCACTCCGACGGAGGTCGGAATGAGACAACCGCATCCGCGCTGCCATCATAAAGACGGGGGCGCAGGATGCCTTACCTTGTGAGATTGATCAAACCAAACTTGATCCCATCTCACGACTGGCATGTTCAACCAATTTGTCAAAGATCCTTAAAGGGCGCCCGCCTGAGCGGACCCTCTTGGATCGAGGCCCAGACTCGAAAGTCGGGGTGTCCTCGAACTTAGTGCGCTCGCCGATTTTTTACTTCCCTACCACGCTTCTGAAATCATCCGGAAGTGCGGCTCGGCGTTTTTGCGCGAACTTTTCAAGATTACTAAAGGAAAAACTTTCTGTCAACTTTTATTCTCACTCCCGGTATCTACTGTCTTACCAGTAGAAGAGATCGGACAAAATCGACAGGCGGAGTCCCGTCCTGAAACCTTCGCACAGCGCAAAATATCAAAGATCGACCGGCGCACAAGGCGCGAGAGCCGCTAGGGCTCACAGGAGATAAACTCCTGGGTCGTGCAATGGCTTGTTCTCTCTAGGGTTTCCCTACAGGGGTTTAAGCGATGTCTTCAGCCCAACCCAACGAACCAGCTTCCCACTTCCCTCTACGGGGCAGGCCTTCTATCCAGGCCACCGGGAGGCTCCACTGTCACAGCAACTACAACAACTCTCAAAGAGTAGCACAAGCCACTCCCGTTTGCAAGCGCCGTACGGAAATCCGCACCTGTCCGCCTGCAACTCTTCGAGAGTATCAAGCAATCACCTGAAACACAAGCTCCAAGCCTGTGGAAAGCTACCAACATCTGTGGGAAAGCCATGGCTTCGATCCGCTGGCAGGTCCCATCTCAGTGATTAGGCCAAATTTGATCCAATCATGGCACATGCAGAAAGCCGAGTTGGTCTATTCCGATGCTGATGAAAACTACGCCGGCAACTCCTAGGGCAACCGTCGTTCCCCAAGTCTGAAAACTGGTGTGAATCCTGGCATCTTCCGGATTTGCCGGATCGTAACGTGCACGGACCTGCTCTCCAATCCCAAAATTCGGCGCATTGGAGGTAACCTGTGACGTCACGGTATACGTTTTGCCGTCTTCCGCTTTAAAAAAGAAGATAGGTGCATAGTCGTATTGCCCATAGGTGCCGCCGCCGGTGGAGGTGCGATCTAAACGACTGATCCTTCCCTCTGCCTCGGCACTGCTTCGGATGAAGAGGCAGGTACGGATAAACGAAAAGACTGACCAGATGCTTGATCCCGTACCGACGAGTACAAACAGCAAGTTAATCCACTCGCGAACCTGATCCATCATTCCCCCTTTCACCGCCGCGGAATCAACCCCAAATCCGTAAACCCATTCACAAAATACTGCATGGCCAGCGCCACCAGTAGCAGCCCCATGATCCTAACCAGGATGCGAATCCCCGTCTCGCCCATCGCCTGCCGCACCCTCTCGGCCGCAGCCAGCACCCAATACGCAACCAGAGAGGTCACCGTAATCGACCCCAGAATCGCCGCCATCTCCCAGTGCCACAAGCTAGGCGCCTGCCCCACCAGCACCATGACGGACGAGATCGCCCCCGGCCCGGCCAGCATCGGGATCCCCAACGGCACAATACCCGCATCTTCCTTGGCCGCAGCCTCGACCGTGTCCCCATGCGTCTCTTGCGTAGGCGAGCGCCGCGCCTGCAGCATATCAAGCCCGATCAGCATCAGGATCAACCCACCTGCAATTTCAAATGCCGGCAGAGTAATGCCAAACATTCTGAAGATCAACTGCCCCGCCACCGCAAACCCGGTGAGAACAATAAAGCAGGTCAGCGCGCCTTTGCGCGCCATCCGATGCCGCCGCGCCGGATCCGCGCTTTCGGTAATCGCCAGAAACGAAGGAATCGCCGCAAACGGGTCGACTAGAAAGAAGATCGAACTGAGCGCCAGCAACGAGAAGCGCACTATGGGCGCAGTGCTCAACTCCGTCAACGCCGTCTCCGCTGTGTTCGTCAAGATCACGAGTTGAGGCTACATCCCGCCAGTCGATCAAGCAAGCTCGCGCAACGCCGCTTCGTCGTCCGTTCTTGCCCTGTTGTTGTTCCTTTCACCTGGTCGCGCTACTATCCCTTCATGCCGGACGTGGGCGCTCAATTCCCAAATACGAGCATTGACACCAGCATGGAAACCACCATTCGCGGCTCCGTGATGGTGCTTCTCCAGTTCGATGTCTCGGAGTCAATCCGTCTCGACCGCTTGCGGGATCTCTTGCCCATGCGCAGTCCATCAAGCGCTGCCCAGCCTCCCGACAAGCTCCCCGCCGCCGCTCACGTCAGCTACCAGCGCCCTCCCGTCGTCGAACCCCTTGAAGCCTTCATTCTCGACAGTGGCGAGCAACTCCATGGCGAGATCAAGTACTACGACTACTGCGTAGTCAGCGTGAACTGCGAGCTGGCCTTCACCGGCAACTGGGACAAGCTCATCAACCTCGCCAGCCGCTGGGTCTGGGACGTGGACTTCGCCGGCAAGGCCGACGCCATCGTCCGCTCGCGCCTGGAACACTTCAAGACCGCGCTAATAAAGCCATACAAGAAGTGGCTCAGCGAAGACTACCTCATCTTTCACGCCGTTGAAATCGCCCATACCGCTCAAATCTCTGGTGCTCCGTCGGTGGCCGAGCTCATCCGCCTGCATGGCCTCCGCATCGCCCAGGTGGTCCGCGGCGATACGGGCCAGCTCGCCGAGAGCGAGACCAACGATGTCCTGCAGTCGCGCATCTCCTACTACGCCAACGACCTCGCCGTCATCGGCTGGAACGCGGCCTTCCTCTACGACACCAAAGCCGGCGCGCAGACCGCAATCCAACTGCTCGAATACTCGAACTCGCAGCTGCTGGAGTTTCGCCACTACGACCAGTTCCTGACAGAAGAACTCGACCGCGTCTACAAGCTGCTCGATGGCGGGACAGGAATGTTTGCACGCTGGCGCCTGGCCCGCACCGCCACGCACTTGCACACAGTCTTGCTCGACGTGGCCGAGCTAACCGAGCATGCCGACAACGCCATCAAATTTTTGAGCGACATGTTCGCCGCCCGCCTCTACAGACTGGCCGCCCTCAAGGTCGGCGTGCCCGATTACAAGGAACTCGTCACCCGCAAGGTGGCCACGGCCGAAGACCTGTACCGCTTCATGGTCGACCAGTTCAATCAGAGCCGCGCCTTCTTCCTCGAACTCACCGTAGTCATCATCCTCGCCGTCGAACTCGTGTTTCTATTTTGCGGCAAGCCGTTTTAATACGACCCGTGATTGCCGAATCGCTCTAAAATGGTTCCTTGCCCATCGAAATCAATCTCAACTCGCTCGAAGTCATCCTCGTCTCGCCGCGCAACCCGCTCAACATTGGCGCGGCCGCACGCGCCATGGCCAACTTCGGTCTCTCGCTTCTCACCGTAGTCGCCCCATGGGAGCCGCGTTGGCCCGAAATGTTATCCGAGATCAAATCCGCCGTCGGCGCAGAGGGCCTCGTCCAAAACGCGAAACGGACTGACACACTAGTCGAGGCAGTTGCCGATTGCACGCTTGTCATCGGCACCGGAACTCTGACCTATCGCAAGCCCGAGCAGCCGGTCGTCGCACTGCCCGATCTGGCCCCCATCGTCCAACGCGAACTGGCCCACGGCGGTCGCATTGCCCTCGTATTCGGCCCGGAAAAGCACGGTCTTACAAGCGAAGATTTGTCTTACAGCCACATCCTCGTCGAAATCCCCACCCAACCTGCTCAGCCCTCCATGAATCTGGGCCAGGCCGTCGCCGTCTGCCTCTACGAACTCGCCGGGCGAGCGAGGCCCTACGCAGCACATGCATCCACCTCACCGCAACCCGCCACCGCCGGCCGAGAAGAACTTCTAGCCAGCCTCGTCGAAGAGCTCATGATCGCCTCCGAATACTCCCCCGCCGGGATGCGCCAGGCCAATCGCCACGATCTGCGCCTGCTCCTCCGCCGTCTTACTCTTTCCGACAAGGATGCCCGCCGCACCCTCGGCCTTCTGCGGCGCGTTTTATATACACTCCGCCACTGAAGATTCGAAGTTCGTCTGCCGATAAACCCGGTGCATCAACCGGATTTCGGATGCCGCATAAGCCTTCCCTGAAACGGCGGCGGCCAAGGCTGACTCCTATGTTCTTGCGATCTTCGCGTACGCTCTGCATTTTGTTCGTCGCAGAAATTGTGCTGGCTGTGACATATGCCGGCGGTGGTGCCCAAAAGCCGGCGCCGCAAGCAGGCCCGCCTGCCTTACACGCGGCCGTAGACGCACCAGCGCCTGTATCCGCACCAGCACCTGTACCTCCACCAGTACCAGCGCCGGCGCCGGCACCGGCACCGGCACCTGAGCCTGCACCGGCATCTACACCGATATCTGCACGGATATCCGCACCCGCCCCGCCTCAAGCAAAAAAGAACGCGAAGCCCGCGCAAGCCGCCGCTGTCGACACCTCCGGCGGCATCACGGAAGAAGAGCTCAAGCAGATGCTGGTCGGCAAAACCTTTTATCTTCGCAGCGGTTATCTTGACGATTCGCTCGCCTTCAACGAGCACGGCGGTCTCAGCGGCCACTCCCCGCAGGGCTCCTACACGCTCAACATGGTTGAGATCGCACACGTCCGGCTGACCAAACACAAGGTCGAGCTGGAAGGCGTCCGCTACGGTCTGCACTTTCTCGGCGCGCTCCCATCCGAAGACCCCGCCACAGCCGTCGACAAGGTCCGCATCACGCCCAATAAAAAGGCTCTCCGTATCACTATCGACCGCGAGTTGGTGGTTAAGCCCAAGGCCGTAAAGGCAGGAAAAGTAAAGGAAGCCAAGCCCGGCCAAAAGCCCGCAGCAGGCCCGGCCCTGCCCACCACGCCTGCGGAAAGCCCCACCCCGGCAACATATCAAACCCAGGCAACCGTGCTGCCAGTTGCGGAAACTGCTGCCTCTGCAACGGAACCAGCGGACTCCCCGGCAGCAGAAGTCAAGCCCGAATCAGCCGCTGCAAATGGACCCGCAAGCCCTTCGGCAGTAGATGCCGCACCAGAATCAGCCAACGCAAGCGGGCCCGCGCAGCCTTCTGAAGCACTCGTGCAAGCCACTGACGCTTCTGCGCAAGCCCCCGAAACACCCGCCGCAGCTCCGGAATCAGCCGACGAAGTCGAAGCCAAGGCCGAGATGGCCGCGGCCCCTGAGGCCGAGCGCCCCGCCGATCCGACCAGTGTCACCACCACGCTCTCACCTGCCCACGCAACTCAGGTATTAAAAGATGCCCTGGACAAGATCTTTGCCCCTGGCCTCGACGACCGCATAAAAGCCTCCCTGCCAGAATTCTGGAAGCTGTATTACCAGGCCGCCGCCCAAAAGGCCGACTACACGCCCTCCGACCCCGCCGTCTTACAGCAGTCAGAGGTAGACAAAAAGGCCCGCCTGCTCTCTACCTTCGAGCCCCAGTCCAACCAATTTGCGCAAGACAACGGTGTTGCCGGCATGGCCCTTTATCACGCCGTCATCGGCGCAGACGGCAAACCGGGCGAGATCGCCGTGGCCCGACCCATCGGATTCGGCCTCGACGAGAACGCAGTCCAGGCCATACAGAATGCAAAATTCGAGCCAGCCATCAAGAACGGCCAGCCCGTACCCGTCCTCCTCGACCTTGCCGTCCAGTTCCGCATCTACTCCAACCGCACCTCAGCCCCTGCCGCACCGGAGACTGCCGACAAATCCGGCGATCATCCTGCCGGAGCAACCGAGCCATCCCTCCCCGGCCCGTTCACCATCCGCGCTCACCAATAACAGCAGGCCGCGACTATGCCACTGTCTTATTGTGAGACATAGAAGACGCGCCCGATGCGACCAGCCGATAAGACAATCAGGATGAGTCCGGAAGGGGATTCCTCCACGCCGCCCACGACCAGAGGCTCCTACACCCACGTTCCAAGCGGCGAGGATCATGGGGAAGGTGGCACGCCCATTCGGCCTGCCACCTTTCCCCAATCCGTATTTCTCATATAACTCTTGCGAAAATCGCACACTCCGGCGGGGATAGCAACAGACTTAATTCCACCAGTCGAACCCAGTCGGTACTCGTAAGACATTCGTGAACGGAAAGACCTATATTTTATATCGGTCTTACTGGCTTCTCGTCATTTAGTAACTTGTCTTACACCGGTTCTGAAGCTGAATTAGACTTGTTGCGCGTTGTAAGACAAACCTCGAGTACTATGCCAAAACCCCGGTAAGACACTGTCGAGGAGATCGCGGGAGGTCAGTCAGCTTTAATAAAGTTGTGAGACTGCACTCAAGTAAATAACCTTCTATGAAATTCGCCTGCTTTGCTCGCCCTACTCCTCCACGACCATCGTCGAACAAATAGGCCAGCAAGCTGTGTGATATTGGGGTAAGTAAGACAATCGAACGAGTAGTTCTGAAACTTAGTAAGACCGTCGTAGCTCCACCATCGAAAGTCGGACATAGCTATAATTCTGTAAGACAGCGCTTGGCGGGAGGCGTTTCGGAGCCTCGCACCGCCCGACACACCATACTCCGCACCACAATGCGTCCAACATCGACCGCGATAAGCGCAGAAAATAAAATTTCGTAAGACAATGGCCCAGGAATAGTCCTGAGCCCGGTAATACAGTGCCGACTGGCCCCCCGACAGCCTCAAAGAGAGTCGCATATCGTAAGACATACGACTGAAACCGGAGATTTGCAGTGATAATTGAGCTGCTTTGTCCAATTTCTGCCCTGCAATTGCCCAACTTATGCATGGCAAACGTAAGATAGTCCCCAAAATAGATGCATAATTCGTAAGACTTGTAAGCTAGACTGCCTTGCAAAGCCTAACAATCGCCCTACTGCTCCTTATTGCTCTACTCAGCGCGCTCCCTCCATCCCTCAAGATCTGTCACTAACCGCCGCCAGCGCCCCAGCTTGGCTTCCTCTTGAGTAAGAGGACGCGTTACATGTGCACATATGCTGTAAGACTACTCGCACCCTGGCGATCGCTTGTACGGAGCAATCACTTCATGGCTCGAATCGGAGGAAGAATTTGCACTCGTATCTACTGATAGCGAGAAGATGGCTATCGTTGATTGTCAAACGCCCTTACCATGCATGTAATACATGGCTGGTTGTGCGCTAATCCGCCCTATCCTCCGGTCGTATTCGCTCCGTCATACGCTTATCACAGGTACCATGATTAGTTGAGTAATCTTGTGAGGAGTAAGACATCCCTCCAAAATCAATACAAAATCCGGTAAACCTTGTAATACATTCCTACATACTCGTCTTAAGATGCCCGATTTGCACACAAATTACAGCGTTTCGATTGAATAAGATGTCTTGCGGCGAACTATTGGCTCATGAATGGCTATATCAAGCCTGTCCTCCGTGACTAACCGCCACAAAGTACAGACTCACCCTGCCAACGGCTGCCATAACTCCACGCGGTTGCTCTCCGAATCCCATATCCACGCAAATCGCCCATATGGGTAGTCCTCTCGCTTCGGATCGATGCGCACGCCGCCCCCTCGAGTTCCTTGAGCGACTCGTCGAGGTCGTCCACGCGAAAGGTCACCATGGCGCCCTGGCTCCCCGCTCCGAAATAATTCGTGTTCAGCGGAAAGTGCAAAAGGATGGTCATTCCGCCGGAATCTGGCCCGTCAACCACCAGTGCACCGCCCCCCTCGGCTTGGAATGCCGAGGTACTGCGCGTATCAAGCCGAAAGATCCTCGGACCTCAAAAACACGCCACTTATGCCTACAGCCGTGCCCATCTCTAATCCTCCCTTCGGATTATTTCCTCAAGCTTTGGCTTGTGCTTCACATCCCGCCCTGTCTTCGCTTCCGAATCCACCACCCGCGCAGGCTTCGGCTGGCCCACCCGCTCCCGCGCGTTGGCCTTGACCGCTTTGGTTGCTGAAAATTTCTCTAGCTTGCGTTTCCTCATCGCATAGACGAGTATGAATGAGAATCTTCTAAAGCGAAAGTTCCCGTTCGATATTCCGGGCAAGGTCATTCAATAGCGTGCAATCGACAACCGCCTCAAGGCAGTCATACTAAGGAAAGAAGATGGAAGAACGAGATTTCTTTAACGAAACTACCGAGCAGCGTACCCACACCCTTACCTGTCCCAAGTGCGGCCAGTCCGGCGAGTACAAAGTCACATGGGTGGTTCGCCGAAAGCGCCAGCAGCTCCCTCGCGGTGCCGACGAGCGCGACCGGGCCCGCTTTGCCAAGGCCCAGTCCTACATGGTCCGCCGCGACGACAAGCTCGACTGCGCCAATATCCGCTGCCGTAAACCGTTTGAAATCAGCTCTCTTCAGTCGCTGGCCTTCCTACAGGACTAGGGAAGTGACTAGATTCGCGAATTGATGTGGGATCAGCGAAGGTACAAAATTGGAACTATATGCCTAGGGCGCAGGAATAGGAATCCACAGTTCCAATCCCTGCCACCCCCACTGGCGTAGCCAGCCCAAGCTGTGGTTCAATAAAATTGATCAGGCCGAGATTTGAGCTGCACCCACGGCCCACAAGGAGAGTTTTTAGAGATGGCAAACACACTGCTACCCCTCGAAGAGCGCGACCTCACCCCGGATCAGGTCGAGGCCCTCGACAAACGCCGCGATCTTGGCCACACATTCCTGGTCATCGCCGGCCAGTTCTCGGTGATTTCCGCCATCCTCCTGCTCTGGGTTGGCCAGGATCTCGCCTACTCCCCCGGCTGGGCGCACCCCATGGCCTACTACTTATGCCTACTGCTGGTGCTCGTCGCCTTTTTCGGCATCACGGGTCTGGCCCTGCGCAAGGGCACACCCCGTATCGACTGAAATTTCAACCATCTCGCGAAAATGGCCATCTTCCCGCGCGAAGATGGCCATTTTCGCGCTCAATCCATCCCCTGCGTCCTGCAATCTCCATGCAATCGGTATATCGTAGAGATTGTCGATGGCCGCCACTTCCCTATCTGCCGCGAACTCCCTCACTCCCGCCATGCGTCTGACCGATAGCCATGGCCGCGTGATTCATGACCTCCGCGTCTCCATCACCGATCGCTGCAATTACAAATGCGTTTACTGCCGCACCGGCGAGGTTGGCGCGCAATATCCCGAGCTTGAGATCGCCGAGTATCTCCGACTGATCGGAATGTTCGTCTCTCTCGGCATCACCAAAGTCCGCATCACGGGCGGTGAACCCCTGCTGCGTTACGGTCTCATCGACCTCATCAAAAGCATCTCCAACCTGCGCACCCTGTGGGGCGAGCCAATCGATCTGGCGCTCACCACCAACGGCCATTTGCTGGACTCTCTCGCCCAACCCCTCAAGAACGCCGGACTGAACCGAATCACCGTCAGCATGGACGCCGTCGATGCGCCGACCTTCGAGCGCATCACCCGCATCCCCGGCAGCTTTTCCGCCGTCCTGGCCGGCATCCGCGCCGCCCGATCTGCCGGCCTCACTCCGGTCAAAATCAACTGTGTGCTGCTGCGCGGCTTCAATGACGATCAGGTTGAGGCATTTGCCCATTTCGCCCGGGCCGAAGATGTCGTGGTCCGATTTATTGAGTTCATGCCCCTTGAGGAAGGCCGTCTCTGGAGCCCTGAGATCGTCGTGCCTTTGAAGGAGATCGTGGCCCGCATCGGCCGGATCCTGCCTTTGGTCGAACTGCCTCAGCGCGATCCCAGCGAGACAGCGCGCCGCTATGGCTTTACCGACAGCAAGGGCGAGATCGGCATCATCGCCCCCGTCACTCAGGCCTTCTGCGGTGCCTGCAGCCGCGTTCGCCTCACCTCAGACGGCAAGATCCGCACCTGCCTGTTCTCGCAGGTCGAGCACGATCTCTACGGCCGCCTGCGGTCCGGAGCCACGGACGAAGAACTGCGCCAATACATCCATCAAACCGTGCAACAAAAAGAGGCCCGCCATCACATCGGCGAGCCCGGCTTCCTCAAACCCTCCCGCTCGATGGTCCACATCGGCGGCTGAGTTGCTATCCCGCCAGGGATGCCTGAACGGCATCATAGTAGAGCTTCTGAATCTGTGCGATCGTTCCAAGCGCAATCACCGAAGCACAATCCCGCCCAACCTCCATTCCCAGAGGCGCATGAATTCCGGCCATCGTCGTTTCATAGTCCAGGTTCAGCTCTCCCGCAACATGGCGCACCAGTCGCTCGCTCCGGAATCGCGGACCCAGCATGCCAACGTAAGTTGGCCTCACCGGCAGCACCCTCCGCAGCCCTTGCAGGTCCTGCTCATAGCTATGCGTCATGAATACCACGGCATCCTGCGGTTTGATATCGATTCCATGAACCGAAATGTCCGTCAGATAACGCAGTTCGTCCGCCAGCGGAAATCGGTCTTTACGGACGAGGTTTGAACGGCCGTCAATCACAACCACATACCATCCAAGCGCGCTTGCATAAGCAACCATTGGCTGCGCGTCGTCTCCAGCGCCAAAGATAAATATCCCTCTACGCGGCGGCGCATACTCAACAAACATCTCGCCCACGTCGGAGGAACTTATTTTGCTTGCCCGTCGATCGAAGGCGCTTGCTGCAAGCGCTCCTAAATCACCTGAGCCACTCAAATCGTTTGAATTTGGGCTATCGCCCCTCGCCGCAAACCCTCGCCGTCCTGCATCAGGCCCACGGAGTAATGTCGCCACACCCAGATCCGAGCGCCGTGTCCAGGCCCGATTCATCTCTTCAAGCAAGATATGGGCGGTTTCCCGCGTCTCCAGCAGCAGATGCACAGTTCCCCCGCAACCCGAGCCTGTAGGAACCTCATCATCCAGATCGAAACTTGTCTTGAATGTCTCAACAACCGGCCCATTCCTCACAAGCCAGGGCGCCTTCTTCGCAACCTCAGCCTCAAGACACCCGCCGCTGATTGTTCCCGCGCGCTCCCCATGCGCAGTCACGAGCATCCGGGCGCCCGGTCTTCGATAGGACGAGCCCTCAACCGCAACCAGCGTCGCCAGCACAAAAGGGTCATCGTTCGGCTTAGCCTTTCGCCACAAGGCCAGCATGTCACACAGATCAGACATTATCGCTCATTGCACAATGGAATTTTTTATAGAGGGCGCAGATAACAACACACCCTGCAGTTGACACCATTCGGGGTGCCCCTGGTCACGATTTTGAGACCTGGGAACGCACGAATCCATGCAAGAATCAATGCAAGAACCCTGCCACGAATTCAGGCGAACAGTTTTCTAAAGCGAATACCCCAACCGGTTGAACGGCATCGTCCGTACCCGCTGGCCCGTAGCCGCGAAGATCGCGTTCGCCAACGCCGGCGCAAAGGATGGATAGGCAGGCTCTCCCAATCCAGTCGGCCGAAACTCCGATTGGATGAAATGCGCCTCCACATGCGGCGCATCCGCAATGCGCAAAATCGGGTATTCGTGCAGGTTTGTCTCCTGGACACGGCCGTTTTCCACCGTGACTTCCAGATTCATTGCTGTAGACAGTGCATCGATCGTCGCCCCCTGCATCTGTTGCTCGGCGCTGCTCAGGTTAATCACCGGCCCCACGTCCACAACGGCAACAATCCGGTGAAGCGTGATTTTCTTGTTCGCGCTCACACTGATCTCGACTGCGTGCGAAGCGTGCCCGGCGTGCGACCAACTGAATGCAATCCCCATGCCGCGTCCTGCTGGCAGCTTCTTTCCCCAACCCGCCTTCTCCGCAGCCAGCTTCACCACGCTCACCGCGCGAGCCGGATTGAACGACTGACTCGGATCCGGCGTTCCCTGTCCGGGAGGCCCTTCTCGCACCACTTCCTTCGCAGGAGGCCTGTTAAACCACTCCTCAAGAAACTCCACATGATCGCGGCCGCCGGCCGTTGACAGCTCGTGCATAAATCCTTGCGATACAAAATACTGCACGTTGTCCGTCGGCGCGCGCCAGGCTCCGCATCGGGTCATCAGCGGTAGATTGCTCAGCGCGTAGCGCACGTTAGGTGCAAAGTCGGTGGGGAAGCAACCATTGCTCCGTCCGCTGCCCGCCACCGGTCGGTTGCCGTCTGCTGAAAAACCAATCAGATGATTCTGAAATGCGGTCAGCTTGCCGTCCTTGCTCAATCCGCCCTTCAGATAATGAAAGCCGCCAACCCGGTTGAAGTCATTGGCAAAGTCGTCCTCGCGCTTCCAGGTCAACTTCACCGGCGCGTTCACCTTCATCGCAATCGCCGCCGCCTGGCATACATAGTCGTTCTGCAGTCGTCGTCCGAATCCGCCGCCGGCACGCATCTGGTGCAGAATCACCTTCTCCTGCGGCAGCTTCAGCATGGCCATCACCATGCTCTGGCCGGAATTCGGCTGTTGCGTTTGGGTCCAGATCTCCATCACTCCGTCATGCCACCATGCGGTGGTGCTCTGCGGCTCAAGCTGAACATGACTTACCATCCCGTAGTCATAATCCGCCTCTACCACTTTGGCCGCGCTCGCAAAGGCTGCATCCACGTCGCCGATATTGGTCGCCGGCGCGGGGAGCTTTCCCTTCAGAGCCTTGGCCTGCAATGCAAGCCCGGTGAGCGAATCCTTTGATGCGTTGGTCTCATCCCACTCGACTTTCAACGCGTCTTTGGCCTTGAACGTAGTCCAGGTGTTTTTTGCAATGATCGCGATGCCTGTCATCACCTCGCCCGGGTTTCCCGTACCGTCGAGCACAAAAGCATCCACCACGCCTGGCATCTTCTTGATCTCGTCCAGGTTGGCGCTCTTCACCGTGCCGCCGATCGCCGGAGACATCTGGTAGTTCGCATAGAGCATTCCCGGCACCGTCACATCGATTCCAAACAGCGGCTGCCCGGTAACCAGCTTCCTGTTGTCCACACCCGTGTACCGCTTGCCCAGCAGCTTGTATTCCTTGCGGTCTTTCAACTTGAGCGTCGCAGTATCCGGCAACGGCATCGCCGCCGCCGCATTCGCCAACTCACCATATGTGGCCTTCCGCCCGGAGCCGGGGTGATTCACCAAGCTCGCACTCGTCGTCAACTCGCTCGCCGGCACGTTCCATTTCTGCGCCGCCGCAGCCACCAGCATGGCCCGAGCCGCCGCTCCGCCCTGACGAAGCTGGTCCCAGCCGCGTGGAATTGACGTAGAACCACCCGCGCCTTGGCTGCCATAGATCTTGGGCATAATCGGAGCCTGCTCCACCTTTACCTTACTCCAGTCCGCATCCAGTTCCTCGGCAATAATCAGTCCGAATGCGGTCTTGATCCCCTGCCCAATCTCCGGGGCTTTGGAATAAATCGTGACCGTGTTGTCCGGCGCTACGCGCACAAACGCGTTCAGCTCCTGATCGGCACTCGGCCCATGATTCCCTGCGGCGCCCGACTCAGCATCGGCTTTTCCAGTATCCAACCGGAACGCCAGCACCAGCCCACCCCCAGCCAACCCGGCCAGTTTAAGGAACGACCGCCGACCCAGTGACCCTGCTCCCGGCGCACTCTGTCTTACCGATTCCAGCCCTGCATCCGGATTCTGGAATCCAGCAATCGTCGCCTGCAACGCGTCATTGAAACGCGCCATCTGTTCGCTCAGCTGCTCATACTGTTGCATGGGAAACTCCTTCCATCTTCTTCTCCGGCTCAGCTGCCTGGTGAATCGCTTCCCGTATGCGGATGTATGTTGCGCAACGGCAGAGATTCCCGTTCATCGCCTCGTCAATCTGTGCATCCGTCGGCTTGGGATGCTCGGCCAGCAGCGCCGCCGCACTCAATATCTGCCCACCCTGGCAATAACCGCACTGGGCCACGTCCAGATCGATCCACGCCTCCTGCAGCGCATGCAGCTTGCCATTCTCGGCCAGCCCTTCGATGGTGACAATCTTGCCCTTCGCCTCTGAGACCGGTGTCAGGCAGGACCGTATCGCTTTCCCATCCATCAGCACCGTGCAGGCCCCGCACATGCCCACGCCGCAGCCGTACTTCGCCCCTTTCAGGTCAAGCTCGTCGCGCAGCGCCCAAAGCAAGGGCATCTCTCCGGGCACATCCACCGTAACCGTCTTTCGATTGACATTGAGCTGGTATGGCATTCGATTCACCTCAGAACTTAAAGTCTTGGTCAAATTGTATGTAAGACAACCTGTACTACAGCTTCAACAATGACCGGCTCGAACCCTGCCGGGTGTCCTACGGCCTGTACGATCTCCGGCTGGTGTTGTTACGTTGAAAGAACGTAAGCGCAGCCTTCCATAAAGGACAGCCGTCGCCAAAATTCTACTCCAAACCAGCGTACACGCGATACAGTTCTCGAATTTTATGACAAATTTCACCCAGCCCGAGCCAGCTCTGCAGTCGGCCCTCATCCTGCTCGCCGCCGGCAATTCCACCCGCATGGGCTCACCTAAGCAACTGCTCGACTTCCGCGGCCAGCCCATGCTCCGTCACGCCGCGCTAACTGCTCTCGCTTCAGGATGCAACCCGGTCATCGTCGTCCTCGGCGCGCAGAATGAAGAAATCCGCCCCGCCCTCCACGGCCTCAACGTAGAAGTCATCATCAATCCGCGATGGGAGCAAGGCATGGGAACCTCCATCCACGCCGGCCTGATCGCCCTCGAAAAAGTCCTCGAAAAACTCGGGGCACAAAATCAGCACCCCCTCGGCGTCATACTCACCCTGGCCGACCAGCCCTTTATCACCCCAGCCTTCCTCTGTTCCCTCATCGATCAGCACCGCCAGACCTGCCGCCCCATCGTAGCCGCCCAATACTCCGGCACCGTCGGCGTCCCAGCCTTCTTCGCCAGCCAGTTCTTCCCAAGCCTAATGGCGCTCAACCCCGGCGAGGGCTCGAAGAAGATCATTCAGGCCCACCCAGGCGATACCTTACTCATCGACTGCCCTCAAGCGGCCCAGGACATCGACACCCCCGAAGACTACGTCCGCAACATCCTGTAAGTTTGCTTTTCACCGGCCACATTCCTCCCGCGAAGTCCATCGCCTGGGCAGGATCACTTCCTATTCATTCGCCGGTTGAATATTCGGTTCTGTTGCAAGCCAATTTCTGGAAAACGACACAATTTAATACTGGACAGCATTCCCGGCAATGTGGAATCATCCTCACCATCGGCTAGCCGAATTCATTGCTACCCCACGGAGAAGATTATGAAGACATCCATTCGTCTGATGGCGCTCGGTTTTGCGTTCATCGCGCCTCAGCTCTGCCTGGCACAGGCCCCCGCCGGAGCTCCCGCCGGCTCAACCGCGCTTTGTACCGATGGCACCTATTCCAAATCGACATCCAAGATGACCGCCTGCGTCGGTCATAAAGGCGTCAAGACCTGGTACGGCGCTCCTACGACCTCTACCACCAAGCCCACGACCACCACCCCTGCTACCAGCGGCTACACGTCCACAAAGACGCCCCCGCCCACACCGACCAAACCGGCACCCACCACGACGCCGACTACTACAACAGCGCCTATGGGCAGCACTCCCCCCAAGCCCACAACACCGCCCACAACTCCAACCACCACGCCAACCACCAAGCCTGCCTCTGGCGGCAGCATGGCAGCTCCGGCTCCCGGCGGCGGCCCAGGTCTGGTTTGGGAGAATACCGGCGGCTCCAAGGTCTATCACTGCCCCGGCACCACCTATTACGGCAAGACAAAGTCCGGCAAATACGTGAGTGAGGCACAGGCACAGAAGGATGGCTATCATCCAAACGGCGGCAAGCCCTGCGCCAAGTAGTCAATTCAGTATTCCGTGGGCCAGAAGTAATTTGATTTCGCTGCATTTCGCCAAGTCAAATTACTTCAACCCGGTTACAGAGCAGCGTTGATCTCGTCGTATGCATTCCTCCTATGAGTTCGACATAGACTGCACGGCTTCAACCCAACTTAACCATTGCTCGCGGATTGGCTGCATTCGAGAACGCGAGATTCACAGTGAGAACAGGAGATCGATCATGAGCGTAATTGCAGATTTGTTGCAACAGAAGGTCGGGCTCAGCCCGGAACAGGCTCAGCAAGCCGAACAGGTCATTATCCAACATGTGCAAGAGAATGTACCTTCGGAGTTTCAGGGAATCATCGGCTCGGTGCTCGGCACAGGCGCCGCGGGTGGAGCCCAGGGCGACTCAGGCGGAATCGGCAGCCTGCTCGGCGCCGCAACTAAGCTCTTCGGCGGCTAAGCCAATCGACGCTGCCGCCTAAGGAGCACTTCGGCAATCATTAGAAATAACCCATGCCGGATTAATCGATCTAAAAAACCGGCATAGGCAAACTTGAATTCAAACACAAGCAAGGAGAATCGTATGAAATTGAATCGCTTCACAACCTCTCTAGTGGCCCTCACCGCAGCCGCCCTGTTCGCTGTTCTGCCCTCCATAACCGCGCAGGCCACCAAGCCCGCCACAACCAAACCTGCCACGACAGCACCCGCGTCCAACCTCGTTGACATCAACTCTGCAACTACAGATCAACTCAAGGCTCTCCCCGGCGTTGGTGATGTTTACGCCGCGGCAATCATCAAAGGCCGCCCCTACGCCAACAAGACCCAGTTGAGAACAAAAAATATCGTTCCTATGGCCACCTACAACAAAATCGTGTCTCTCATCATCGCCAATCAACCGCCCGCGAAACACTAAAAATCATTTGCCGATACAACGATTCAGTTGCCAACACTATATGCAAAGAGGGTGCCGGCTTATGGCCGCACCCTCTTAATTTTTCTTTATGTTATTCCGAAATTCGACTCTTACGCTTCCAATGCCATCGCCGAGCGAATCGCCCGCGAGATGGTCCGCACAATCCAGCGCACTGCCACCGCGAAGGCTACAAGAAACGCAGCCGCAATCGCGCCCGCCGCAATCGGGTGCGTCGTTGCCAGCCAGGTAAGCGAGACCGACAACGCGTCTTCCCCTGAGCTGAGCGCGATGTTGGACAGCGGCTCTGGCGAAGGCGTAACCGCCACCCGCATCGCCGTCTTGCCCGAGTGCGCCGCCATCGCAATTGCCCCGCCGGCCAGCGTCGCCACAAACTGCATCTGCGGCGTCAGCTGCGATGAGGCTCCGTAAGCAATCAACGCCGCCACCGGAACCCGCACAAACGTGTGCAGAGCATTCCAGAACAAGTCAAACGCAGGAATCTTGTCAGCAAAAAATTCCACCACGAACATCGCCAGCGCGGCCCCAATCACCCACCAGCTGAATATGAGGTGCAGCGAAGGCGGCAGCTCAAGCCAGCCAAAGCGAGCCATCAGGCCCATCGTGGCAACCGTGGCGTACACGTTGAGTCCCGCGGCAAAGCTGACAGCCACGATAAGCCCCGCCAACCCAGAGCCCATCCATTGCGATCCGAGAAGGTCCGATCCGAGAAGACTCGATGCACCAATATCAGTCCCGCCAAGATTCATCGCCGCCAACTCTCCCGCTCGCAGTTCCTAGCACAAAAATATTTGAATTTGAAGTCGAGAAAAGTCCGGGATGGGGGAGGATCTCCCGGAGAGGTGGCGCTACTTGGTTACCAGTCTCAGTATCCAGGTCAGCAGTATCGCGCCGCCCAGTGCTACAAGGATGGTGTAGATCAGCCCGCCCTCGCCGGCAAAGCCCAGCGAGCGCATGATAAATCCGCCAATCAACGCTCCGGCAATGCCCACGATGATGTCCATGAACACGCCATAGCCGCCGCCCTTCATAATTTTGCCGGTTGCCCATCCTGCGATGAGGCCAACAAGAATCCACCAGAGAAAATGCATAGTATGTCTCCTTCCGATTGTGTGAGTTGGATTTTTTTGGGGGAAACCCCGGACCCATTTCTCCGGGAAAAGACATCCTATCACCGCGCCGGCACGGATGGCTTCAGCCAATCGATGAGCAGATCAACAACTGGCCACAAAGATAACGGCGCACCGGCATTCGAGCCGATGCACCGCTGGTTGGTTGCATCTGAGCCAGGCTAAGACCTAGCTATTCTGCTGATCTTCGGCCGGCTGTTCGGAGCCGTCCATCTTGTCCTTGATAAGGTCACCCAGCTTTTCAGCGCCAAACGCGCCCGCGATGCCCGCCGCCGCCTCAGTAAGAATTCCTGCGTTGGGGTCAAGCTTCTTCACGCCTTCCACGCCTGCAAACGCGCCCGCTGCTTCTTCAAGAATACCCATGTATCTCCTCCTTCTGGAATCTGATTGTGATCGGAATGATCCCACCTGGGTGGGCCAATTCCAAAAGCATAGCATGGCAATCGGCCGACGCGGGCAACCATGCGATAAATTCCCTTCAATGTTCGGTGGGAGCGTGGCCCAGTCTCGATGGCCTTTCCATCTCATGATGATGGGGCCCCCGGTCCGTTGCCCTTCGGGAGCGGAATTTATCCTCCCGCAATCGCACCGAGAATGATCAACGGTTCGCGCCCGGATTGAACCGCTTCCGGAAGAACTTTATCCTGGGGCTCATTCGACCAGTCCTGTTCGCACACAAAAAAGCGGAGAAACGCTCTCCGCTCGCCCGTCTCATACTCGCGAATCGTACCCCGCAGCATGGGGTAGCGTGATTCCAAAGTATCGAGCACTTGCCGCACCGTAACCGGATTCTGAACGGCGAGCTCGACATCGCCTTCCACCCGCGCCAGTGTGCGCAGATGAAATGGCAACACCACGCGGATGGTCGAAATCGGTGTTGGCGCCGCATTTGGATCCACCGTCTTATCCCCCCAGTTTTCTTTATTAATCTGGCCAGTAAATACGGATGCTCCGTGCCCCATCCTTGCGCATTCTTATTGGCGCAAGGGTGGGAAACCTCAACACTATTTAATCGCCGAATCAATAATGATCGATCCTTAATCGCAACTCAGCCTCCGCAACTACGCAAGCGTCTGTACCTCGACCGACAACACCGCCGGAAGGTCCCGTGTAATTGCCATCCAGCTCTCGCCGCTATCAGGGGATACGTAAACCTGTCCCCCGGTTGTGCCAAAATACACGCCGCACTCATCCAGGGAGTCCACAGCCATTGCGTCGCGCAGCACGTTCACGTAGCAGTCTTTCTCGGGCAGCCCTGTGCCCAGCTCCTGCCATTCATTGCCGCCCGTCCTGCTCCGGTAGACTCGCAGCTTACCCTCCAAAGGAAAGTGCTCTGAGTCGCTCTTGATCGGCACCACATACACCGTCTCCGGTTCATGCGCATGAACATCGATTGCAAATCCAAAATCTGTAGGCAGGTTGCCGCTTACCTCGCGCCAGTTCTCTCCTGCGTCGTCTGACCGCATCACATCCCAATGCTTCTGCATGAACAGCACGTCGGGCCTCTCGCGATGCATGGCCACGTGATGCACGCAGTGGCCGACCTCGGCCTTCGGGTCCGGCATGAACTCTGACACCAACCCTTTGTTAATCGGCTTCCAGGTCGCTCCCTCATCCTCGGTGCGAAACACGCCCGCGGCGGAGATTGCAATGTACATCCGCCTGGCATTCGTCGGATCAAGAAGAATCGTATGGAGCCCCATTCCCCCTGCGCCAGGCTGCCACTGTTGTGCATGGGTGTTGGCCGTCGAACCCTCGCCACGCAGTCCGCTCAGCTCATGCCAGCTCCTGCCTCCATCCGTCGAGCGAAACAGCGCCGCGTCTTCAACGCCCGCATACACAGTATCCGGATCGGTGAGAGATGGCTCCAGGTGCCACACACGCTTGAACTCCCAGGGATGCGCGCTCCCGTCATACCATTGGTGCGTCCCCGGAGTTCCGTTGTAAGCAAATTTGTTGTCCACCGGATTCCATGTGGCCCCGCCATCGTCGGAGCGTTGAATCAACTGGCCAAACCATCCGCTGCATTGCGAGGCGTAGATACGGTTTGGATCCAAGGGCGATGCTTTGAGGTGGTACAACTCCCACCCGGCAAAAAAAGGCCCGCTCACCGTCCAGTTCTTGCGTCCTCCATCCGCGCACAGGATGAAAGCGCCCTTTCGCGTTCCCACCAACACCCGCACACTGCTCATCGCAACCTCCATTCAGCACGAAACGGCGGGGAACTCCGTTCTCACGGAATCTTATCAAGTTGAGGGTACCCATTGTCATTGGGTAGAGTCATTGGTGCATGGACCAAATGCCATCACAATTCTGCCAAAAATGTGTTGCACGTGAAACATTCCTAAAATGAAACGTTTACCAAAATGGAATTAGGCGCGAACGTGCGCCAACTATTCAACTGCCCGTGGTCAATTGCATCTTCGGAATTTCTGTAGACCCCACGCACGATGCAGTGTCATTTGTTGCTCCGGTATCCCCGCAGTCAGGTATTCATGCATCTTCGCGTCGACTGTTCAGAGCATCATGCGTGCCCCATCCTTGACTCTACTTTGATGTGAAGTTCCGGGACCTGGTTTCGATGTGTCACCAGACGTCCTTACAGCTTTCCGATGCCGGGATGAAAATCATTTCGGCTAGTGAAGCAGCGTGGGTACGCACTGAGATCATTCTTGAACCCTAAACACTCAGACCGAAACCGCACTAGTTTGCTGGGTGGGAGCAGAGGCCGTCTTACAAGGATCTTGAATGTCGATGAGTACTCCGAAATGCTACAAACTTCTGCCCGCGCAAAATTATCAAGCACCGCTTCGTATGCAAGCACTGGATTCACCAACTGGTTTTCCACGTCGATTACTAACTTTTTGAGAGATCAAGGCGTCCCGTGTCTTACGTGCGTCTTACGCGTGTCTTACTGCGTCGCGAACCTGATCAATGGCCACTGTTCACTGTCCGCTGCAAGCCGTCCACTGTCTTACTCCACCGTCAACACCAGCTTGCCAAAGTGGCTGGCCTCTTCCATTCGCTCAAAGACTTCTCGCGCCTGGGCCCAGTGAAAGTTCTCTCCCACCGGCCTGAGTGCTGTAAGACGGATGGCTCGATTCATCTCCACAAAATCCCGCCGTGATCCGACGTAAATGCCGTGAATCCGCGCCAGTTTGCGTAAGACAAGTGGAATCGGCATCTCATCCGCGGCCCCGGCCAGCACTCCAACCTGCGCGATGGTCCCACCGATCCTGAGCGCTTTCAGGCTCCGTTCCAGTGTCCCCGCGCCGCCCACTTCCACCACCAGGTCCGCGCCTTCGCCGTCTGTAAGATCGAGAACCCATCTGTCCCACTCCGGGTTGTCACGGTAGTTGAGGCCCGCGTCGAGCCCCATGCCTCGTGCACGCTCCAGCTTTTCGTCGCTTGAAGAGATCCCGATGACCCGCGCCCCGCGAAGCCGGGCGAACTGAAGCGCGAAAATCGACACCCCGCCCGTTCCCTGGATCAAGACCGTCTGCCCCGGCTTCAGGTCGCATGCGTTCAGCGCATTCCACGCCGTCACCCCGGCGCAGGGCAACGTAGCCGCCTCCTGAAAGCTGAGATGTTCGGGGATGGCCACCAAACCCGTCTCTTTGAAAACCATGCAATCGGTCAGTGTGCCGTCGATATCGCCGCCCAGCGCGCCTTTTGAGCGAAAGACCGTCAACGGCCCATCCAGCCAGTTCTGCATGAAGATGCCGGCCACGCGGTCTCCCGGCTTCCAGGCCGTTACCCCTTCGCCCACTTCGCGCACCTCGCCTGCTCCGTCCGAGCAGGGGATGCGCGGCAGCTTCATCCTCGGGTTATAGGCGCCTCTTACCATCAACAGGTCGCGATAGTTGAGAGACACAGCGCGAATGCCGACCAGAACCTCGCCCGGTCCCGGCTCTGGCCCCCGTTCCTGTATCGTCCGCTCCACAAACACCAAGGAATCCAAGCCAAAGGCCGAAATCTGCCATGCGCGCATCGGGAAGCCCTCCATAAATCCCGCACCTCATTCCCGTGGCGCGGGACGCAAACCCTGAAAACAAACGTAGAATGAAGATAGGGCTCGTGGCTGAAAAAGTAAATTCAAGCAAATTCTGGAGGCGCAGATGGCGAATGCGGTGTGGGACCCAGTCAACAACGGCGAACGCAAGATCAGCGAAGAAGACCGGCGCGTCGCTGAACAAAGCAGGCTGCAAAAGGCCAGGCAAAAGCAGACCCTGACCCTGCAACGGGAAAATATTCTGTCGCAAAAAACTTCGAACCCCGCGCGCCGCTCAGCTCTCGAAGCGGCACTGGCCCAGGTCGAAGCGCAACTGGAAATGCTGAGCTAGTCCCGAATCGTAGTTTCGGTTGACGGTTCAGGCCTTGGTCGGTAGCGTCTCGCGATGCACCAGCAGCGTATTCGCTTGTTGTACGCAGGAAAGGGACACGCGGGCAATATTCACATGCTCCGGCCGTGTCACGGCCCACAGAATCGCATCGGCAACGTCCTCGCCGGTAAGCGGAGTCACGCCTTCGTAGACCTTTGCCGCGCGGCCCGTGTCTCCTCGATAACGTACCTGGCTGAACTCGGTCTCCGCCATTCCTGGATTGATGGAAGTGACGCGAATCGGTGTTCCCAATACATCCTCCCGCAGGCCGTCATTGATAAAGTGCGCCGCGGCTTTCGTGCCGCAATAAACCGCCCCATTCGGATAAGCCATCTCGCCGGCCAACGAACCCAGATTCACTATGTGCCCACGATTTCGCGCCACCATGCCAGGAATCACCGCGCGCGAAACGTAGAGTAGCCCTTTCACGTTAGTGTCGATCATCTCTTCCCAGTCTTCAATCTTGCCCGCGTAGAGCTTGTCCATACCCCGGCTCAAGCCGGCATTGTTTACCAGAATGTCGATCACCGCCCACTCCGGCGGCAACTCGGCGATAGCCCGCTCCACGGCCTTCCTGTCTCGCACGTCGAGTTCAACCGAGTGCACAGCCTGCGCTCCGTTTGCAAGCGCCGCCGCGGCAACCTCCGCCAGTTTGCTCGCGCGCCGAGCAGCCAATAGCAGCCGCGATCCCTCTTCCGCAAAAGCCATCGCAGTCGCCGCGCCGATACCCGCGCTCGCGCCAGTTATCAAAACGATCTTGCCCTTCAGATTGGTCTTCGCCATGTTGTGTGGTCCATCTGTTTTCGATTTTAGAAATGAGTTCGCGGCATTTAGTTTGGCGCGCCCACAGGAGCCGAGACGGCAAAGCGGCACTCGCTACACTGGCAGTTGCGGCGCAGGTAATCCCACGAGTAGATTCCAGCGCGATGGCCGTCGCTCCAAACAAACTCCAACGCATAGCGGCCTACAGGATGCACGCTGGTCGGTTTTACCGGTGGCGAATACATGGGCAGCAACTCAGTGGGCTTTGGCTTCGGCTGTCCCGGCTCGCGGTCTTCCAGTTTGCGCTGCTCTATGCACGTAGCACAGGGGCAGGCCTCACGCAGCCATGCAAAGGTCCAAGCGCTCTTGTGGCCGTCGGCCCAGTCTATCTCCAGCCCCTTGCCCTCGGTGAGCAGCACACGCACCTTCTCTGGCGTCACCGCCGCGCGAGGCAGCGGAAGATCTTCCACGCTCTGGCGCGACCGCTCTTCCTTGCTGACAAATCGAATGCCTTCGTGACTCATGAGGACAGTTTACAGGGGACAGCAGACAGTGAACAGTGGAGAGCTTTCCGATTTTAGCTGTCTACTGTTCGCTGTCTACTGTCTACTGTTAACTGTCAACTGTTCACTGCTTCCAGAAGAACCACGCCGCCATCGAGAGCCCGATCACTACCACCAACGCGCGCAGAACAGGCTGCGGCACGCGCCGCGCCGTGCTCGCCGAGCTGTATCCCCCGATCGCGCCCACGATCATAGCCAGCACGCAGAATCGCCACTCCACCTGTTTCTCCACAATGAAGATGATGACGGCCACGCCGTTGGCCGCTGTGCTGGTAACGACCTTCAATGCGTTGATCTCATGCAAGTCCTGAAAACCAAAGAGCGAAAGCGCCGTCATAATCAGGAACCCTGCACCCGCGCCAAAGTAGCCGATGTAAAAACTAACCACCACAGTTGCAATCCATAGCGGCACAAGCCGGGGCGCGCGCGCGCCAGTGAACGATTCGGCGCTGGGGGTTGAAGAGCTTTCGAGACTGCTCAGATTCTTCCTTGCCAGCCAGCGCGAAACCGGTCCGCTCAAGGCAAAGATCAGCGCAGCCACCAGCAGCAGCCACGGAACCATATGCAGAAAGGTCAACTGCGGCGTGCTCAACAGCACAATGGCACCAAAACCTCCGCCAACCAATCCCGCAAACCCCATCAGCCAGGCAGTGCGCAGATTCTTGCGAACATCTTCCCGGTAGCCTGCGATAGAGGTAAGCTGTCCCGGCCAGAGCGCGACTGCGTTGGTGGCGTTGGCTGGAATGGGCAAAATGCCCATGCTCAACATGGCCGGAAAGAGCAGAAACGACCCGCCGCCGGCCACCGCGTTGAGCACCCCAGCCAGGAATGCCGCAACGACAAGCCAAACCCAATGCCAATTCACGGTAGTGGCAACGCCAGTGAGATACTCCATTAGATACTTATTCTAGAATCCCCAACCCACTGAAAAAGCAGACGTGCACGGAAGGGCTTCCTCAGCATCGCGCCGACGATGGTAAAACTGGCGCGCAATGGTTCAGTTCACGGCTCTTCAGGAACGTGCGGCACTTCGAGAATGGCCTAAACGCCGGACTTAGCCCACGCTATATATTGTCGTCGAAGCTGGAGTAGTTCAGTGGTGGAAAGTCAGCCTCCATATAGCCATGCATAGCGTTTCGCAGACACTCCCCTTTAGGATCAACTAAATCAATTTAATTCAAGCACTTATACATGATCTAATGACACTTTCAAATGTGTCCATATTTCGACGATTTTGTCACTATTGAACATATTTGCGCGCTATGGGCGGCTGGATGGTGAGATCAAAGCTGCTCTATTGGGAAAGAACACGCTCGTAGACCAGGAAAATACCTTGAGCGCGATGATGATGAGAAAAAACAGATAGCCGAAATTTAGGATGCTACCGAAGACTCCACCCGGGCCCACGTCCCCTGCATCATTGGCTGTCATTCCAATGAAGACCAAACACCAGATGCTCTGCGATGCTCTTCCGACCAGGTATCTGGTGGTCAAGAATAATAAAGCGTACTCAGGAACCGCTAGAAAAAGTAGCCCGGGCCAGCCGGAAACATCATAAAACAGTGCCGGAGCGCCGATCGTGATCCCGGTGGTGTAATCGCCGGCGCTTGGGCCAAAGCCGGCTTTGTGAGCGATCTCATTGCCGGTAATCATTGTGGGATGGTTCGGCCATAGGAAATGAGGAATGACCCCGTAGAACACCGGAATATAAGGGCCGATACCCGTGAATTCCCCCGTGCGGTCGAAGTCAATCACCTCTGCGTTCGTGAGCAGCAGGGAAAAACGAGCGACGATGCTTTTGCCAAATATACTGTTGCCAAATTCGGGCTGAGTCTTCTCGAGGCGGGCCAGATTGGGGGCATATGCCGCTGGATTCCTGGCGTAATCCTCGATGGCATTGACTTTATCGTTTAGGGATACGCCGCCCCGCACAGTGGCTCTTGCAAATTGCGAAAAGGGGTAGATGACAAGCACAAAGAAAACCAGCCCGCCGGTGAGACCCAGGACCTGCGCTCTTGTGAATCGATAACCGTAGGCGGCGATCACCATCAGCCAGCAGAAGATGGGGAGCAGCATTCCTTCTTTGGAAGCGGTGAGGATGCCGGGCAAGATGGCGGAAACCAGCACAATCGCGCAGGTGGCATCCATCGCAAGCTTGCCGTTGGTTCGCCTCAGGCTTAAATGCGTTGCCAGGATGACGGATAGAGGGTTGAGCAGGGCAGTGAAGCGAAGCGCCAAAGCTCCAAGGCTGCCGTCTTCAATCACGCCCCCGGCCCTGATGGACCAGGCCAGGAACAGGCCGTTGATAATCGGGGCGATCCATATGATCACACGCATTTCATGACTCGTAAACAGAATCCGGTCGAAGAGCGGCTCAGGAAAGGAAACCACCATTGCAATTTTCGCTGCAATGTAGATGCACATATAGAAAACCACGATCACGGCCGCTGTTTTCAGGGAACTGGGGAGAAAAAAGTCGCCCGGCTGGATGGCAAGCGCATGCGCGACCTCGGGAAGGGTCGCATTTTGCAGCAGCGATATCAGGCAAATGCTGCCTGTAACGTGGCTCATGCCGCCGAGAGCATTGAAAGCCATGATGCCGAACATCTGGGCAGTGAGCATGTATAGCGCGAAGATGGGATCGGTACCTTCCACGATCTGCACCGCCGCCAATGCGACAAGAAAGACGAGCGCCGGGATGATGGGAATTTCGATTGGGAAGGGTATGCGCATGATTCAGAGTCCTATTTATGATACGCGAACGGTAAGACGTGAGCCGAGAATCGGAATGGATCGACGCCGGTTTATGCAGCGAACGGGGAAGAGAGTTCCATTTCCGCACGGAAAGGGCCAGTCCACGCTGCAACAGAGAGTGGGAGCTGTTGGAACGCTCTCGCTGTGAATCGGATTCATAACCATCTGACCGAGGTTGAGGGAATGAACAGTCTAAACGCGAAAGTTCATCACCGGGCCTAAAGTTGATCCTCAGCCCGCCGACCTAGAATGGATATGGGAAGGTGACGCATCGCATGTACGATATTCACCATCATCTGCTGTTCGGCGTTGACGATGGGCCGAAAGACTTAGAATCCTCCCTGACGCAGGCCGAGGCATCGATCGCGGATGGCACCACGCACATCGTCTGCACGCCACACTCCAACGATGAGTTTGCGTTTCGCCCAGACGTGTGCCGGGAAAGGATGGCGCTCATCGAGCACCGGCTTGGCGGGCGCTTGACGCTGGGGCTGGGGTGCGACTTTCATCTCTCCTTCGATAACATTGAAGATGCCTTCCGCAATCGAAACAAATACACGATTAACGGCAAGCAATACCTGCTGGTCGAATTTTCAGACATGGCAATCCCGCACCACATATCGGATATTTTCTGTCGATTTATCGCCATGGGGATACTGCCGATCCTTACCCATCCGGAACGAAACCAGGTCTTGAAACAGCATCCGGAGCGCATGGTGGAATGGCTGCGGGCCGGGTGCCTGGTCCAGGTGACAGCCGCGTCGCTGGAGGGGCGTTTCGGAAAGAGGTCGGAAGAACTGTCGCTCCAGTTCCTGGGCAAGAGCTGGGTTCATTTTATTGCCAGCGACGCGCACAATACGGAGAGCCGTGCGCCCAGAATGCGCGCTGCCTACCAAGTCCTTGAGGCAAAGTTCGGTAAGGCGACGGCCGACCGGCTTTGCATTGAAAATCCGCGCGCCGTATTTCTGGGCGAGCCGTTGCCGTTGCAGCCCAAGCCGACAGGGCTGATGGAGGAAGCAACGTCGCCTCCGAAGCGGGGGCTGTTGCGATCGTTTTTCCGGCGCTGACGGCTTCGGCCGCTTCGGGCTCCGGAGGCTCGAGGAAGGGTTAAGAAGACCTGTTCGCAGAGGGGCTGAACAGAAGAAGGGCTGGGCAAAGGGCTGGACACATGCCCGGGCAGTGTATTCCGCATTTGAAACTTAGCGTCCACACGCTTTCCCCTTGCCGAAAGTGCGCAGCGAATGCACCCGCGATAACCTTGACACTGCTTTCCAGCAGTCGATAGACTAAGGCGTCGGTACTGTTCGGGAAAACTACTGTACTCGTTCGACTTAGTGGTTTCAATCCTGAAGTATTCGCCTGAGAATTTCTCTGTTTCCTCGTACTGCTTCCTCGTACTGTTTTCCGTGCTGTGCGAGGGATATCATTTGTCCAAATTCATGAGTGGTTTGATTCGCTGATTGGGCTGATTGGTTTGACTAGCTGGTTCCGCAGCATGTAGAGCAATCGATCATCGTGGGTTCCAACTGTTTGCAGTTGGACTATGCCCAAACTTTTCGAGCAGGAGCGCAAGGATGAGACGGCGACAGACGGAAACCCCGATTCACTTTGCATGCATCCGGTTGCCGGGGATGCTACCGGGGTTACTTGGCCCCCTGGGAACGTTCATTTTGGGAGCGTTCTTCTGGGGAGCGTTCTTCTGGGGAGCGTTCTTCTTGGGAGCGTTCGTTCCCGCGCTGCATTCTCAAGCGAACTTCTCCACCATGTCGACATTTTCTGACAGTCAGGCAGGATTGAATGGCACTGGAATCCTCGCCTCATCGGGATACGCGATGAATGAAAACGTCGGTGCTGTGAACCAAACCATTACTGCGACTTACAGCGGCAGTCTGTATTCCGCCGCCGGTAATCCATCGCTGGCTTCCTTGAAGTTGCAGGCTATCGTTTCAGCGCAGAGAGCTGTGGCGCTTGTCCCCGGTTCCGGCAGACTACTGGCTACGACAACCAATGCCGCGAATCGCGCCGGAGCGGGGTACGTGGTTGCAGCGCATGCGATCGCATACCGGGCGCCAATGGACCCCATGGCGGAACTGTCTCAGTCGATCGGACCTGCTTACGGGCAAGGCCAACATCCGGGATATATGCCGGCTGTCGATCACCAGCCTTTGTCGGCGAATGTCTATGCTTCGGGCTTGGAGTCGGGCCTGGAACAGATAGGTGGTCTGGAGAAGATCGGCGGTCAGGAGCAGTTCCCCGGTCTTGAGAAGATGAGTGGTTTCGCGCAGGATGGGATCGAGTCCTTTGCGTCAGGCTTTGGCGCTTCGGAGCGCCTTTGCGGACAAGGCTGTGGCCTTACCGAGGCTTCCAAAGTAAACTCGGCGTCACGGGATCGGAGAAAGCAGAACTCGGCTGCCATGCGACTGAAATCGGAAGACAAAATCCAGAAGCTTGACCTACAGACCACTGTCAGCACCGAGTTAAAGACAGGAACAAATTAGCAGCGAGCGGGTTCGGAGAACGTTTGGATGCCGGGCAACAAGCCATCTGGCGCCTTCCGACAACGTACTTATCGATTGAGCAACACAGCAAGGGCGAAAGGGCCCCGCGGAACGGATCGAAGAAAACCACCCCATGCCGACAGATGATTTTGGTTCTCAAATGAAAAACGATCAGGGCGAGGCTTTGCGTTCGGCAAGCAGTGGCCGCTCCAAGGCAAACCTTTCCCTCGTCGATCTGCAACGGATCCTTTTCAAGCACCGATTCATGGTCCTTTCGATTTTGGCTGCATCGCTGATTATCTCGTTTATCTATGCCAAAACGCGGGTGCGGCTATATGAAGCCAGCGCGACGGCGGAGATTGACCGTTCGCGGGCAGACAGCATGCAACTGGGCGGCGGGTTTTTCGGATACGAAGATCCGGACACGGCTCTACAGACCGAAATGTACCGGCTTACCGGGGACGCCCTCATCTTCCGCGCCGCGGGCGAACTTGGCGTAGAGCATAAAGGTCCATTCCCGGACGCATTCAAAGGCGTTTCGCTCCCGATTACGGATGATTCCTTGCCCTCGGAACAACGCCTGAACATCATCAATACAATCAAGGGCCGCACGACGGTGAGCGTGGTTCCAAAAACAAATGCGATACGAATCGAATACCTGGACCCTGACCCAGTGGTTGCGCGCGACTTTGTCAACAAGCTGTTGACGGTGTATACGATCCGCAACATGGAGGACAAGGTATACATTTCCCAGCAAAGCGCTGCGATGCTGGCGCCGCAGCTTCAGGAGCTTTTGGATCATATGTCGAATGCCCAGCGCGCGCTGGCGCAGTATGAGGGTGAGCACAAATTCATCGGCAACGACGCGAGCGACACGACCGACACCAGCGGCTCGAATTTGAACGTTACGCAATTGAAGGCGTTGAATGACCAGCTTTCAGCGGCGCAGGCCGATCAGATGGTGAAGAAGGCCCGCCTGCAACTGGTGGAGTCGACCAACCCGGAAAACTTGTATTCCGTAGCTCCCACGCCTGCCCTGCAATCGCTTCGCAGCCAGCTTGAAACAGCCAAGGCGAAACTTACCGAGCTGAGGACCAAGTACGGCTCAGGTTACCCGGCGGTTCATGAACTGGAGATGCAGATTCCGGAGATCGAGAAGGAGATTACCGCGGAATCGAATAACGTGAAGCGGCGTGTCCAGGAGGATTACGACACATCCTCATCTACGGTGCGTTCCGTGCAGGAGCGGATGGATGAGCAGTTGCAGCAAATTTCTAAATTGAACGAGGGAGCCGCGCAACACGCGCTTTTGCGCGAAGACGCCGAGGCATCCCGCGATCTGTACAACGCCCTCGAGCTCAAGCTGAAGGAATCGAGCGTAACAGCGGCTTTCAGTGCGGCAGCGATCAGCGTGATCGACCATGCCGTGGTGAAGCCCACCGCCGTTGTGCCGAATGTGAGAAGGATGGTTTTGACGGGCGGCTTGCTGGGATTGATCCTGGCGGTTTTCCTGGTACTCGGCCTGGAGGCTCTTGACGACACGATCGAGACATCGGAGGACATTGAGGCCAGCTCGGGCCTGCATTCCCTGGGCGCGATACCGCACTTCGAACCGCAACCGGAGCTGGTTGACGGGATTCCATCGGAATCCGTGGCCCCGGGGCGCCTGGTGACGCTCAACGCGAAGGATTCAATTGCCGCCGAGGCGTTCCGTGCCATACGCAGCGCGATCCTGTTGAGCGACGTGGACTCCCCGAAAAAGTGCATTCTGATCACCAGCAGCTTGATGGCGGAAGGCAAGTCGACGCTGTCTTCAAACCTTGCCGTAGCCTTGGCACAGCGCGGCGCGCGCGTATTGTTGGTGGACACAGACCTTCGCCGCGGCACGCTGGGCTCAATTTTCGAGCTTGGAGATAGCCTTCCCGGTCTCTCCAATATCCTGGGGCGCCTGGACGAAGGCCACCCCTATCTGCATCCGATCGCTTCGCTGCCTACGCTTACGTTCCTGCCGACGGGCATCAAGGTTCCCAATCCGGCGGAGCTTCTGGCTTCAAACAGGATGGCATCGCTTATGGCGGAGTGGCGGGAGAATTACGATCACGTAGTGCTGGACGGCGCGCCTGTGCTGATGGTTTCCGACTCCTTGCCCATTGCGGCCATGTCGGATGGGGTGTTGCTCGTAGCTCGATCCGGGACAACGCGCAAGGCGGCATTTGAGCGGTCGCGCGCGCTCCTTTCCAGATCGAATGCAACGATTCTTGGTGCCGTCGTGAATGATGTCGATCTGCGGCTGGAGCATTACTACACCTACTCCAACAAGACCTATGGTTATGGGGAATATGGCAAGAATGGCAAAGCTTACGGGAGTCCGTATGGCAGCGTTTACGGCGCGGATCGAAAAGAGAAGAAGTAGGGGGGACGGCATGAGTCGGAAAATTATCATTGCCCTGTTACTCGCTCTGCCGGCAATCGCGAGCCAGGCCCAGACAGCGACTACGCAGCAGCAGACGGCGCTGGCAGTCAGGAATTTGCCGGCCCAACTCTCGCTGCCAATTTCGTACGGCGATTTGCTCCAGGTGACGGTCTTCGACAGCCCCGATCTGTCCGGTCAAATGCGCGTCAGTCCGACGGGCAACGTGGAGCTACCCCTTGGCGGATCGGTCCAGGTGAAGGGGTTGACTGCCGTGGAAGCGGGCGCGGCGATTGCCGCGCGGCTCAAGGAGGCCCAGATTCTTCTTGACCCTCATGTAAGCGTGATGATCGTCGAGTATCTGGCCCAGGGCGTTACCGTAACCGGAGAGGTGCGTCAACCCGGCGTCTACACGCTGCTCACCAACCGAACCGTGCTGGACATGATTGCCCTTGCGGGGGGATTGAATGAGAACGCGGGCAGAGTGGCAAGCGTGTATCATCGCGGAGACCCTGCTCATGTGCGCCAGGTAAGACTGGATGTTTCGGTGCAGACACCGGAATCGGCGGCGGAGACCAATGTAGCTGTGGAACCCGGGGATACGATCTCCGTCTCCCGCTCCGGCGTTATCTATGTAGTTGGCGATGTAGGGCGTCCTGGCGGCTTTCTGGTGGAGCACAATGACCGGCTGAGCGTTTTGCAGGCTCTGTCTCTGGCCTCCGGCGCCAACCAGACGGCAGCGCTGGGCAAGTCCGAGTTGATTCGAAAGACGAGTGCAGAGCGCCTGATCTATCAAATCGATTTGAAGAAGGTCCTGCATGGGCAATCTTCCGACCCCCTGCTGGCCGACGGCGACATCCTGTATGTCCCGGTGAGCTACAAGAAGATTTACACCTTGCGAGCCATTGAGGCCGCGATTGGGACCGCATCGATGACCGCCGCTTACAAGGTCGGCACGCAATAAGGAACGCTGTCGGAAGTTCTCCCGGAAAAACTGAAGCGTCACTTGAGCAGAATCTGAGTAACAGTGCCCATTGGGCGATAGAGAAAGGTGTCATTTTCTTAAGGGAAATGACACTTGACGGGCGTGCGGTTGGGTACATCTACTCGGATTCTGCTGTAGTCGGCCGTCCTGAAACCGAATGGATTTCCGCTCTCTTGCGCCCGCTCGGATGACAGGACCGCATTCGCTCCACCAGCAATCGAGCTTTGCTCGCGATCTATCATTAAGAGAGGGATATGAGTCTTAGCTTGCGAGCGCGCGCCGTTATAGCCGGATGCATGGCCTTTTCAGGAGGCTTATTGCTGATGGCTCCTGTCCTGCTCCAGGCCCAGGAGCCCGGTGCAGTTGACAAGCCGGTAGAAATCCAGAGCGACGTGGTTGGCGCAGCGGCAGTTTGCGACGTTTCCAAGATGGGTTCGCCATACTTCCCCGTCGACAGTTGGATTTACCCTGCGGTTATGCGGCTTTACTCTCTCGGCTTTATCGACGATGTCTATCTTGGAATGCGCCCGTGGACGCGGGCCAGCGTGAGCCGCGTGCTGGAAACGGTGGGAGCCCGAATTCAGGCAGCGAACTTAGAGTCGGCGAACGATTCGGCCGTGGAGATTTATGAGGCCCTCATGCGCGAGCTGCGAGCTGACGCGGAAGGACCGTGCGGAGCGCATCAGGGGATGTACCGCGCCGAGTCAACCTATACCGTTTTCCGCGGCATCAGCGGCACGCCGCTGCGCGACAGTTATCATCTCGGCTCGACTGTGGTTAACGACTACGGTCGGCGCTACGCTACCGGCTTGAATAATTA
>Ga0182012_10000883_pt1 | contig 33024 bp, 43 predicted proteins | sample 612S2SmetaG_FD_120486 | JGI IMG/M metagenome (GOLD analysis project Ga0182012, IMG submission 120486) | Permafrost microbial communities from Stordalen Mire, Sweden - 612S2S metaG | ecosystem: Environmental > Terrestrial > Soil > Wetlands > Permafrost | place: Sweden: Stordalen | collected...
CTGTCGCCGATGCCGCACCGCTGTAGCCCGTAGCCGATGCCGCACCGCTGTAGCCCGTAGCCGATGCCGCACCGCTGTAGCCCGTAGCCGATGCCGCACCGCTGTTTCCCGTCGCCGATGCCGCACCGCTGTCGCCTGTCGCCGAGCATCCCTCTACTAATGTCGCTCGATCCCATACCCACTGGACAGCGCGGGCAACTAAATCACCAATTGACAATTCAACGCCTATCGTGATTTTGGCGCTGGCAAGTATGTTATCTTTTCTGTCTGTCTCACCTTCTTGTGTGACGAGCGCAAATTTTGAGCCCGCAAAAGGATAATATTCGATGATTGATAGTGGATGCTGATCTTCTGGAACCGCATGAAAGCCGTTATTGCGCGCCTTAATTTTTCCGTCGACGCTGTATGTTTTTCCATATTCGAATGTGAACCCGCGACATGTCCAATCTTGATTGAACCCCTTGATGGAGTGTACGACGACGGAAGACGTGGTAATCTCTGGATGGTCAGGTTCTCGGATCGTGGTCATTGATGCTTATCTCTCAAATGCGCGAGAACCGTCGCGCGCGGATTGTCGGATGCTCGCGAGGCGCGCGGAGATTGTCGTTGATCGGGGACATGGCCTACTCCGCTGCCAAGAGGGTTTTCGTCAGCGTCTCGGCGCGATGCTGGCCTATGGCGCGGACAATCGCGCCGGCTAGCAGGGCGGTTTCGGGCGAGCGAGCGAGGCGTCCAGCAGCGCCTTCGACGATGGCGAGAGTGTCGGCGTGTTCTTTGATGCGCACCGGGTTGCCGACCTCCTCGATGATCATGTCGGCCAATTCCAGCGCAGCGCCGAGCTTTGCGGCGGAGGCGTAGGCATGAGCCATGTTGACGCGGTCGATATTGCCGTGCGCCTCGAATTCGCTGATCAGATATCGGAGCGTGTTGAGCGCTTCGCGAGCCGGGCCGCGATTGCGGAGGGACGGATCGCCCGCGAGGTCTAGGGCTTTGATGATGGCGGTTTCGATGGACATGAGTCACTCTCCGAAATAGATCTGGCGGATGATGCGGGCGCGCTCGCGCTCGCGGGGCGAGTCCCAAGCGCCGAGCGGTTCGGGCGGCATGGCGTCGATTTCCGCGAGGCGCGCGACAAGCCCGTGAGGCGCGGCGGCGAGGCGCGCGGCCTTGTCCGCCTCGCGTTCGGCGAGCTTGGTCGCGAAGTCGGCGAAGAACATCGCGGGCTTTGGCTTGAGGCCGATGAAAACCGCGATGGAATTCGTTTCGACCGCGACCGTCTCGCAGATTTCCTTGGCGCGCGCGTCGATGGCGGCGCGGTCCATGGCGATGGTTTCAAGCTTGCCCATATCAGCCTCCGAAGGGAAAAGGCGGGGCGCTAGGCCCCGCGGGGATCAGGCCGCCGGCTCGAAGCAGCCGGTCCAGTCCATCGCGTCGGCGAGTTTGCCCATGGTGCGCAGAATCGCGTCTTGGCGGCGGCCGTTGAACTCTTCGAAAGCTTGAACCGATCCAACCATGCCATATTCGATGGCGAGGTCGATCAGGTCGCGGCGGCTAAGATCCCAGAGGGTTGTGAACTTGGTCATTAGCGTGGGCCTCATTGGCGTTTCAATGAACGCACTATAGGCGCACCTATCGGGCCTTGTAAAGAGGCCCAAGCGAAAAAAACAGCAAAAGCTATAAATTTCTCTCGGCGCGCATTTTCCTATTGACGACACGAGATAGGCCAGACTATTATGCGGTTATGAGCACAGACATTACATCACTCGTTGTAAGTGCGATCCAGGAATTCGGATCGGAACAGCGCGCCGCTGACGCGTTTGGGGTTTCGCAACCCGTTGTAAATCTGGCTAAAAAGACCGGGAAGGTCGGCCCTAAGCTGGCGATGGGTATTGATCGCGCGACGCGGGGGCGAATTTCCAAAAGCGTCTTGAGGCCGGATTTGTGGGAAGCCCCTACGCATGCGCACGGGAGCGAAAAATGATTTCCGCCATTCCCGAATGGAAACAGCATGCGCTCGAACTATATCGAGCCGGCCAGACATACGCTGAGATCAGCCGAGAGTTTCGACGTTCGCCATCGACCGTCCGCCACAATCTAACGGCGTTGTCCTCGGCTGAAGATCGCCGAGAGTATCGAGAGCTTACTCTCAGCCATGACGAATTCGCCGCCGCGTCGCATGTTCGGAAACTGCTTGAAGTTGCGAGGATGTCGTCATGAGCGATACGCACGAGCTTCAACCGACATTTGATCGTTTGGCTGAATTCGTATTCGCCAACTGTTCGGACCCGGAAAAGGCCAAGGCGATCATCCGCATGGTTTTGCGCGCCATGGACCGATCTGAGCAAGGGTTATGGACTCCCCATGCCGTCATTGTTGCGTGCGGCCTGACGGCGCTCATAACGGGTCTGATTTGCGTCGCGACTTTCATGTGAGGTTTTCCTGTAACCTATCCCCCGCCTAAAGACGGGGGCTTTTCCCTAAGCTGTACAAGCCTGAGAATTTTCGAGCATGGATACTATTGCTCTAGCGCGAATATTTCGCGCGGCGTTCAGGTCTGCAAGCTCAGTGTGGTTGCAGGCGATACAAGAGAAGGTAGCTTGGTTAGGTCTGTTCTTCGCGTCGACGCATCCGCAAGCCGAGCATCCTTTGCTCGTGTTGCGCGGATCGACCGCGACTATCTGGACGCCAGCGCGCTTGGCTTTGTATTCCAAGAATGCGCGGAGTTGCCCGAAAGACCAATTTCCCAAGCGAGCGCGTTGGGCGCGACGGGCCGTAACCTGGGTGCGAATCCCATTGAGTTCTTCAATGGCGATTCCGCGTCCAGTGCGTTCAGCATCCAACACGATAGCCTTCGATACGCAGTGGTTGGTGTGGGCTTGAAACCTCGCTTGTTTTCCAGAAAGCTTGCGGAGGCGACGCTTTGCGGCCTTCGTCCCGCACTTTTGCAGACCCTTGCGACGATTGGCGAGACGGGCGCGGACGCGCTCGACCGCCGCGCCGGTGTAGACCCTACCGTCGCTCGTGGCTGCGACGGCGACGATGCCCATGTCGACGCCGAGCCAGTCGGACGCCTTGAACTCGATTGTTTCGGGAATGTCGCAGGTGCAAGCGAGCAACCATTTCCCGCGCACGAAGCAGAGATCGGCCTCGCCTTTGCGGAATTTGAGCAATTCGAGTTGCTTCGGACCAGCGACAAACCCGAGCTTCATACGACCTTCGACTGTCCAAATAGAAAGAATGCTGTCGCTCTTGAAGCTGAGAATTCGGTCGTCGTAGGGCTGCGCGGCGTCGTCGCGGAAGACTGGCGCGACTTTTTTGTTGATCTTGAAGGCGTCGGCGACCTTAGCGATGCTGCGTACGGCGGCTTGAGCCGTAAGACCAAATTCGCTTTTAAGCCAAGAATATCCCATTTTGTGAAGATCGAATTGTCGGAACGTGTCGGTCGCAAATCCCTTCGCCGCGAGCGCCGTACATGCGTCATTGCACCTTTTGAGCGTCGCCTTGAGAACGGCGGCTTGCTCACGTGTAGGCAACAATTTAATGGCGGCGACCAATTTCATGCTTCACATATAGACGTTTTGGTGTATATGTCAAGAGCATGCCTCCCGGCATCCGCTATCCCTCCCCGGCATGAATGCCGGGGTTTCTCGCGGAGATTCAGATGAAGCCCTGTCCAAAGATTACAACGTGCCAAACACATAAAGCTTCTGAAGGGAACATCATATGATCTTTGTTTTGGATTGCATTGGCTTGTATCTTCTTGGCGCTATCCCAACCTCCTTGATTATCGGCGCTATAATTGGACGCGGCAATCCAAATTCGGAGGATTAGCCATGACGCCGGAATTCAGACTGCCGGCGAAATGTCCCGTCTGCCGCAGCGCGGCGTTCGATTTGGTTTGGATTGATCGCACGACGGGCGACCCTGCAAAGCGCGTCGAATGTCCGACATGCACAGTCCCGCCGACTGCCGACCCGTGGCCGGCACTCATGGGAGATCTATCCGATGAAGAAGAAGATATAAAGGATATAGAGCCGTTTGATTGGATTGAAGACGATTAATACAGCGAGGAAATCGCGTGAACTCCCTTTCCATCCCCGCGTCATCAGCCCCCATCCCATGACGCGGGTTCCTTGGCCCGGCGCTTTGGCGTCAACCCCCTTCGCTGAGCGTCGGGCCATTTTTTTTGGGGATTTTGCGGGCTCGCGACTGCGCCGCAGTCAGCTTGCCGGAAATGCGGGAAAAAGTTGAGGGTCGGAAAATACTTATGTCCAGCAAATGCCCGTTGATGAAAGCTCACCTAACTCGACAGGAAGGCCGCGCGCTGTTTAATGGCCGCGCACCAAAGAAGACCAGTCGCTACACGGTGGCGCCGCGCGAACAGCGGACAATCGACGGGATGACGTTCGCCAGTTTGGCGGAAGGCCGCCGCTACGGGGAATTAAAGCTGCGCGAGCGGATCGGTGAGATATTCGATCTTCGCTGCCAGCCCGCTTTCGATTGCGTTGTCAACGGCGTCCACGTTCTGCGGTACACGGTCGATTTCGCCTATCGCGATGCGACAGGTCGTGAGGTCTACGAGGAAGTCAAATCAGGCCGCTCGGGTCGCGAGCGAGACTGGAAATTGCGGCGCGCGCTGGTCCAGGCGCTGCATGGCGTATCAATTGAAGTGGCGACATTGTGAGCACCTACCGCGCCCAAGCCGAGGCCGTCGAGGCCGCGTACCGTATTCTGAACGGGTCCAGAAAGCCGCGCCCGTCAGAGTTGGTGATTATTCTTGAAAATCTCAACCGGGCCGCCGACACGCTGCGAAAAGTGGCTGAGAAGGACGCTGAGCGCAAGCGCGAGAGGGGGACGAAGTGACGCAGAACACTTCCCACGCTGTCATGGCGCAGCGGCACGAGGCGGCGGATTCGGCAGATTTCTTCCCAACTCCCTGGTGGGCTACACGCGCGCTTTGCGAATGGCTGATCGGTCGCGGCGCGAATCTCCGAACGTGCTGGGAACCCGCGTGTGGGCAAGGCGATATGGTCAAGCCTCTCCGGGAATATTTTGGCGCAGTGTGCGCATCGGACGTCATAGATTATGGCTTCCCGGACGCGATCGTGCATGACTTCGTAAACAACGATCCGGCGACTGATGCTGACTTTATTATCACAAATCCGCCGTTTAATCTTGCTGCGGAATTTGCGCTCAAGGCGCTTTCGATAGCTGACGTTGGCGTGTGCTTGTTTGTTCGGACGGCTTTTCTAGAAGGCGCCAATAGGCACAGAACATTGTTTTCCGTAAGGCCACCTGCCTTCGTTCTACAATTCGTCGAGCGAGTGCCTTTGCAGAAGGGTAGGCTAAACCCGAAAGGGTCAACGGCCACGGCTTATTGCTGGATTGTATGGGCAAACCCTGAGCATGAAACAGAAACCAGATTTGAGTGGATCGCGCCCTGCCGTAAGCGCCTGGAGCGCACAAGCGATTATCCGCGCGAAGCAGCCGAATGACCCGCACATATCGCTACTGCAGATGGTCAGAGATCGTAGCCGCTTTCCTAGCCGGCTGGCGGTGGGCAGGTTCAATGCCTGGGCATCATGATTATTGGTCGGCGTGTGTCGAGTGGCCCCACGATGACGAGCCGGTAGATTGGAGGATTCCATGAATTCCAACGTCCGCATAGTCCTGGAAGTTGCCGCCAACTGCTCCGCGATGAAGCGCGCGGGCGGCGGCCTTTACAAGCCGTTTCGATCGAAACTGCGCGGCGCGAGTATCGGCCTGCCATCGCGCGCGATCTATCACTTGGTCGACGGCGGCATGATGGCATGGGTCAACAATTGCCATTCCGCTGCCGTCATCACTGAGGCCGGCCGCGCGGCGCTTGCGGCGGCCGCACAATGAGCGCCAATCCGCGCCCCGCATCTCGCCAAGTCTGGCGACGTAACCGCGACGGCCGGTTTGTGCTTATATCCCGAATAGTCGGCCCGAAAATGCAGGTGCTCGCGTCGGACGATGAAGGCCACCCGACAAACCCGCATTTATTCACACATACCCTTGAGCCGTTCACCCGCAGATTTACTTTCGTCAAAACCGTGGAGAAAGCGGATGGTCAACCTACGCGTCAGTGTGATCGCCCTCTGCGTCGCCCTCATAGGCCACGCGGGAAGCAGAGAGCCAGCGCGAGCGCATGACATCTACACCGGGGTTCGCGGTAAGACGGGCATGCTCTGTTGCGGCGGCTCGGACTGCGCGGCGACGACCTATCGGCTCGACAAGGGCCGCTATTCGTTCGCGACGCGCGAAGCCGAATGGGTGGAAATCCCCGAGGCGCGGATTCAATTTCTGCCTATCCCAGGCGATCAACCAAGCGACGCAGACGAGCACCGGGCGCATCTCTGCTATCGCAAGGCCACCGACTACGACCGCCAAGCCAATGGCGAGAATGTGTTCGCGGATATTTACCTTTATTGCGCCTTCATTGTGCCAGGGAGTATCTGATTATGCCCCTGGCCAAGCGGCGTCCACGCACCGAAATCACCCCCGGCCATGTCGACGCCATCGTGAGGTTGTCGACGCTGGGCCTTCTGCAATCTGAAATCGCGGCGCGGATCGGAATCAGCCCGTCATCGGTCGCTCGCGTCCAAGCGCGGGCATTTGTCCCTCATGTCGGGCGAGGCGCGAAGTCCGGCGATCCGGTCCCTGGGGCTCGCGCATGATTTGCGAACTCTGCGGCATGTCCGCGCCTCTTTCCTGGGCGCTTCTGAAGATCCCGTGGCCGGTCAGGCCCAGCCACGTCGATGAATATGCCCCAGACATGCGGCGGCGAATGCCCGAACCACGCAAGCCTACGCATGTGCGCGTCAAGGTCTGCTCGCCTTGCGCCGCAAGGGCATGGCGGACGATCGAAGAAACCTTCATTCTGAGAACGCCTTGACGATGCAGCGGGATTTGGCTTATGTTGGCCGGACGGTTCGGGGAGCGTTGACGCGCTCAACCCCGAACCTAAACCGTAACGGAAAAGGAAGTTCCGTGGCCTGTAACAACCATACAATTTCGCGCGTTCCGGCGCAAGATGCGGGTTATACGCATTCCGTGATTTTTTCGCGGGGGGTGGCATGAGCCGCATACGATCGATCAAGCCTGAGTTCTGGACGTCAGCACAGGTCATAGACTGCGCGCCAATCACCCGCCTGTTTTTTATCGGGCTCTGGAATTTCTGTGATGATCACGGCCATCACCCAGCAAACGAGAAACAGCTTAAGGCCTTAATTTTCCCTGGAGACGATATTGATCTGCCAGCCATAAGGAAAATGGTTGATGAACTTTTAAGAGCCGGACTTCTAACAAAATATGACGTCGATAACAAAGCTTATTTGTTTGTAACAGGTTGGCATCATCAGAAAATAGACAGGGTGCAGCCTTCTAAATTCCCGTATCCAGACGGTAGCATTCGACGTTCATTCGACGAATGCGCAGCGAATGGTATCGACGGAAGGGAGGGGAAGGGAAGGGATCTTACCAGCCAAGAGGAAGATAAGATAGATAGTTACAACCTAGCTATGGAGTTAGAGAGTAGTAGCGACGGAAACCACGCTAAAAATGTGTTGTATCTGAACGGGGGGAAACGCTAATGGCTGATTTGTTCCCCCTTCGCCCGTTTCCGCTGATGCCCGCTATCATGGCTAGGAGGCTCGCTGACGGCAATCGCGAGTTATGGCTACCCATGCATATTGAATTACGGAACTGCCAGTCTACGAGCGTCCTAGGCCAATTAAAGGGCCTATTTGTCGGAGGTGTCCGCTGATGGCTGAGAAATCCCTTCGCCCTCACCAAGAAACCGCGATTGCAATGCTTCGCGCCTCGCTGGCGTCTGGCAAGCGTCGCCCGGTGTTGGCGCTCGCGACGGGCGGGGGAAAGACTCTGGTTGCAACTAGAATAATTCAAGGCGCTCGCGCCAAGGGCAAGCGCGTGACGTTCACGGTTCCGGTTCTCAGCCTTGTGACGCAGACATTCGAGAGTTTCGTTGAGAATGGCGTTGATCCTGGCGAGATTGGCGTGATCCAAGGCGATCACGGATGGCGAAGGCCACATGCTCCAATCCAGATAGCCAGCGTTCAGACACTCGCGCGCCGTGGATTTCCCGAGACGGACTTTGTCATTTGCGACGAAGCGCACCTCAATTTCGAGGTAATCCATAACTGGATTAAGGACAGCGAGAACAAGATTTTCATCGGCCTATCCGCCACGCCATGGTCCCGAGGCATGGGAGATATCTGGGACGATCTGATCATCCCGACGACGCTTTCGGAATTGATCGAACTCGGCTGGCTGTGCAAGTTTCGCGTGTTTGCGGCGGCGACAAAGGCTGATTTAAGCGGCGTCAAAACCGTGGCTGGGGACTACCACGAAGGCCAGCTTTCTGACGTCATGTCGAACAAGGTTATCGTGGCGGATGTCGTGTCAACGTGGCTAGAAAAAGGGGAAAACCGGCAGACGATCTGCTTCGCCGTCGATCGAGCGCATGCCGCGACACTCCACGAGCAATTCGAGGCCGCTGGGGTCGGAAGCGCGTACATTGACGGCGAAACGCCATGCGAGGAACGGCAGGCGATCCTAGAGCGCTATAAACGCGGGGAAGTGAATGTGATCTGCTCAGTCGGGACGATGACAACCGGGGTCGATATACCCTGCCAATGCATCGTGGATGCTCAACCTACACGCTCGGAAATAAGGCATTGTCAGAAAATCGGGCGAGGTTTGCGCAACGAGGAAGGAAAAACCGACCTTAAAGTTCTGGATCATGCCGGGAATTGCCAGCGCCTCGGAATGCCAACGAGCATAGGCCGGACCACGCTGCGCACGGCGGCGACGGATGCTAAGGAAGCCAAGGAAGGCGAGACGCTTTGCAAAGAGCCGTTGCCACGCGAATGCCGGTCCTGCAATGCGCTCGTGCCTGCCAAGACGCGCGTTTGCCCGTCGTGCGGCGCGGAAATGAAACGACATTCCAATGTCGAGACAGTGGATGGCGAGCTTGTCGAATTTGGTTCCGCGCCCGTAAAGGGCGGAAAGAAATCCGCGATCGATCGGTTGCGCGACCAAGGCAAGCAGGCGATCTATTCGCAACTCTGGGCCGAAGGCAAAGGCGAAAAATTCGTTCTGGCAAAATACAAGGCCATTTTTGAGACATGGCCGCGCAACCTAGTCCGCATGCCGCTCGAGCCGAGCGCGGAACTTCGCTCTTGGCTTCACAGCGAGAGGATCAAATGGGCCAAGAGCAAGCAGAACACCCGTAACTCTGGATCGGCTACGGCTGAGGATTCGCGAGGGCTGGCGAATGTCGATTAAGCGCTTCGATGTAAAGGACGCTCAAGGGCGCTGGCGTGGAATTCTTTCCGCACTTGGAGTTTCACAGAAAGCGCTAAGTTCGAAACACACAGAGTGCCCGATTTGCCAAGGTGGCCCCAAATCCGACAGTTTCAGGTTTGACGACAAAGACGGTCGAGGGACGTGGATTTGCACGCACGATGGAGCTGGCGACGGCTTCGCGCTCGTCATGAAAATGCGTGGCGTCGATTTCAAGGGAGCATGCGAGATCGTGGCGCCGATTGTTGGTTCCGTCGCTTTCGAGCCGCCTAAAGCTAAGACAGACACGACGCCAGAGGCCAAGGAAGAAATGACGGCGCTGTGGCGGCGCGCGAGGCCGCTGGACGGGAAAGACCTAGCTTCGCGCTACCTACAAGGCCGTGGCATATCTCGCGAGGCATGGCCGGCCGCGATGCGCTTTATCGACGAACTGCCGTATTCCGAGGGGGATATTAAACGGTTTTTCCCGGCAATGCTGGCGAAGTTTTCCGCACCGGATGGCAAATCAGCGTTGTTGCATCGGACATGGCTTGACGAACCCGGCCACAAGGCGAACGTTGACCCGTGCCGCAAGTTTTTCCGAGGCTCAATCCCGGCCGGCGGTGCGGTGCGGCTTTCCATGGTTGCCGAATGCATGGGTGTCGCTGAAGGAATTGAGACTGCACTTAGTGCAACCGCCATCGCGCAGATTCCGGTATGGGCGGCATGTACAGCCGGCGAACTCGTCAAGTTCGTCCCCCCCGTCGAGTGCAGGCATTTGATCATTTTCGCCGATAGCGATCCGAGTTTCACCGGGCAATTGGCCGCCTATTCCTTGGCGAGAAAACTGGTCGCGGTCCCGGTCGCAGACCGCATTGGTGTGGAGGTCAGGTTCCCACAGTTTTATGATAATGGGGAAAAATGCGATTTTAACGACGTGCTCTTGCAAGAGTTGGAGGCTGCAAAATGACCGCTAAACTCGCCAAAGATTTCCCTCTGTCCCTAGCTGAATTATATGTCCTCGAATATGTGGCGTCAGATCAATTCGCGTGGCGAGGAATCCGATACGCAGCGCGAATACTGTTGGAATTACAGGACCGTGGCTTGGTCAAAGCTGGTCCAGTAAGTGATGGCGAAACGGCGTGGGTTTTAACGGAGGACGGGAGAAAAGCACTGGATAGAACGCCATGACGCCGACCCTCGGATACCCCAGCCGTGGTGAAGCCGTCATGGCGCTGACCGCGCAAGGCATGGATCGCTTCGAAATCGCGGCCCGTATCGGCATCAAGCCGGGCACGGTTGCGGTGCATTGGCATTACGGCAAGCGCGGTAGGAGCGCCCGTGGCAATCCAAAATTTGCGCATGTCAGGATCACGCGAAAAGCCTTGACGACCCTAGCCTCGCACGCAGCCAAGCGTGGAGTGGCTGTTGACAGCCTCGCCCGCCTCATCCTGCAAGCCGTGGTCGAGGGCAATCTCATGGACGCGGTGCTGGACGATGGGGATGGGAAATGACCGACCCTGACTCCGAACCGTCCCGCGTCGTTTTCGGCGGCTCCGAGGCCGGTCTGCGGCGAACTCTGCCAATGGACGAGCCGTCGTTCGAAGCCGCGCTTGAGACTGTTCGCGTCGCCGCTGAGCGCTCGTTCTCCCCAGATGAAATCCGCGCGATGGGGATCGTGGCGAGGCGGGCGATGGTGAATGCGGCGGCGCGGGGGCAGCGGTGAGCGGTCTGTATTTCAACGAAATAGACCCATTCGCCTGCGCGGTGCTGCGCGAGGCGCACGGCGGATTCGTCGACCAGCGCTCGATCAAGGAAGTGAACCCTGATGATGTCCGAGGATATGAGCGAGCGCATTTCTTTGCCGGCGCAGGACTCTGGGAGATCGCCGCCGACATGGCCGGAAAGCCTCGCGAAGGTCGCCCCGTCATCGACTGGGAGGCCATTGAGCGAGAATTCCGCGCCGGGCAGCTTTCGGTCGTCGAGATCGGACGACAGCACGGGTTGAGCCACACCGCCATCAACAAGCGGGCCAAGCGTGACGGGTGGACCCGCAACCTCGCCGACAAGGTTCGAAAAGCGGTTTCAGCGAGACGCCCTGCGGGGAAGAAATCAGTGGACTGGAAGAGGATTGGGGCCCAATATCGCCCTCGGAAAACCCAGTGCGACGCGCGCGAATCTATCATCAATGATTATGCGGCAAAATTTGCAGGAACTGCGGCGCTCGCTGATGAGATGGGATGGCCGAAAGCTAGTAAGGTTATATCGCAAGTGAAAGTGGGAGGGGCAATCGTCGACGTGATGATTAAACATGTCGACGGGTCGATAACCATTATCGAGGTCAAACGTGCCGGTCTGGGTTTGAGAGACTATTGCTGTGGAATTGGCCAACTTATGTATCAAGTGCAGGCCGCAACTCTCGAATTCCGGACGCTTAATGTCCGCGCAGTGCTGGCGTTGCCGGGAGCCCCTAGTTTCCACTTAATTCTGGCTGCGATGCGCGCCAACGTCGAAATCCTACCACTGCCAACCGCGCGCGAATGGAAATCTTCGATGGAGTATGCCTGTGGGGCGGCGAACGGATATTGACTGGCAGGCGATTGAACGAGACTTTCGACTAGGACAGTTCACTCTCCGTCAGATCGCCCATAAGCACAAAGTTAGCGCCGGCTCTATAAGCCGGAAGTCTGAAAAAGAAAGCTGGGTTCAAGACCTTAGCAGGGAGGTCAAGGAAAAAACCCAAGCAGCGTTGCTTTCTAATGCAACACAAAGCAACACAGAGGCGGTCGAAGTCGCGGTTCAGACCAATGTTGCTTTGGTGTTGGAACACCGGAGTGATATCCGCGAAAGCCGATCCATTACAAAAGCCATGTTAACCGAACTGCGCGAGGCAACCGAAAGCAGGGAAGATATCGTCGAGGCTATCGAACTCGAAACAGCCGATGACAAAAACACAAAGCGCCGAGCGATGATGTTGAGGGCCGTCGCCCTCCCGTCGCGGTCCAGCATCATCGTAAACCTTTCGTCCGCGCTCAAGACGCTGGTCGGGTTAGAGCGCCAAGCGTTCAACCTCGACGCGCCGCCCGAGGCTCAAACCGTCCAGGTCAACAACACGACGAACATATTGCACGTCGGCGGAATGTCGGTTGAGGAACTTGAAGCGCTTGAGGGCGCGTTGGTTAAGACGATCGAGGGCGAGAAAGCGGAATAATTTCGTCTCACGCCCGCTGCGGCCCTTGAGTTTTGTCCCAAGCCGAGATAGTTTAGTCTCATGAGCGACAAAACCAAAGATCCATTCCCCGAGCTACCGCGTCGAAAACTGTTCAGTGCCGAATCTATAGAGACAATGTGGACACATACCACAAAAAATGGCGTGATTTTACAGCCGTCGGATAAGTCGGAAGAAGAAGCTGATGCAAGGTTTGCTAAGTCAGGGGGCTTGCGTGTATCTCCTATCCCATCGAACGGACCGATAGGCGACGGGGTAGAGTTGACCTCGATGAGCCATCCGATAGCTCCCAAGCGTAAGGCCGGTCGGCCTAAGTCCGACAGCTCCTATCCTGGGCCGTCTTGCGGCATGTCTCGTGCTAAGTGGTATCGCGAACGGAAAAAAAAGCCCCATGATTAACTTCCCCAAAGCGTAACTTGTCCACCATAAAGCTACCTCGCAAGATCGATCTTCATGCTCAGCGCCGCGCAGTTGAAAAGGAACTGTGCGAGCGCAACCTTTCCGCGTTCATCCGCCGCGCGTGGCATGTGATAGAACCCGGGCAGCCTTACGTACACAACTGGCACATTGACCTGATATGCGCGCACCTCGAAGCCATTACGGATGGCGTCGTGCTTGAGGACGGCTCGCCTTATAACCGGCTGCTTATCAATGTGCCGCCTGGCCCGATGCGCCACGACTCGGTCGTCGAAACCGCTCGCGGCCAAGTTGCGCTCAGCGACGTTCGCATAGGCGACTTCGTACTGACGCATATGGGGCGATACCGCGAGGTTTCGGCAGTCCACGACCAGGGCATTTTGCCTATCCTGCGCATCGTGACTAATTCGGGGCGCGTCACCCATGCCGCGCCATCGCATCCGTATCTTACGCCGTGCGGATGGGTAGACGCCAAAGACTTGAGTGTTGGCGACGTGCTAGCCGCAGTGAATCGCCATGAGGATAGACCGGGCGTTCGAAGTATCCAGCCCGAAGAAGCACGCCTTCTTGGCTACCTCATAGGCGACGGCTCATTAACGCAAGCGACGGCTGGTTTTACGAATGCCGATCGGGAAGTAATTGACGACTTCCGCGCTTGCGCCACTGCTCTCGGTTTTGAAACAGCCGAAAGTTGGCGCAATTCACATTGGCATGTTCGTTTGAATGGGCGAACGCGCGTCAAGGCGTGGCTTGCTGATCACGGACTTGTCGGCGCGAGTTCTTACACGAAACGGATTCCGGCCGCAGTTATGTCGGCATCCGTCGCAACCTTGCGCGAATTTCTCGGCGCCTACTGGACTTGCGACGGGGGTTTCGACGTTAGGCCCATTGGATCGCGCGGATCAAAGTTCCGCGCCTATGCTACGACGGTTAGCGAGGGGCTTGCGGATGACCTCGTTGCCGCGCTCGGCCTTGTCGGCATCGAGTCGCGCCTACGCCGTAAGGCGCGGCCGCTTGAAACTGCGTCGCAACCCGGCGGCGTCTATCGTTCATTCAGTATCGAAGTTCAGAACGAGGCCATGACCGCGCGTCTCGCTGACTTTGGCGGGTTGTGCTCGCGCAAGCGCGCGCTCGCGGAGCAATGCCGGCGCGGGTTCGATCGCCCGCTATGGAATGATGAAATCGTATCCATCGAGCAATCCGATCCATCTCATTGCCTTTGCCTGACGGTCGAGGAGGACCATTCCTTCACATGTTCGGGCATTGCCGTAAAGAACTCGATGAAATCGCTAATATTGAATGTGTTTTGGCCTGCGTGGGAGTGGGGACCGCGCAACATGCCGCATCTTCGGTATGTGTGCGCCGCGCATTCGCAAACCTTGGCGGTGCGCGATAGCACCAAAATGCGACGCCTCGTCCAGTCGGACTGGTATCATGGATACTGGGGCGATCGCGTCAAACTCATGGGCGATCAAAACGCCAAAACGAAATTCGAGAACAGTGCGACGGGTTTCCGAGAGGCAATTGCGGCCGGTTCCATTACCGGCGCTCGCGGAGATCGGATTCTTTGTTTCCCGGCTGACGAACTTGTCCACTCCGAAGGAGGCTTATTTCCGATCGGCGCTCTTGTGCGCGATAGGTCAAAGGTGAAAGTCTGGTCTGCCGATCCGTTGACAGGGGAAACGACGCTAAAACGCATCGAAGGCTGGCATATAAACCCCGCCTCCGATCTTGTCGAAGTCACACTATCCGATGGCTCGACGTTTCAATGTACGCCAAATCATCGGATTTGGACGCGTTCAGGCTGGGTTGAGGCTGCGCTTTTGCAACCCGGTCACCGAGTTCCACGTTCGACCATCCCGGATCATGGCGATGGATTTCTTGTCAACGCCATATCTCCTAGCCAAAGCGCGTTGGCTTTCGGAACTAGAAAATATCTCAAGGACTTGGGTATCGTTGAGCTTGCTATTTCGCACTTCCATTCCTTTGTGCATATAGCTAGTCTGCCTAATCCCTTCCGTTACGCTTTTCCAAGTTTTGCCACGCCTAATTTGTTCAATAGTTCCGCATTTCACACCGTATCTTTCCGCAAGTTCGTTGGCGTTGGCTCGGCTCGCGGCGATCGCGGCAGCATGCACGCGCGTAAGGATAGCGCCCGGACGCTTTTCAAGAAGCGGGAACGTTCCGTGTCGTTTGGCGTCCGCAATGTTCTGAGCGCGCGTTCCATATTCGAGGTTGTCAAGGCGCGCATTATCTCGTGTCCCGTCTCTGTGACAAACCTCTTGGCCTATTGGACACGGCCCTACAAAAGCGCGCAAAACCTCTTGATGGACAAAGAGTTGCGTAGCGTGTCCAGCCCAACTGGCATTAAAACGCGGATATCCTTTAGTTTGGCTCAGTTTAAGGATTTTCTCGGGAATAGTAAGCGTTCCTCTCCCAGTTCGGTTAACGACGCGAGCATGGCTTTTGACGCGGCCAAGATCACTTACGCTGTAAAGCCCTTCAAAACCCTCGATAGGAATCCAGTTCTCGTTAGGAAGATCGGTCATCGTGCTGAAACCTTCTGCTTGACGGTACAGGACAACCATACATTCTTTGTGGGTAATGGGGAAGGTGTTCTTGTCGCCAATTGCGACGATCCCCATTCGGTCGAAGGCGCGGCGTCGGACGCCATGCGAAATACAACACTGGAATGGTTCACCGAGGCGGTCCCTACCCGTCTGAACAACCCCGCGACGTCCGCTATTGTCGTCATCATGCAGCGGCTGCATGAGGAGGACGTGTCTGGCGTGATCCTGGAGCGCAAGGGCTATGCGGGGCTTTGGGACGCCATCATTCTCCCGATGCGCTTCGAAGTGTGGCGGAAAAATCTCCCGACGAAACTCGGATATGTCGACCCGCGTGAAGTGGAAGGCGAGTTGCTATTCGAGGAGAGATTCAGCGAAAAGACCGTCACCGATCTTGAGAACTCGCTAGGCCCTTATGCTACTGCCGGCCAGCTTCAACAAACGCCAATGCCTCGTGGCGGCGGTATCATCAAGGATGAATGGTGGCGGAAATGGCCGGATAATCAGGAATACCCGCCATGTGATTATATTGTCGGTTCACTTGACACCGCATATACTGAAAAGCAGGAAAACGACTTTTCTGCGATGACGATATGGGGGGTTTTCACGACTTCGTCAAAGGCTACTCCAACGAAGGTTATCACGCGTGAGGGGCAAATCCTCTCATTCCAAGAGCGAGTTTATCAAGAAGGCGCACCGAATGTCGTCATGATATATGCTTGGCAAGAAAGGCTGGCATTTCCAAATCTAGTCGCTAAAGTTCTAAAAACATGTCGAGATTGTAGGGTCGACCATCTGCTTATAGAAAACAAAGCAGCTGGAATAAGTGTCGGGCAAGAGTTGCGCCAAGCCCTCGGATCGGGTTCATTCGGCATACAGCTTGTCGATCCACGCGGAGGCGATAAGGTCGCGCGTCTTTACAGCGTCCAGCATATTTTCTCGGAAATGATGGTTTGGGCTCCTGACAAAGAATGGGCGGAAATGGTAATAAGGCAAGTGTCGACGTTCCCGAAAGGAAAACACGACGACCTTGTCGACAGTTTATCACAAAGTTTACGTTATTTAAGAGACACTGGCATGTTAACGCGTGCCGTCGAGCGCATGGACCAGATCGAACAGGACAGGATTTTCAAAGGGCGCACTCCTGCGCCGTTATATCCGGGGTAAGTGACAACGCGTGTATTTTCCGCTATTGAGATGCAGGATAGTGCCGCTAAGGGTTAGCAATGGGCCTCGTTCCAGATCGGGTCGACACAATACGGCAGGATGCGCCGCCGCAACAGGTCTTCAATGGCGGCGGCGTCGAGGTCACCCTTGGGGATATTCTAGGCATCGGTGACGGCGACACGCCAGAGACCAATGAGCGCGGCGATGTCATCCGTATCCAGCATGGCGATGGATCGGTAACGGTCTCTCTTGACGGGAACCCCCTTCAAAAAGCCGCCAATGAAAATCAAAACGGCTGGTTTGATAATCTGGTCGACAAGATCGATGATGCGGAACTGTCGCGCATCTGCGATGATCTGCTTCGCGGGATCGAAGAGGACCAGAATTCCCGCAACGATTGGCTAGAGGAACGCGCACAAGGCATTCGCCTACTGGGCTTGAAAATCGAAATCCCAGGTATCCAAGGCGCAAGTGATGGCGCGCCGATCGAAGGCATGAGCAAGGTGCGCCATCCTCTTTTGCAGGAAGCTGTTCTACGTTTCCAAGCCAATGCGCGTTCTGAATTGCTTCCGACCGATGGCCCCGTAAAGGTTCGCAATGACGATAACAACGCCGATTTGAGCGAGGACACGTTAGCCGACGATCTCGAAAAGGACGCGAATCATTACCTAACGGTCACGGCTACAGAATATTACCCGGATACGGACCGGATGCTTTTGATGCTCGGATTTGGGGGGACGAGCTTCAAGAAGGTGTTCTTCTGCCCTCTACGCAATCGGCCCGTCTCGGAGAGCGTCGACGCCGAGGACCTTATTGTCAACAATTCCGCAACTGATTTGGCTAATGCTCGCCGCATTACTCATCGCGTGTTCATGCGACCAAGCGTCGTCAAGCGACTGCAAATCCTGGGGGTTTATCGTGATATCGATCTTTCGACGCCATTAGCCCCAAAGCTGGACGTCGCGAGAGAAGAAAGGCAATCGCAGCAAGGCATTACTCCGAGTGCAATGCGGCCTGACGATCGGGATCGCGAGATTTACGAGTGCTATTGTGAACTGGACGTAAAGGGACTTGAGCACAAACGACGTGGCAAGGAAACTGGCCTAGAAATCCCGTACCGGGTTACTATCGACCTGTCCAGTCGTCAGGTTCTATCGATTACACACAACTATGATGAGGATGATAAGGATCTCCCGACCGCAAAAACGGTATTCGTCAAATATACATTCGTTCCTGGCTTGGGTTTCTACGATATTGGTTTGCTTCATATATTGGGGAACACGACGAATGCTCTAACTGCCGTCTGGCGGGAATTGCTTGATGCTGGAATGTATGCGTGCTTTCCAGGATTCCTTTTCGCCAAGAGCGGCTTGAGGCAAAATACCAACATTTTTCGCGTTCCGCCCGGCGGCGGCGCTGAGGTGAATACAAACGGTATGCCGATCAGCGACGCTATCATGCCGTTGCCGTACAAAGAACCGTCGCCGGCTCTCATGCAATTGTCCGAAAGCATGGCCGAAACCGGGATGCGCGTGGGAGGGACGGCAGAGGCGCAAGTCGGCGAAGGTCGCGCGGATGCGCCGGTAGGCACAACGCTAGCCATGATCGATATGGCGACGAAGGTTTTGAACGCCGTCCACAAACGGATGCACGCTGCGCAAGCCGAAGAATTTCGTTTGCTGCTACAATGTTTTCGAGAAAATCCGTTGTCGTTCTGGCAGTCTAACAAGCGGCCAGCGCGAAAATGGGATGAAGCCACATTCTTAAAGGCGCTTGAGGATCACGAATTGACGCCGCAAGCCGATCCGAATACGGCTAGCCATACGCAGCGCGTGATGAAGATCATGGGATTGAAGCAACTTCAAGCGGCGAATCCGAATTTGTATGATCCCGTAGCTGTCGACAAAGCCGCGCTCGGCGCGCTCGGATGGAGCAACCCCGAGCAGTTTCTTGCCCCTCCGCAGGCATTGCAGCAGAAGCCGCCAGAGATGCAACAGAAAGAGGCGGAACTGGCAATCAAGCAGCAAGATGCTAAATCGAAGCAGATGCTTGCTCAGGCCAAGGTCGACGAAGCTAAGGCGCGGGTTAAGACCATGGAAACAAAGGCTCCCGAGGCGTCTGGTAAGGGGGAAGGTAAGGGCGGCTTGATGCCGGTCGACGTTCTAAACGCCCGCACGGATGCACAGAACGCGGACACAAAGGCGCATGATGTCCAGATCAAGGGCGCTGACATGCTTCTGCGCGCGAAGAACGATGCCGAGGATCGCCGCAGCCGTGAACAGCTTGAACTCTTGCAACTCGCCAAAGAAATCGTGCTTCACCCGCAAGACCAAGAAGCGGTAAGCCCGATTGTAAAAAAAGCCGAAAAGGAAGGGGACAGCAAATGACCCTAATAACAGCGAGCGCAAGCCCCGTCCTTCATGGCGGGGATAGCGAGCCTTGCAATGTTTGATGAAACCGTTTATATAGATCGGGCCGAAGCGGTGTTATCAGCACGCGCCCCGGCCCTATGCGAGAGCCCGATGAAACCGGACAATGCGCCTGAGACGCATATACAGCGTCAGACCATTACTTTCAAGTTTCGTTTGCGAGATAGGCACGCCGCCGAACTCAATCGGCAAGCGCGGGCTGTGAACTATGTCTGGAACTACGTCAACGAGACGCAGCAGAAAGCGGCCCGCGCGCATCGAAAATGGCTAACCGCCTTCGATCTTCAGCGTCTCACCAACGGCGCGTCGAAGGAACTCGATATCCACGCGCACACAATCCAGAGGGTATGCCGCGCTTACGACGACGCGAGGAAGACGCACAAAAAGGCGTGGCTGCGCTGGCGTGGCCGGAAGTCGCTCGGCTGGGTTCCTTTCAACACCGGGCACGTCAGCTTCGATGGTGCGGACTTCAAGTTTCGCGGCGTCGCCTACACGCCTATGCACTTGCGCGACCTTAAGCCGGGCGTGAAGATCGGGGCGGGGTCTTTCAACCAAGATGCGTGCGGCCACTGGTTTCTGAATATTCCGGTCGAAGTCGAATGCGCCCTGAGCGCTCCGTTGTCCAGCGTTGGCATAGACCTTGGCTTGCACACGATGGCGACGCTTTCGACCGGGGAGAAGATCGAAGCGCCGCGCTTGTATCGCGCGTCCGAAGAAAAGCTAGGAACAGCACAACGGGCTCGCAAAACGAAACGCGCGAGAGCTATCCACGCCAAGGTCGCCAACCGCCGCAAGGATTTCCTTCACAAGGCGTCGGCAAAAATAGCCAAACAATTCGGGCTCATCATAGTCGGTGATGTCAGTCCGTCGAAACTCGCGAAGACCAACATGGCAAAGAGCGTGCTCGATGCCGGATGGTCGGGTTTCAAAAACATGCTCTCGTACAAAGCGAATTATCGCGGCGGGGCCATGGTTGAAGTCTCTGAGCGATATAGTTCCCAAACCTGTTCGGCGTGCGGATCACTTCCGCCGTCGAGGCCGAAAGGTATCGCAGGGCTTGGAATAAGGCGCTGGACTTGTGACGAATGCGGCGCGATTCATGATCGCGACGTAAACGCTGCAAGAAACATCGTCCGTGCGGGGCTGCGCACGCTCGTAGGAGGAGCCCATGTCTGAATCTGGGAAGCCCCGGACTTCAGGCCGGGGAGCAGTCACCCTCGTTCTTCGGATAGACAAACCTCTGCAAATATCCGATAATAAGCGCGGAAACCAAGGACTTGCGCCATGAGCGAATACGCAGACGCACACCGATCTAAAGATGCCAAGGCCCGCGTCGCCAAGTACCTGGGAAAGCCGGCCGGAAATATCGACGCCTCGGGATGGCGGGAGAAGACCGATATTGGGACCCCGCATCAGACCGGTAAGGCCCCTGAAAAGCGAGCCTTCAAGAAAGGCGGTAAAGTCGAAGGGAAAAACGTTCACCATCATGCTGGCCGAAAAGCTCGCGCAATGGGCGGCCCCGACGTTGAAGTTCCCGCGCCTCAGAATGCCGGTCCTCTTGGTGGCGGCCTTTATGGCATGAAGAGCGCCCCGGTTCGCAGTCCGGTGCTCAAGGATGGGGGCAAAGCTGAACGCAAAGGGCGTGCTGATGGTGGGGGCATGGAAGATGGCATGGCTCCAAAGGCACCGGCCACGCCTTCATCTGGCCCGTATCAGATTGTCCACCGAGAGACTGGTCGCGTTGTCGGCAAAGCAAACACGCTTAACGGAGCGAGGGCGTCTCGGGATAGAAATGACAACAAATACGGTTCTTATGCTCACAAGATTGTTGACCTTTCCGATGGCCGATCAAGGTTGAAAGACGGGGGAGACGCGGAACGCAAAAGCCGCGCATCAGGCGGAAAAGCGTCGAAGGGCAAGATGAACGTCAATATCATCATTGGCGGCCATGATGACAAACCGCCGATGCCCCCGATGATGCCTCCCCCCGGTCCTCCTCCTGGAATGCCGAGCGGATCTCCGCTTGTTCCCCCCGCGCCGGGCGGCATGCCTCCGCAAGCCCCGCAAGGGATGCCAATGCGTCCTCCGGGCCAGTAGCTCCGAATTCTATCGTTTGGTCAGCGATGGGATTTGTCGAGGCGCGCCGTCGTGGTTTCCCCTTCCTGCGACGGCGCGCGATTTATCGAGGGGAAGGGGAAATAAATGAACACCCGCGATTTCATCGAATACCTGCACAAGAAGCTGAATTTGGCGATCCTAGACAAATCGACAGATCTTGCAATGTTGAACGGGGCCATTAGCTTTGAAGATTACAAGCTGAAAGTGGGATTTATCGCTGGATTGAGGATGGCTGTAGACCTCATGGCAGAAGCCCAAGACGAAATTCGTAAGGGCGAACTGAACGAAGGAAAAGAAAGGGCGACGTTTTGAACTACACGGTTGAGGAAGCTGCCAAAATGGCGGCAAATATCTTTGAGCATTTGGGCGACGTCCCAAATCATCGGTTATTCCGCAATCAAGTTCTGGTAGCTATCGGCGTCCGGTCAACTGAAAAGGTGCTTGCAGGCGGCCATAAGCTGTATCTGCCCGAAAAAACCGCCGATGAGGACAGATATCAAGCCAAACCGGGTTTGATCATCAAACTTGGGCGCACGGCTTTCGTGGATCAGACCGGCGAGTGGTTCGATGGTGATGCGCCGCGCGTCGGAGAATGGGTTTTTTACCGCGCATCGGACGGTTGGAGCCTTGATCTCTACGGGAATGACCGGAAAACGCGCATTGCATGCCGGATTTTGAACGATACCGACCTAAAGGGCGTCACAACCGATCCTGGAAGCATTTGGTAAGGGCGTAAACCCATGGCTGATGAGAAAAAAGACGATATTGAAGTTACCGACGCACCCGAAAAGGCCGAAATCCTTACGGCATCCGAGGGTATTGAGGACTTAAAGCGACAACTTGCCGCCGAAAAATCCCGCGCCGCAGAAGCCGAACGCCGCGCCAACGCTGCGGCACAGACCGCGCACGCCGCGACCGTCGACCAAGCCGACACGAACCTGAAATTGCTCGAAACGGCTATCGAGACGAGTAAAAACAATTCGGCCGCTCTTCGCGCCGCGTATGCGGATGCGGCCCGAGCCAACGATTTCGACAAGATCGCCGAAATCCAGGAGAAGATGACAGCAAATCAGCTTCGGCTTCAACAACTGGAAGCTGGCGCTGAGCAGATGCGCAATGCGCCAAAGGCAAAGCCGCCAGCCCCTATCGTGGTCGACCCTGTTGAGGCCATGGCCGTGCAATTGACGCCTAGATCCGCCGCTTGGATTAGGGCGCATCCCGAATATGCGCGAGATCAGCGACTTTTCAACAAAATGGTCGCAGCGCACAATCTCGTTATAGCTGATGAAATTCCTGTGGATAGTGACGAATATTTTTCGTCTGTCGAAAAGGCGCTTGGGTTTGATCGCCGGCAAGAACCGGAGACCGAGCCTGAAGAAAGCCCATTCTCGGACGCTTCGGCTCCGACGCGCAAGACGACGCCTGTCGCCGCGCCGTCTGGACGAGGGAGTTCGGCGGGGCGATCTGGCGCGTCGTCGAATAACGGTCGCTCTGTCCGGCTTACGGAAGCCGAACGCGAGATTGCGCGCATGAATCAGATGACAGACGAGCAATATGCACAGGCCAAGGTCGCGCTTAAGCGAGAAGGAAGGTTGAACTAATGTCCAACATCTCAACCGATACCAAAGGCCCCGTTCGCCCTCCTATCAAAACGGAAAACCCTCGCGAGCGCGCCGATCGCCGAAGCGCCGAGATTATGGAACACATTGGAAATGTCGACCTGGGAACCGACAAATTCCATATCCCGGAGGGAATGGTTCCGGAGGGCTGGGTCTATGAATGGAAGAGATATTCCATCCTGAACAAGGAAGACCCTCATTATCAGATTTCCCTCCGGCATATGGGTTGGGAATATGTCCAGGCCGAACAGGTTCCGGAGCTTGTCCCGATGGGAACGACGGGGCAAGTGTTCCGGGACGGGATGGTCCTGATGGAACGACCAAAATCAATCAATGATCTGGCAAAAAAGCGCGATCTGAAAGAGGCTCGCGATCAGGTCAGAATGAAGGAAAACCAGCTTTCGACGCCGCCAAAGGAAGGGCAGTTCGAACGCGATAATAAGGGCGGCACTCTCGTAAAAGTAAAGAAATCCTGGGAACCGCTCAAAATCCCTGATTAAAACAAGCCTTGGCTGGGTATCGGTTATTCCCAGCCTCTTTACTTCAAGAGAATGTTATGTCATAAGCGTGCAACCTTTCGTCCCCGGCGGATGAAATTCAAGCATTTTCCGGCCCTAATTCGCCCCGGCGCGCGATGACGAGCCTCCCGCAAAGGGAGACGCCGTTATGGCGAACACCAACGCGCCCACGGGTTTTAGCCAAAACAACGGCGTTGCTTCTCAGACCTATGAGATGGTCCAAGTTGCGATTGCCTCGACGAATACCTCACCGATTTTTGCGGGCGACCCGGTAGCGCAGCTTTCGACCGGGTATATCGGCGCGCTTCCAGTTTCGGGAACCTCGATTACGGTCACGGGCGCATCCGGAACCGGCGCGGTTGCCACGCTGACTTACTCGTCTATCGCAGCGGCGAATGTTCCCCCGGTGGGTTCAACGGTCGTCGTTTCGGGATTGACGAGCACTGGTGTCGGATACAACGGCATTTGGACGGTCACTGCGTCTTCGCAGACATCGCTTTCCTACGCCTCGGCGGCGACGGGAACTTATGTCGCAGGCGGAACAATCGTTGGATATGTCCCGATTCTAGGCGTTTTTGTGTGCTGCGAATATCTTTCGACCTCGCAAAAGAAAAAGGTCTGGAACAACTATTGGCCCGGTGCGGATGCTGCGGCGGATGTAACGGCGTGGATCATTAGCGATCCGGACGCTGTCTATTCTGTCCAGACGGCGAATTCGAACACGACGGCGACGGCAGTTGGTCTCGCCAACATCGGCCAGAACATCAATTTCAGTTATGGGTCGGGCGGAAATACCGCGTCTGGCCTTTCTGGCGCATATGCCGATCAATATACAATCGCGACGTCGCCCTATCTGCCATTCCGCATCATTGGCCTTGCGAACTACACACCTGGGGGCGTCACGCCGTTCCTCTCGATCAGCGGTAACGACTACACGTCCGCTTATAACAAGATTTTGGTTCGCGCGAACTACGCCGTCCAAAATACCCTCTTTGGCATCTAACTGAGAGTTTATGGAGAACACTAATGGCCATTGCTCTCGGTGCCATCAAAGACCTTCTACTTCCTGGCCTCAGGGGTATCGAGGGCAAGTACGAGATGATCCCATCTCAGTACGACAAGATTTTCACCAAGCACAATTCAAACCTTGCTCTTGAACGCACTGCCGAATTGCGGTTCCTTGGCCTAGCGCAACTCAAAACGGAAGGCGGCCAAACCTCTTTCGACAACGGGGCCGGCGAGCGGTTTGTCTATAACCAAGAACATACCGAAATCGGCCTTGGGTACGCTATTACCCGCAAGGCGATCGATGACAACGTATATAAGACGCAGTTTCATCCGTCCAACCTTGGCTTGCTCGAGAGTTTCCAGCAGACCAAGGAAATCTATGCCGCGAACACTCTGAACACAGCGACGACCTATAACGCCGCAGTCGGCGGCGACGGCGTCGCGCTCTGTTCAACCGCGCATCCGATCGATACTGGCACCTATGCCAACACGCCGACGACGCAAGTGGACTTGAATGAGGCCACGCTTCTGAACGGCATGATCTCTATCCGAACCAACTTCAAGGATCAAGCCGGCCTCAAGGTCTTTGCCCGCGCTCGCAAACTCATTGTCCCGCCTGCGCTTGAACCGGTCGCTATTCGGCTCACCAAGACGGAACTTCGCCCCGGCACCGCGAACAACGACATCAACGCCATCCTGACGACGGCGGGCGGCCTTTCCGAAGGCTACATGGTCAACGACTTCCTGACGTCATCCTATGCGTGGTTCCTGCTCACCAATATCGACGGGCTGGCCTACATGGAGCGCATAAAGTTCGAAACAGACATGCAAGTTGACTTTATCACCGATAATTTGCTGGTGAAAGGGTACGAGCGCTATAGCGTGTCCTATTACAACCCTAGAGCAATTTGGGGAAGTTTCCCGACCTCGTAATGTTTCCGGTTCTCACAGCATCGGGTGAATAATGGACATCAACGGCGGTCAATTCGTCAATCCCAACGGGAGCCCGATCGGCCCAGGAACCCATGTCGACGGCCCTTGGCTGGCTGGCGGCGTCATCCATAGCGATGGCTCGGGGACTCTTGCGGCGCTTGGCGGAACGACTGGCACGGCCAATGTCGGCTATTGTGTCATGGCTCAAGCCAATGTCGTAACGCAGGCGAGCGGCGCGACGACTATCGTCATTCCCGCGCAGAGCCAAATCCTCACCATTTCCATGATGGTGACGACGATTTGGTCTGGCGGCACGACGACTTTCAGCGTTGGAGCGACGGCGGGGATGACGAACGCGACGGCATTCTCGGCGACGGGTATTGCAGGCGGCACGGCGGGTCTAGTCTCGATTTCTCCGTCGACTGCGGCGCAATACGCGAACTGGGACAACATCTCGAACGCGACGTTCCAGACGGGAGGTCCTGTCGACGTGCAAATCCTAGTCACTTCTGCCAATACCGGGACCGGCGTTGGAACCCTCACCGTCACGTATATCCAGGGAATTAACAATCTCTCGTAAGGAGCGATCCCATGAAAGGTCATAAGATTTCCGGCGAGACGCACAAGCGGATCGAGGCTCACATGCGCAAGCACCGGGCGAGCGGCGGCAAGACGGCGATGCACGGAAAGCCGGAAAGCGCTGAGAGTGGCGACGATGACGCCGAGAAGGACTTGAAAGACAAGCCGGATCGGTACGATAACGCTCCCAAGGTCGAAGATGAAAGCGAGCGCAAGGCCGTCAAGAAGGGCGGCCGGGCGAAACGCGCGTGTGGCGGCATGATGAAAAAGATGGTCGGAAAGGCTACCGGCGAGAATGCTCGTCATCATGCGGGGCGCAAGCATCGCGCGAGCGGCGGCGCGGCTGAGGATCATCCGTTCACGGGCGCGAACAAAGGGACCGGCGGTCACAAGACGGAACGTGAGACGCACGGGCGAGATGCCTGATGAGAAACATATCCGCCACGGTCGGGCCTCTCGTTTCGGGCGTGGCGACACTTGTTTCCGCGTCGCAAACCGTGGGAGCCGCACAGGGCGTCGCGTTCAATGGTTCCGGCGCGACGTTCGTCGCGGCTAATATCGCCGCTTCTCAGACTGTTGGAGCGGGGGGAGCGGTAACGCTTGTTTCGGGAATAGGGCCTTCGGCGACGCAGCTTGTCGGGGGCGGATTGCCGACGACGACAGTCGGTCTTGCTACGTTCAGTTCTCAGATCGTGATTTCCGGGTCTGGAAATAGCAGCGGGACGCTGTTCACCATCGTCGGGGTTAATGATGCTCATAAGCTTGTTACTGACGTAATTCCTGGCCCGAATAATGGCGTTTCAGCGACGGTGAACAGATTTCAATCGCTTGTGCGGATTGTGGCGAATGGCGCATCGTCCGGGGCAATCACGATCGGAACCGCAACCCCTGTTACGCTGGACACGACGCGGCAAATCGCTATCGCCTCGAATGGCAACGATAGCGGCATAACTTTCACTGTCACTGGTCTGGATTTGGTAGGGAACACTATTACCGAAGTGATACAGGGGACCAATGCGGGAACCGCGGTATCCGCGCTCGATTTCTACGTCGTGGGGAGAATTTACACGTCCGGGGCGACCGCGTCGACCGTGACGGTTGGGACCAATGGCGTCGCCCGTACCTCATGGATTTGCATGGATACGTGGGCTGGCGCACAGTCGACCGTGACTGCTGACGTAACGGGGACTGTGAATTACACAATCCAAGCGACAAACGACGATCCTAATTCGCCGACAAACCCAATTACGGCTCCGAACATGACATGGCAAAGTGTCGGTGTTGTGGGTTCGACCACGCCGTCTCTCACCAATCTTCCGGCCATTCCGGCATATGTACGCGGGCTATTGAACAGCGGGTCGGGTTCGGTTACAATCGGCGTGATCCAAGCTCTTAATGCGCCGCTCTAAACCCGAGGTTGACGATGCAACGTGCGCTCGTGATATTGCTGTTCGTGATCGGGTTGATTACGGCAGCTTATGGGCAGGGCGCGGCACCGCAGTTGGGTGTTCAAGATGGTGGAACGGGCGCAAAGACTGCTGCTGCGGCTCGCGCAAATCTTGGATCGGCTGCGTCTGGAGCAAATTCCGACATTTTCACGCTACTAAGTCTGACCTCAATAAGCTTTGACGCGTTGACACAAGCCGCGCCTTCCGGGGTAATTATCGGTGTAGCGGGGGCTATAACGGCCAATTCTTCGTCTTTTACGGATGCCGGAACTACATTCACGAATGCCAATGTTGGGCAGACCATTGTCGTGGCCGGGGCCGATTCTAAATCTGGGTTGAAATCAGTTGCGGTAAGCGCGGTTGGCGTTGGATATACGCCGCGTCAGATTATTACCGCAGCGGGTGGAACAAATACAACGCCATCGCTAATAAAAATCGACACGACGACGTTGGTCGGGACGACAGCGACGCTGGGTGGAACTTTGACCGGATATACCAACGGACAGACCGTCACCCTTTACGAAGCATATCCAAAACAACTGCAATACTATGCGCCCGGAACCGAACCGCAAACCCTGACACCGCCGCAAATTCGAGTGATTGTCTCGGGCGGCATAGTTACGGGTTATACGATCCTCAACGGCGGCGCGTTTATAATAAATCCAGTGAAATTGATCGACGTGGCTGGGGGTAATCTTACGCTTACAGGGACGTTGCCCTTAATGGGCGCGGCTTCGGCGCATGTCTTAGACCCTGGCGTCTATTCCGCGACTGCGGGCTCGCTGACGCAGGCGACGGTGAACACCGGGAGTGGGACGGGAGCGACCTTCACGCCGACGTGGTTCCCTTATCCTTTAACGACGACGATTAGGGCCGTCGTTTCAGCAAATACCGTCACATTGGCGGCTACGGCATTAAATACAATTTCCGGAGGGTCTTGGTATGCTGGGCCAGACGCGACCAACGCACTTCAAGCTTGCATCAATGCAACGATATCGGCCCCGTTGACAGAATGCGCGCCCCCGTCACGTAGGGGCTACCTAATTAGTTCCACGTTGACATTATCGCAAAGTTTCCAGCGATTGAGCGCGGCACCGGGCGGCGCGGGTTTCCACGTCGTTTCCAGCGTTGTTAGCTTGTCGTCTAATATCGCGCTTTATTGGGCCGGAGCGCCTGACGGAACTATGGTTTCGGCTGCGCAGCCATCATCAGGAGGGGCCGCAATCGGTCTTTCGCTTTCAGGCGACGGCGTGCGCGGATGGACCTTCAATTGTAATGCTGGATCAAACGGATACGCCGGAATTGGCCTCTATGTCGCAGGCATTGTAGACGGATATTTCGAAGATATGGGCTTCAATGAATGCCAAATCGCCGGAATGTATGTATCTTCTGTTCCTACATCGACCGATGTTTCCGATACATTGCATACTATGTTTCGCTCCATCTCCACGGTCAACAATCTGACCTCAGGTTACGGGGTGGAGTTTGCGGGCTTGCCCACTGGTGCGGGCGATGTGACTTATGGTTTGATTGAAAACTTCATTATGGCGTTTTGCAACGCTCCGGCGCTTTATGTCGGCAATGTCGATAATGTCGTTTTTGATGACATGCACTCTGTAGAAAGTACGGGCTGCACAAATCCCGTGGGATCGGAATTTGGCGGTAACGGCGGCCGTGACGCGCGGTCAATTTTGTTTTTACATCCGTCGCTTGCTGGATTTCCCATGATTGACGGAACGGCTGCAACTGGAGCCCCACACGCCGCATTCTCAATCCAGTTTGTCGGCAATGACACCGACAATCATGGCCCTAGAATGCCGTTGCTTGATAATGGTACGCAAGCTTCGGTCATCGACACGTCCGGTGCTCAATACGGCGCACAAAATATCCAAGGTTCGTTCGGCGAAAACGCGCTTGACGGCGTGCTGGGCTATAATTATCTTGCCAACGGCACGACTTCCATATTCGTTAACCAAGCGCAATTGCCTTTACAGCATTGGTGGGATGGTTCTTTTGATTGGTATTGGACTCTTACGGGGTCAAATACGTTGACACTCACAAATACCGAACCCGGTCACGGGGCAGGGATAACAATAGGTGCGGCCTCAATAGATTTCCCGCCCGGCACCGTGACGGCTCCAGGCATCACACTTGGTGATACGACAACCGGCCTATTTAGCTCCGTGGCTGGATGCTCGAATTTTGGTTCGGCTTCGGCGGTTGTTGCTTATTTTTGTGGAACATCCGGAGTTAGCAGCATATTCGCTCTTAATGCGATACCGCTAAATGGCACAGATTTTGCCATTTTTAAGAACGACACTAATGCTACGCACAGTGTGACGATTGAGGCGACAAGCACCGGGCCAGCCGTAGCAACAGCGCTTTATCTTGGCAACAGCGGAAATTCTTCCGAGTTTGGAATTACTGTCAACGGCGCAAATAACACGACGGGCAACGGTGTAAATTCAACGACGCTAATAGCCGCAAACGGAATGTGGCTTACGGGGTCGACCACGGCAGGAACGGGGTTGAAAGTAGACGCGACCGGCACGACAACAGTGCTAGGCACCCTATCCATCGCAGCCGGAAGCGCGAGCGTGCCAGCCATCAACTTTGGTACAGCCAATACCGGCATATATGGCTCGTCGACTTATGTCGAGACGACGGTCGGCAACACGAATGTCCTCTACGCGGGGTTGAATTCTACTGTCCCGTTTGTCGGCATTGGGTCTGTCGGGGCGATCAATAATGACGTCTTCGCGTCGGACTACAACGCCAACGGAGCCTGGGGGGCAACCCTCAAAAATACTTCCACAGGTACGAGCGCGCAGACCGTGTTCGACTTTGGCAACGGTACTTCTTCCAACGAAGCCTACATTCTTCTCAACGGGATAAACGTCACAGCGCAGAACGGCGCAAATGCGATGGACATCGTTGGCAAAGCTGGGGTATGGATTAGCGGGTCGGCCACGGCAGGAACGGGGTTGAAAGTAGACGCGAACGGCACGACAACAGTGCTCAACGGATTAGTCGGGGGCGGACCATCCCCAACGGGATCGACGGGATCATGCGTGGCGTCAGGTTTCACGGGCGGATCATTGGTCGGAACGTTTTCTGCCGCAGTATGCGTTGCAGGAACTTTCATTCTCTCTGGGATGCCAACTACTCCAAACGGCTATTCGTGCTCTGCCTATGATCGAATAACGCCTTCTGATACAGTTGTACAGACCGGTTCAACTGCGACAAGCGCCACATTCAAAGCGACAACAGTCGCTAGCGATGTTGTTCAATTCAACTGCCAAGGATATTGAGGACATTACATGAAACTTGCAATTCTTTCGCTTGTTGCCATCTTGCCCGCATCGACCGCTTTTGCCCAATCGGTGCCGACGCCCGATCCTATCCAGTCGTTTGCGGCGCATTTTCAAGAATTCGCCACCTCTGCCAATGATGTCAATATCGACGCAAAAGCCATTGTCAAAGAGTTGACTGCCCTTCGTGCTGAAAATGATTGGCTCAAAGCGGAAAACACCAAGCTAAAAGCCGATGCGGCGAAGACCGCGCCGGCTCCCGCGTTGACGCCAAAGCCCAATTGATTTAGGACAAATAAGGAAACGGCCATGTCCGACCACTGCCTGTCGCGCGGCGCTTTCGCTTGCCTCGCGCTGCTTGCGTCACCGGCCATCGCCGACACGTTCACTGATGCTGGCGGAACAATTTCGCCTGGAGGCGTAGATGTTTCGCGCACCGCGCACGCCCACGTGCAATGCACGCTGAACGTTACAGCTACGGCGACGCTGTTGACGTCGCTATGGTCTACAGCCTCATGCGCAAGCTTTCCGAACGCCCCGCAATTCGCCTTCGTCGAACCCACGGGCGGCGCGGTCTGGTATCGCACCGACGGAACCGCGCCGACATCCTCGACCGGCATGGAAATCTTTCAAAATCAGGCGTGGCCAATCGAGGGGCGATTGTCCGTCAATGCTCTGCAACTGATTTCCGGCACGGGCGGCGGCGTCGCGGTCAATGTTGAGCTGAGGTATTGAGCCATGAAGCGCCTCGCCTCGATCGTTCTCACGGCTTTCCTTTCGCTTTCGCTTGCGTCCGCGGCGCCGCTCATTCCTTCCGTCCCGACGACGGCTTCCACCACCATCGCGCCCAACGGCGCGTCAAACCCCTATACCCTCGGCGCGCTGAATTCAGCGACCAACTACCAGGTCCCTCGCACCCACATCGGCGTCTGGAAGCCCTATGGCGAGGCCCAGTCGATCGACACCGGCGGCTCGCTGAACGGCAAAACGAGCTACGGCCTCGTCGAAATTCCCGCCGACGCAACGCAGGTGCAGTTCGTATTCGGCAATGCCGGAAACAATGCCTACACGATCAGCGCCGCTTCCGCCTGGGGCACGTCGCAGGTCGCGCCGGCGGGCTCGTCGCTCGCCACGCCGGGCATTTCGCTCTACGACCAGAACGGCAATGCCCTGACCGGCATGGCGTTGCTGAGCTTCGGCAATGGCGGCGCGGATTCGTCGCCGGACTTCGGCTGGTCGCAGAGCGTCCCGGCCGTTTCGACTTCGCTGACGACGGCGTCTTCGTCGCCCTCCGGCGCCACTTCGATCAATTTCGCGACCAATTTCACCTGCCCGGCCAATGGCTCAAAAATCCTGATTATCGGGTCTACTGGGACGAACCCGGTTCTCTATGCCCAGGACTTCGTTTCGTCTTGCGTCAGCGCCACCGGCGTATTAACGGCGACCAAGAACAACAAACAGACCATTCCCTCGGGCACGACGGTCTATTTCGAGCCGCCGAACTTCACCGTTCCGGCCAATGCCGCCGCGCCGGAGACCGCGCTGTATTTCTCTGACTGGTCGCCGGTTCAGACCTATCCGCGCCTCGACGGCCCGATCCGAACCGGCGAGACGATCCTCGTCGGAGGTTCCCCGATCTCGGGCACGGTTTCGTCGCTCGGGGCGACCTCCGCGACCTTGAGCGCCAATCTGGCGGCGGACATTCCCGCCAAATCGACAATCCAGGCCTGCCAAGTCGGCGTCACCACGGCGACCGTCACGCCGAATACGCAGATCGTGTTCAACAGCAACACGGCGATCGTCTCTGGGATGATCTTTGCTCCCGTCGCGTTTTACAATCCGGCGAGCGGCGTCTCGGGGGCTTTCGATTGGCTGCCCAACACTGTCGCGTCCGTTTCGCAGAGCGCCCAGACCACCGTAACGGCGGCCAATCCGATTTCGGCGGCCAATGCCGGAACGAATTGGACGTCCGGAACGACGTTCTATTTCTTTGTGCCCGGCGTCACAGTGGCCGCCAATGCGGCGGCTGGACAGAACCAATTCACAGTCAATTCGACGACGGGCCTTTCCGTCGGCATGACCGCGTTTTCCTCAGCAAACAACAACACGCCGGGAACAATCTCCGCGATCAGCGGCAACACCATCACCATGTCGTCGAACCTGACGAACGGCAATGGCGTCAACGGGGTTTTGGCTGGAGCGCCGATCGTTTTTTACACCACGGCGACCGTCAACACGACGTCAGTCCAGAACATCAACCTGACGTTTTCCTCGACGCCGCCGAACACCCTCGTCGGAATGCAAATCGTCGGCGCGAACATTCCCGCCAATGATACGGTCTACAGCGTTAACGC